>LSQX01355915.1_pt1 | contig 10717 bp, 7 predicted proteins | sample 654561 | NCBI WGS metagenome assembly LSQX01 (sample SAMN04489861, study PRJNA283612) | anaerobic digester metagenome | isolation source: 4 biogas reactors fed with cattle manure at either 37C or 55C with and... | place: Denmark: Kongens Lyngby | collected 2014 | reverse complement strand
ATTCTGCCCGGTGCCGGCCTGGCTTCAAGTGCGGCGTTCGAGATCCTGATCGGGGGCGCGATTTCAGACGTATACAACGACGGCAGCATCCCGCCCCTTGCGCTGGCCAGAGCAGGACAGGCGAGCGAAGTCCGCGATTTCGGCAAACCGTCCGGCCTGATGGACCAATTGGCGTCAGTAACGGGTGGCGTCGTCGCGATCGATTTTGCGCCGGACGAGCCGGTGATAGAGTCCCTGCCGTTTGATCTGGAGGCGACCGGCTGCCGCCTCGTGATCGTCAACACCGGCGGCAGCCACACCGATCTGACCGACGCTTACAACCGGATTCCGGATGAGATGCACAGCATCGCAGCCGTCTTCAATGAACGCGATCTGCAGGCCGTCAAACCATCGGCTTTCCTTGCCGGCATCAAGGCGCTGCGCGCGCTGGGAAATGACCGGGCGGTGCTCCGCGCCTTCCACTTTTTTGCCGAAACGGCGCGCGTGCCGGCGATGCTCGCCGCGCTCCAATCGAACGACATGAACGGCTATTTCGCACTGGTGCGGGCATCCGGCCAATCGTCGGCGCTCTGGCTGCAGAACACAAAAATTGAAGGAATGCCGGAACACCAGCCGCTTCACATCGCGCTGGCCCTGAGCGAGCACTTTCTGGGCAATGAAGGTGCAGCGCGTGTGCAGGGCGGCGGATTCGCCGGCACGATCCAGGCGTATGTGAGACTGAACCGGGTCGACGACTACATGGCGTTCATGGACGATGTATTCGGCGACAGCAGCTGCACCGTTGTGCGCCTTCGGACGGCGGGACTGACGATGAAAACGCTTGATGCCGGTCAATAATGTCTGATGTCCGGCTCTGTTTCTTTGCTATAATGCAGGTCAACAGGACTCCCCGCACCTCTCCATGAAGTGTCCCAGGGGAGATGTTTTTTTATGGACGGATGCCTGCGGCACATAGGCAACCGAAGTTCTGACTGTCTTCTTTGACTTTTGCACATACGTCAATTCAGACGCAAAAGACTACGCGGGAATAAGTTCCACCTTAATTTTAAAATTCATGCCATCAGCCAGTCTTCGCAGTGTGCGCAGAGACGGGTTCGAGTTTCCGTTTTCAAGCCTGCTGATTTCACTTTGAGGGATACCCGTTATTTCTGCCAGCTCCTTTTGTGTGAGACCGCTCTTCTTTCTCGCATCAATCATTGCCTGAATGATGTTGAATTCAACTTCAAGAGCTTCATACTCTTTCTTGAAATCGTCGTTTTTCAGTTGTTTTTCCAAATATTTTTTGTAGGTCATAGCCACAGGTTCTCCTTCCATTCCAAACAGTTTCGCAACTGCTTCTATTTGTTTCCTTTTCGTTCGTAGTCTTTCTTATATCTTTTTGCTCGTTCAATTTCTTCTGGCGTGTCTTCTGACTCATTTTTATGAAACCATGTGTTAACACTGCTGAATCTCCAGATATAAAAAAATAAAATACTCTGGAGAGATTAGTCCCCACTCTGGCCCTTAGCTCAAAAATTCCGTTGCCCAGGTTTTTTGAATAGGGTTCACCCCTCTGCAGCGCGATGCACCTAACACCATATGACTACATTCACATAATATGGGATATATCCCATATTGTTAAGTGTTGCAGGCGGCACAGTCAAGTGAAGAATTGGCATGTTTTTCGTATTTGCACACGCTTTTCAGCACCCCAGCCGTATCAGGGATGCTGGCGCATCGTGCTCCTTATCGAATCTGGCCATTTCATCCAGCCCATTATCGATTGAGAAATCTCCGGCTGCACGCCTCCCGCATATTTCCCTGCACTCGTATAGCAGTAATGCGATCAAGAAACTGCGCACAGGAAACGCCCCACGCCTTAATCGAAGAGCCAGATTCTCGTGCGCGCTGAAGTCGGTAATCCCGCAGCATGAAGATCGCAAGTCAAGTAAGATGGCAACACGTCTCAGTGGATGCACTGAGTTCGAGAAAACGGCATAAAAAAGTGTCTCTGGTGGATTGATCGCGTCGGAAGTGCGGAAGAACGTTTGTCAGACGGATGCCTGCGGCACATAGGCAACCGAAATGTCCGGCATCTTCGGGCAGGATTTTCAGTACATCGCGCGCTTCGGCGTGCACGAGACTGAAGGGGAGGACTATTGACATGACATATGCAATTCTCGGGTGGCTCAGTGTCAGTCTGCTCACGCTCCTGATCCTGCCTTACGTGCTGGTCAGGCTGAACAAGCAGTTTATTCACACTAAAGACAAGCGATTTCTGGGGGTTATCCGCTTTCTCAGGAAGCTTCATAAGCCGGCGGGGATCCTGCTTCTGGTTACGGCTGGCTGGCACGGTTACCTGGCCTTGTTCGGCCGCATCCGCTGGCATACGGGCACGGCGCTCTTCATTCTTGTGCTGATCACGGTGAGTCTCGGCGGTGCGTTTTTCCGGCTGAAGAAGCGAAAGCTGTTTTCATTTCATAAGCTGGCTGCACTTTTGACTGTTCTGATGTTCATTTTGCACTTTTTCTTCCCCTATCTGTTCAGCTGAAATGCGTGGGCCGTAAACGCGCGACAGCGCGCGTGCCAAGGTGCACACACGCAGAATCTTTTTTTTGTTAAAATATACAAACGGCCTGTACCCGCCGGATGATTTTCAATGCGGAGTGTATGTGAACAGAGATAACGGTATTACGGTGAAGCGGCTGATGGAAGCGCCGATTATGAGGCAAAGCAAAGTGCTGGCCGGGGCCGGCGGCTTGTCGAATATTATTACGCGCGCCAATACGTACGCGGACGAAGATATCTTTGACTGGGTCTCGCCGCACGAACTGCTCCTGATCACATGGCTCAATTTCCAGCAGAAAAACGTCGATGAGATGAACGCCTTTCTCGATCGCGCGGTGGAACATAAGATCGCCGCCCTGGCGATTAAATTTTCGACGCCGGAGCAGAGTGTGCCGAAGGCGGTGCAGAAGCACGCGAACAAGCTGGATCTCCCCCTTATCCTGATCGATCCCGTGACGTCCGTGGCGGATGTCTCGTCGGAAGTGTTCAACCAGATTTTTGCCCTGCAGGCGGAGCTGCTGCGAAAGCACGAAGCCGTCTACGACCGCCTGATGACAACCCTCGCCGACGGCGGGTCGATCCGCGATGTCCTGGCCATCGTCAGTGAGGCGACGGGGCAGCCGGCGGCATTTGCGTTCGCCGACAAGATCGATTCGGTTATCGTGGTGGCGGAACCGTCACTTGTGAATGTTCTGAAGGATGATGTGCGGGCCGTCTGGCAGCGTCATGCGAGACGCAACCGCCTCAATGAAGACAGGACGGATCTCGGCGAACGGACGGATATCGACCGCCTGACCGTGCCCGTCAGCGGCAGAAATCAGCTGCACGGAACCATTTTCCTCTGGGGCGTGGCTGAACGGCTTACGCCCTTCGACCGTGCGGCGGTCGAGTCGGTTTCGGCCTCCGTCGCCCTGCTCATCGTGCAGGAAAAACAGCTGCGCGAGATTGCGAACAAGCACAGCGCCGAGTTTGTCGGCGATCTGCTGACGGAAGCGACCCGAAACGACGCGCTTGAGCGGGCGCGTATTTACAATCTGGAAGTCGACGACACGTATGTGATGGTGATCATCAGGCTCGTGAACTGCACGGACACCAAAAGTGCATTTTGTGCAAACGGCGTCTACGACTATATCTACGACCACATGCGCTGGGTCACGGCGTCCCTGCAGAGCCACAGTCTGCGCGGACTGGTGACAGCGAGACGTACCGATTTCATGGTCGTCGTCGCTCAGTCGGGACACGATTTCGACACGCGCCTGAACGCCTTTGCCGAAAGCGTGGCCAGGCAGCTGACGGCGACGGGCACGTCGAAGGATCCGATCGATATTCGAATCGGGATCGGCAAGCCGTACAAGCACCTGAGAAACCTCTGGCGCAGCCATGCCGATGCCGACAAAACCCTGATGGTCGGTACCCGCCTCTACGACGCAACGATTCTCCGCTTTTCGGATCTCGGCGTGTTCCGCATTCTGGTCCAGGGTGAAGTGAATGAGGAACTGGAGCAGTACTTTACGGAGACGCTCCGCCCGCTGCTTGAATACGACAGGAAGAAGTCGACGGAGCTCGTGCGGACACTGGAGTCGTATTTCAAGAACAACAGCAACATCAACAAGACAAGCGAAGAGCTGTTTACGCATTACAACACCATTTTGTACCGGCTGGAGCGCATCCAGGAGATTACGAAGCTGGACCTGAATGATGCGAACGACCGTCTCAATCTTGAACTGGCGATGCGCCTGAGAAGCCTGTTCCCCTGATCGCAAGAGGTAGTGCTATGAGTCAAGATGCATTGAAATCCCGAATTCGTTCCGCCGTTTCGGGACATGCGCCGCTTGTGTTCAAGCATGCCCGCGTGCTGAATGTCTACACCGAGGAGATTATTCCGGCCGATGTGGCCGTCCAGGACGGCCTGATCATCGGGATCGGGGAGTATTCCGGCGAGCGGGAGATTGACTTGAACAATCAGGTGATCGTCCCCGGCCTGATCGATGCCCATGTCCATATCGAGTCCTCGCAGGTGACGCCGCGCCGCTACGCCGAAGCCGTCCTGCCGCGCGGCGTCACCTCCGTGATCACGGATCCGCATGAAATTGCGAACGTGGCCGGCAGCGAGGGGATCCGCTACATGCTCGATGCGTCCGAGGGGATCCTGCTCGACGTCTATGTGATGCTGCCGTCCTCCGTGCCGGCGACGCCGCTCGAAGAGTCCGGCGCCGTGCTCGAGGCCGGGGATCTCGCCCCGTTTCTCTCTGAACCGCGTGTGCTCGGCCTGGCCGAAGTGATGAACGTGCCGGGGCTCCTTGAAGGGGACCGGGGTGTCCTCGACAAGCTTGAGATGGCTCGCGGCCGTGTAGTCGACGGGCATGCCCCCGGCTTTTCGGGCAATGACCTGAATGCGTATGTGACGGCCGGCGTGATGACGGACCACGAGTGCCAGACGCCGGAGGAGATGACGGAGCGATTGCGGCTCGGCCAGTACGTCCTGATGCGCGAGGGGACGGCGGCGAAAAACCTCCTCTCCCTGCTGCCGGCCGTGACGAACGAGAACCGGCGGCGCGTGCTGCTTTGCACCGATGACCGCGATGCGCACTCGATACTGTCCGAAGGGGCCGTCGATTACGCGGTGCGCCTCCTCATCCGGGAGGGCATGGATCCCGTCAAGGCAATCTCCCTCGCCACTCTGAACACGGCTGAAGCGTACGGTCTCAAAACGAAAGGTGCACTGGCACCGGGCAGGGAAGCGACCTTTTCGGTGCTGACGGACCTGAACGCCTTTGTCGTCGGCGAGGTTTATGTCCGCGGCGAACGGATCGCCGCAGACGGCCACATGCTGGCCGATATCGAGTTGACAAGAGACGTCGCCGACAAGCTCGGCCGCGTGGAGATAAGACGGCCGGGAGCAGAGGATTTTCAGATCCGGATCGAGTCGGACAAGGCGCGCCTGATCGGGCTCATACCGGACAGCCTCGAGACCGAGCAGCGGATCGAGTCGCTCGGCGATGTCGGCGCCCTGTTTGAACCGACGGCGGACAAGAGTCTGCTTATGGTGCTGGAACGCTACGGCAAGAGCGGCAACCGGGGGCTTGCCATTCTGCAAGGATACGGCATCACGCGGGGCGCGATCGCCCAGACGACGGCGCACGACAGCCACAACCTGATCGTGGTCGGCGATAACGCGAAAGACATGCTGACTGCCATCGACTGCCTGGTCGAATCGGGCGGCGGCGTTGTGGCCGTCAGGGACGGTCAGGTGCTGGCCCGGCTGTCGCTAGAGATCGGGGGGCTGATGACCGACCGGCCGCTGAAGGCGGTCGAGGCAGAATCGCAAACGCTCTATCTGGCGGCCAGAGACGAACTCCTGATTCCGGACACGGTCGATCCGTTTGTGGCCCTGAGCTTCATGAGCCTGCCCGTGATTCCGTCCCTGAAGCTGACGACGAACGGCCTCTTCGATGTCACGGCGTTCCGCCATGTGCCGCTGTTTAAAACGTAAGTATTGATACATAACCGACCGCGTTATGGTTGAGCCGCTTTAACCGCGTCGAAACTGGATTGAAGCCCAAAAAGCCGGCCTTATGGTGAGTTTCTTTGTGTTATTTGTGAATATAACGGAAAGATCTGTGATAATATTAACCAGTTCATGGAAGTGGCGCACCGCAAGGTGCGCGTTTATTAGGCAAGTCTGCAGATCCGGTGTGAAAGCAGGATCGATATAGCCAGAACCCGACAGGTAAGGAGAGAATCATGTCTATCGGTAAGAGTCAAATAAGGGTCGATGCTCCGGATAAAGTGACGGGGCGGGCCAGGTATACCGACGATCTTTGTGATAAGAATGCACTCGTGGCGCGCATCTTGCATTCGACGATTGCGCACGGCGAGGTGAAGTCGATTGATACGTCCGAAGCCGAGAAGGTTCCCGGCGTCGTCAAGATCCTGACCTGTTTCGATGTGCCGCATTTTAAGTTCGGCACGGCCGGTCACCCCTGGCATCTCGATCCCGGTCATCGCGACGTCGAGGACCGCCTGCTCCTGACGAGCCGCATCCGCTTCTACGGCGATGATGTGGCGGCCGTCATCGCGGAGAACGATGTGGCGGCGGCTCAGGCCGTGCGGGCGATCAAGGTCGAGTATGAGGAGTTCCCGTTCGTCCTCGATCCGCAGGAGGCGATGAAGGACGGTGCGCCCCAGCTGCATGAGGATTTTCCGAATAATATTCTGGGGCATACAACAATTTATCGGGGCGATTTCGACGAAGCGATCAAGGAAGACGGCCTGATCAAGGTCGAGGGCTGGTACGAGTCGCCGACGGTGCAGCATTGCCACATTGAACCCCCGATCAGCTACGCCTACATGGAAGCCGGCAAGGTGGTGGTGGTGGCGTCGACGCAGATTCCGCACATCGTGCGCCGCATCACGGCGCAGGCCCTGGGTTTGCCCTGGGGCAGCGTGCGGCTTGTGAAGCCGTATATCGGCGGCGGTTTCGGCAATAAGCAGGATGCGCTCTATGAGCCCCTGAATGCCTGGCTGACGACGCAGGTCGGCGGCCGCATGGTGAAGCTGGAGATTCCGCGCGAGGATACGTTCTTCGCGACGCGGGTGCGCCACGCGATCCGCTTCCATATCACGTCATATGTGCGCCCGGACGGCAGTTTTGCCGCGAGGGAATTTGAGGCTTTCTCGGATCAGGGGGCGTACGCGTCTCACGGTCACGGCATTGCCGCCAAGGGCATGGGTGCGTTCCCGCAGCTCTACCCCTGCGATAATCTCAAGTGCGATGCCTACACGGTCTTCACGAATAAGCCGGTGGCCGGCGCGATGCGCGGCTACGGCATTCCGCAGGCGATGTTTGCGGGCGAGGCTCATATTGAAGATGTGGCGAAAGCGCTCGGCAAGGATCCGCTTGATTATCGGAAGCAGTTCCTGATGCCGGTCGGCTACGCCGACTCATTCTCCAGGAATGTGAATTACTTCGACAGCTTCAGGCAGTGTATCGACAAGGGCATGGAGCAATTCGGCTTCCGCGAGAAGCAGAAGGAATATGCCGCTCAGACGGGGGATATCCGCCGCGGTGTCGGTCTTGCCGTGTTCTGGTACAACACGGGTGTCTGGCCGATCAGCCTCGAGTCGTCGGCCTGCCGTATCGTCATGAATCAGGACGGGACGGTGCAGCTGCAGATGGGCGAAACCGAGATCGGCCAGGGCGCCGATACGGCGTTTGCGCAGATGACGGCGGCGACGCTCGGCATTCCGTTCGAGCACGTGCACGTGATCTCGGCGCAGGATACCGACATCACGCCGTTCGGCACCGGTGCCTACGCATCGCGCCAGACGTATATGGGCGGCTTTGCCGTGCGTCAGACGGCCGAACAGATGAAGGCGAAGATTCTGAAGCACGCAGAGCGGATGACCCGGATGCCGGTTTCGAATCTGGATATCCGCGACGGCAACATTGTGCGCACGACGGACAATGCGGTCCAGATGAGTCTCGGCGAGCTCGCGACGAACGTGCTCTACAGCATGGAATACAGCGAGCATATTGCGGCCGAGAGCACGTATCAGATTAATTCGAACGCGTATTCGTTCGGCTGTTCCTTCGCCGAGGTTGAAGTCGATATCCCGATGTGCAAAGTGAAGCTCCTCCGCCTGACGAACGTCCATGACTGCGGCACCCTGATCAACCCGGCGCTGGCGGAGGCTCAGGTCCACGGCGGCATGAGTATGGCGATCGGGTACGGGCTGAGCGAGAAATGCCTTTTCGATGAGAAGACGGGCCGCCAGCTGAACGACAATCTGCTCGACTACAAGCTCTGCACGCCGGTTGACCATCCCGATCTGACGGCGCTCTTCGTGGAGAATCACGAGCCGACGAGTGCTTACGGCACGAAGGCTCTGGGTGAGCCGCCGACCTGTTCCGGTGCGCCGGCGATCCGCAATGCGATTCTCCATGCGACGGGCGTGGCGATCAATGAGGCGCCGATTACGCCGCATGTGCTGTTCGAAGAGTTCTCCCAGGCGGGGCTTCTTGAAAAGACGGCAAAATCCGTCCCGGCCATGGCCGGTGCCGATCGCTGAAGCAAAACGAGACATTGGCAATGAGTCGGAAATAGAGAAGGGAATAGCGATTCTATGTATGACATGAAGGCACTTTACGAAGCGGAGAGCGTCGACCACGCGCTGGCGCTGATGCAGGAGCATCCGGATGCGCTCGTGATGGCGGGCGGCAGCGATGTCCTGATTAAGATGCGCGAAGGGAAGCTCGCCGGCCGCGAGTTTGTCAGTATCTATATGCTCGATGAGATGCGCGGCATCACGCTGACAAAGGACGGCACGATCCGGATCGGGTCGCTGACGAGCTTTTCGCACGTGATCAGGAGCGAGATCGTGCAGCAGCATATTCCGGTTTTAGCCGAGGCCATCTCCATGATCGGCGGACCGCAGGTGAGAAATATCGGCACGATCGGGGGGAATACCTGCAACGGTGTGACCTCGGCCGATTCCGGCGCGACGCTGATGGCGCTCGATGCCGAGGTGGAGCTCCGCGGTCCCGAAGGCACCCGCGTGATTCCGCTGCAAAAGTTTTACATCAAGCCCGGTGTGGTTGATATCAAGCGGGGTGAACTGCAGATGGCGCTCCTGATCAAAAAGGAAGGCTATGAAGGCTATACGGGGCACTTCATCAAGTATGCGATGCGCGACGCGATGGATATTGCGACGCTCGGCTGCTCGGTGAACGTCAGGCTGTCAGAGGACAAGCAGACGATCGAGGATTGCCGCGTGGCATTCGGTGTGGCCGGCCCCGTTCCGATGCGTCTGCCGTCGGCCGAAGAGGTGGTGCGCGGGGCGAGCATTTCCGATGACCTGATGCATGCCTTTGCGGAGGCGACCGAGGCGGATGTCAATCCGCGCACGAGCTGGCGCGCGAAGAAGGAGTTTCGCCTTCACCTCATTAAGACGATGGCGGAGCGTGCGCTCAGAGCCTGTATTACGAAAGCGGGAGGAACGATTTGATGGCACCGCAGCATAAACTGGTTTCATTTACCCTGAACGGAAAACCGACCCAAAAGATGATCGATGTGCGCGCATCGCTCTCCGATATGCTGAGAAATGACTACAGCATGCACAGCGTCAAGGAAGGCTGCGAGGTCGGCGAGTGCGGCGCCTGCACCGTCCTGATCGACGGCGAGACGTTCAATTCCTGCATTTATCTGGCGGTCTGGGTCGAGGGCAAGGACGTCGTCACGACGGAGGGTCTGACCGGCGAAGACGGGACACTGTCGGATATTCAGCAGTCCTTTGTCGATGAGTTTGCGGTTCAGTGCGGCTACTGCACGCCGGGATTCATCATTTCGGCGGAGGCGCTCCTAAGAGAGAATAAGCGCTATACAAGAGACGAACTGAGAAAGATGATGGCGGGCAATCTCTGCCGCTGCACAGGCTACGAGAATATCATCAATGCCGTGGAGAAGACGATGGAAGAACGCCTGGAAGCGAAGGCGAAGGGCTGAAGCAAGCTTAAACCATGATAAGAAAGACAGCGGCCTGCACAGCGGGCCGCTGTCTTTATGAGGAGGCGCCGGCAGATCATGGATTTCTTGCCGGCATCAGCAAGGCAGCACGGCCTTTGATAAAGATCGTTCATGCGATGCGTTTTGCCTGATTATGTTGTGCTGCGGCAAGTGTGATATTATCGGTGAAGTTAAGTTTGCTGCTGCCGATATCAGACTGAGGTGATAAATGGCGTCTCCGGTTCGACGTTATACGCCCAAAAAGGCAATTCTATTTTTGTTCGACATCTGCGCGGCGGTTGGTGCGATTTTGTTTGCGTCCCTGATTTTTTACAGCGGTTCAATCCCGCCGTCTGCGCTCAGCTCGCTCGGCAACACGTGGTACATCTACCTGATCACGAGCGGAGTCGTATTTTACCTGAGCGGTTTTTACGATCAGATGTGGGCGTATGCATCGGCAGCTGCGTACCTGTCCCTATTTATCGGCGTGTCGTTCCACATGCTTCTTATGGTCATGGTGAGTCAGCTGCTTGGCGAACACGTCGGATTGCCCATTTACATTCTCTACTGGTTTTTGCTCTTGACGGCCGTCTCCTCTGTGCGGCTCCTGTACCGTCTGACCCGCAGCAACAGTCCGTTTCTGTCGCGTATCCGGGGCCGCGATC
>LSQX01323151.1_pt1 | contig 10717 bp, 11 predicted proteins | sample 654561 | NCBI WGS metagenome assembly LSQX01 (sample SAMN04489861, study PRJNA283612) | anaerobic digester metagenome | isolation source: 4 biogas reactors fed with cattle manure at either 37C or 55C with and... | place: Denmark: Kongens Lyngby | collected 2014 | reverse complement strand
GAGGGATGGAGTGAATTAAAGGCAAATAATGAATTGTCAGATGTAGAATTTTCTGCTATACAGTACTCACTTGAAATGAATGGAGTGTGTGTACCACCACAGGACGTAATCAGGACGATATATGCAAAAATTGTAACTTCTTTTGTTTTTCCTGATTTACTTGTATTGTTAAAAGGTAAAAATGGGAGCATACTATATGAGCATGAGCATTTAGTAATTCAGAACATAATTTCTGCTTTTGATAAAGAATTGTTTATTCTGTCGAATAATTTGGAAGAGGAATGATTTGAATAGATACTTGTTTTAGGGTATAATATTAGTATGAAGGGAGTGTTTCAAAATGACCAGTTTAGTTCGCTCGCAACTAAAAAAATTAGTAAAGGAAAGAGAACCTAAAATAGATGCAAAACCAAGAGATATTAGCAACTTTTCATGTAATATTCCAACAGAAAGAAGCAAAAAGGCCGAAAGCGGTGAAAAGGTAGTACAAAGAAAGCTGGCTTCAAGATTATTAAGCAGATTACAGAATTAGGCATATGTATTTGTATTGTCCCAAATTATACGAAGAGTATAAAAGCCCCTATTATAAATACAATCCACCAGAAGAATGTGCCGGAAAATCTACTAAGAAGACCGAAATAGAAATACGCAAGTATGAAACCGGCTACCGATGCACCTATTAGTGCAATGATTGAGGAACCAAAAAAAAGTGTATCGAATAATAAACCTATAATGAATTTAGCTCCGCCGTAAATACCTGCACATAACATTGGCGAGTTTTCATATTCAAGCAACCTTACTAAAAAAACCAGCAACCCCAAACTTACAACGAATCCCATAAAATATTATGCAACGACAAGATGTGTATTTTAAATTTTTATATTTGAAAATTTTTATATTCAGTAACTCCAATCCTTAACTCAAATCCTTTTCTGCCTTTCAATCATTTCCCGAAATTCAAGAGATTTATTTGTATATTTATTGTTGATTAAATAGCATACTTTATTAGTGAATGAAACTCCAAAATTACCGTGTCTTGTTTTTTAGTACATATTCGGTTGGTTTTACTTTATAAATAGTGATATAATATGGGCTAAAGGAGTGATGAGTATAATGCAACTTTTATTAGTAGTATTAAATAAGGTAGAGCTATTGGAATCACTATTGGAAAGACTTGCAAACGCAGGAGTTAGCGGAGCAACAATTCTGAACAGTACAGGAATGCTTCATGAGTTAGCCAGAAATGCCGAGGACTTACCGATATTCGGGTCTCTGCGTTTTTATCTTAATCCTGAGCGTGATGAGAGCAAAACCATATTCTTAGCTCTTGAGGAGTCGAAAATTGAGTGTGCAAAGGATATAGTCAGGGAAGTAGTTGGTGATATATCCAAGCCTGATACAGCGGTAATGTTTACTTTGCCCATTCTTAGTGTCGAAGGAGTTGAATTTTAAAATTGGAACATAATACCCTATTTTGTTTAGCTTTGCTATTATTTTCAGGGCTTATTATCGGTCGTGTGGTAAAGCTTATCCGTTTACCTAATGTAACCGGATATTTAATTGCCGGATTAATTATAGGTCCTTTTGGATTAAGCTTGATTTCTGAAAATATGACAACCGATTTGGAAGTTATTTCTGAAATAGCATTGGCCTTTATTGCTTTTACTATAGGTGCTGGATTTAAGTTATCCTATATAAGAAGAGTTGGTATGACGCCGGTCGTTATTGCAATTTTAGAAGGCTTAACAGCGTCAGTGATTGTTACCTTGGTATTAGTCTTAGTAGGTGTTGATGTTGAAATAGCATTACTGCTTGGGGCTATTGCCTCTGCTACTGCCCCTGCTGCAACGATCATGATTATCAAACAGTATAGATCCAAAGGACCTGTTACAGAAACCTTATTAAGTGTTGTAGCATTAGATGATGCTGTGGCACTCATACTTTTTGGTTTTGTTGCAGCTATTGTAAATGTCATGCAAAATCCTGGGGAAATCTCTATTGCCTTGACAATTATCCGACCATTATTAGAGATTATCGGCTCATTTGCTGTGGGGTTTCTGCTGGGCTTATTGTTTTTAGTATTTATGCGTTATTTCAAAAAGGATTCCAACAGACTTATAATTACTACTGGCTTAGTTTTTCTTGGCTCAGCCTTGGCTAATATGTTGGGATTATCCTCTCTGTTGCTTTGCATGTGCATAGGGGCAATGCTGGTTAACGTATCTTTAGATGCTGATAAAATTTTCAAAACTGTTGATAGTGTTACACCTCCAATATTTCTTATGTTTTTTGTAGTATCAGGAATGTCGCTGGACATAACTATTTTGCCTAAAATTGGTCTCATTGGCGTTATCTATATTGTCTTCCGTGTTATCGGTAAAATTCTGGGAGTCTACTTAGGCTCAAGACTGATGAAAGCACCGCCAGCAGTCAAAAAGTACTTGGGGTTATCTTTGATACCTCAAGCAGGAGTTGCTATCGGGTTAGCGCTGATAACAACCCGCATATTGCCTCAATACGGCGAGATAATCCAGGCTGTAGTCTTAGGTGCAACTTTTATCTATGAGCTGACTGGACCGATTATTACCAAGGTTTCACTGCAGAAAGCAGGGGAAATCAGTAACTAGTAGTGTGTTCTCAAATTACCTATGCAACAAAGAATCCGAGATCTTGACGATTCAACAAGTTCGCAGGATTTTCATTGAATAAATATTTGAGAAACACTATACTAGGTCAAGTAAGTCAAAGGGGTATGCTCGTTGGCATGAATGGTTAGATGATATTTATCTTCTTAAACAGAGTGGAGTTCAATGTATAACTGAATTCTGATTTTGTACAAAGAAAAACGGCATAGGTCTTAAAACTCCAACTTTTTCTGGAGTTTTTTCTTTTTTGCATGCACATCGGTTTTGCAATGAATATACTGTATTGATACCGAATAAACATATAAGGAGGATTCTGCATGAATGATCGTGAGATTTTAATAAATATGATAAATAACAACTTGGACGAAATGAATGACACCATCGACTGTCTATATATTACCACAAATATCTGCGTCAAGAACAAGTTTTTAAACCAACTGCGTAGAAATATGTCCCAAATTTACTTGTTGGTACAGGTTTTACGAAACGGCGCAAGTATGAACAGCCCTCAGTCCATTGCCGAGAGATTATTCACATTAGAGGAGCTGTCAAGGTATAATGGCAGGGATGGCAATCCAGCTTATGTGGCAGTGAACGGTACCGTGTATGATGTAACGAGCAATGCTGCTTGGGGCGGAGCGACCCATTTCGGTTTAGCGGCAGGCACAAATGTAACGAGCCAGTTTGCCTCATGCCACACCGGTCAGCCGATCCTCAGTAAATTGAAGGTGATTGGAAAGATGGTAGAATGAATCAAACAAATAACCGTTGTGCTAATTACTCAACGAGGCTGGAGACGGCCTCTGTGCTTGTTCATAAGGCTATAGAAGCTGTTAAACAGAAGAACATCCATAAAAGAAATCTAATATGGCTTGAACTGACTGGATGCTCTGGAAACATCATCTCCCTTCTCAATGGGGTAAATCCGGACTTCAAAAGTCTGGCCTCTCAAATGGTGAATTTCATATACGACAACAGTTTGATGGCCGCCGAGGGTGAAGCCGCCATGGAAAAACTGTTCAGCATGATCGGAAGGGATTATATATTGGCTGTTGAAGGCGCCGTTTCTACTAAAGACAACGGCCCTGTCTCTTATACCGGAAGATGGGAAGGGTGCCCGGTAACTGCATACGAGGTCATCAAGGAATTTGGGGAACAGGCGGCTTACGTTATCGCGGTGGGAACCTGTGCTTCCGATGGTGGTATTTCGGCGGCAAGACCAAATCCGGCGGAATGCATCGGAATTCAAAGTATGCTAAACAGAAAGGTCATCAATTTACCCGGTTGTCCGTGCCATCCGGACTGGTTTATGGGGACACTGGCCTATGTCATGCTTTTTGGCTGGCCGGAACTGGATGCCAGACAGAGACCTCTTATGTTTTACAGTACATTGATTCATGATATTTGTCCCCGAAGACCGTATTTTGATCAGGGCATCTTTGCTTCAAAGCTGGGAGAGAAAACCTGCATGTTCAAGCTTGGATGCAGAGGACCGGTCACAAGGGTTGACTGCCCAATCCGAAAATGGAACGATCGCGTCAATTGGCCTATCGGTGACAACAGTCCCTGTATAGGCTGTGCCATGTTTGGATTTCCAGATAAAATGGAGCCGTTCATCAGCTTCGATACAACATAAGAGAGGTGATTAAAACGAAGAAAATTGTCATTAACCCTGTTACCCGAATCAGTGGGTTTATGGAAATAAACGCAGACATTGATAACAATATTGTGGCGGACGCATGGACAGAAGGTCTGCTTTTCAGAGGATTTGAGAAAATGTTGGAGGGAAGAAGCCCCTTTGATGCTGTATATTTTACACAGCGGATTTGCGGGATTTGTTCCGCTGCGCATTCCGTTGCTTCCTCGCTGGCTTTAGAAGACGTGCTAGGCATCCCCGCCTCTGAACAGGGCAGATATTTGCGGGATATCATCCATGGTTGTGAGTTTCTCCAAAATCATATCAGGCATTTTTATCAATATACTGTACCTGATTTCATCAAGTTTCCGGAAGGTAATGCTCTATTTGAAACGGATCACAATGACTTTAGACTATCACAGAAGAAAAACAATAGAATTGTCCGTCACTACTTTGACTCTCTTGAATATAGTAGAAACGCGCATGAAATGCTGGCAATTTTAGGCGGGAAAGCGCCGCATAATCACGGAGTTTTCATCGGCGGAATCAACACTCAGGCCACACCGGAGAAAATAGTGCGGTTGCGTTCTCTGCTTTTAAATATCAGATGGTTTGTCTGCGAAAAAATGATCCCAGATGCCTATACAATTGCCGAATACTATCATGAATATTTTGGAATCGGACGAGGCTACGGGAATCTTCTTACCTTCGGCTGCTTTAACGGATATGAAAGGCTGGGCACGCTATACGCCAAACCATTAGAATATAGCGAGGGCAGAATTAAGGAACTCTACCCCGGAGAAATTACCGAAACAGTTTATTCATCATGGTACAGAGCAAGACCGGAAACTTATACGCCGTTTGAAACTATTCCGGAACCGGACATAAAAAAAAGCGGTGCCTATTCCTGGGTGAAAGCGCCGCGTTATAGAGGGATTCCTTATGAGGTCGGACCATTAGCAAGAATGTGGCTCTGCGGAGATTACCGGAATGGGATATCTACAATGGATCGGACTTTGGCCAGGGTCTTAGAAGCAAAAAAGATTGCAAATATCATGCTGATCTTACTTGATAATCTTATTCCCGGCATGGAGGTTCAGAATGAATATGAAGTTCCACAAAATGGCTATGGGGCAGGCCTGATTGATACTACGCGCGGGGCTTTAGGGCATTGGCTCAAAATAGAAAACCAAGTGATTTCACTTTACCAGATTATCACGCCGTCTGCTTGGAACCTTTCTACCAGGGATCAAGACAATTTACCGGGACCAGGGGAAAAGGCGATGATCGGTACGAAGATTGTAAATCCGGACACTCCAGTGGAACTAGGACGAATCATCCGTTCTTTTGATCCCTGCGTTTCCTGCGCCACACATGTTTACTCGAAAGGTAATCTGATCAAGACCATGCAGGTGGTGCCATGAAACGAGTTCTTGTAATTGGAATTGGCAGCCTTGTCATGATGGATGACGGAATTGGAACACGGGTCGTCGAAGCCATTGAAAGTAAATTGTGCAAGCATAATATTGCGTACTTTCTCGGAGAAACAGATTTTCAATGCTGTTTTAATGAAATTAAGCCGGGCGATCTTGTGGTTATCATCGATGCTATGGTTCAGGGTAATCAGCCGGGAAGCATCGACATCCTGTCCCTGGGCGATGCTTTGGAAAATCGCGGCAAGTTTTGCTCGCAACATGAATTCAGCCTTTTTGACCTGATTGAACTGCACGCTCCCCAAACGCGAGGTTATTTTATCGGGATTGAACCAGCCATAATCGATTTTGGGTTTTACCTCAGTACGCCATTAAAGGAACGCTTTGAGCAGATTTGTTCCAATGTGACAAATGCAATCTTACATATAAAGGAGGAAACGGAAGATGCATGATACTCACTTGATTGAAAAAATATATCAATCCATCGTTGCTCTTTGCGGGCAGAATGGAATTGCGCAGGTAAATGAAATTGAGATCGAAGTTGACGAGGGTAGCCATATTGAGGCAGAGCATCTGTTAGCTCACCTAGTAGATCGGGACAACGTGATGTTCGGTGAATGGACCATAATTCATATAGAATATAAGCCGTATGAAAAGCTTACGGCGGTTATCAAAAGCATTGGTGGCAATGGCTGTGAGTAATATGAAACGGTATATCATTACTTTGACTGGAATTGTCCAAGGGGTCGGATTCCGACCATTTGTTTACAGAACGGCGAGCCAGCTTGGGCTTTTGGGATGGGTAGGAAATCAGGGTTCCAGAGTTATCATTGATGTTGAGGGGTGCGAAGAAAACGTCCGTTCCTTTATCTGTGCACTGCAAAAAAAAAGTCCGGAAAATGCCCAAATTTCCGAACTTCAGGTGAGAGTCCAACCGCTTTTTGGCTATACCGATTTTTCCATCCAAATAAGTGCGGCGGAGGTTAACACCGCGAATTTTTTACCTGCGGATATTGCAGTTTGTAAAAGCTGTATGAAAGAGTTCAATGCACCTGATGACAAGCGATATCAATACCCGTTTATCAGTTGCACAAATTGCGGGCCAAGGTTTTCTATTATTGGAAGTCTGCCGTATGATAGGGATAATACGGCCATGTCCAAATTTAAAATGTGTCAGCAATGTACGGAGGAGTATCGTAGCTCCTACGATCGGAGATTTCATGCGCAAACCAATTGTTGCCCGGACTGTGGTCCCATCCTGAAACTCTTGGACGCCAAGGGTAACACCATGGATTTGTCCGATCCCGTAAAAATGGCAAGGGAACTGATTGGTCAAGGCAAAATCCTTGCGGTGAAAGGAATTGGAGGATACCACCTCTGTTGCAATGCAGAAGCGCAGACAGCGGTGCAAAGGCTTCGAACGCTGAAAAATAGACCGCAAAAGCCGCTAGCCGTTATGGCACGTGACATCGAAGCCGTGTACAAAATCTGCGAGGTATCTGATCAAGAAAAAGCGATTCTAACTGGAAGTCGGAAACCGATTTTGCTACTCCGCAAAATAGTACCGGAGTATCTTCCAGAAGATATTGCCCCTAAACAGAAAAGGCTTGGGGTCATGCTCCCCTACGCGCCGCTTCAATTTCTTCTTTTTTCCGATGCTCTTGATTTCCTTGTTATGACCAGCGGAAATCTAAGCGGTTCGCCGATCTGCTATCATGATAATACTGCAATCAAAGTGCTTGGATCTGTTGCAGAATATTTTCTCATGCACAACCGTAAGATTAAAATTCCGGTGGATGACGCTGTCGTAAAAATCGTTGATGACCATGAAGTGCTTGTACGGTGTGGGCGCGGATACGCACCTTTGGCGATTCCCTTAGAATCAGGTAAGGCGATTATGGCGGTTGGAGCTGAGCAAAAGAGTTCCGTATGTATTGCTCGAAACGACTTTGCCGCCATTAGCCAGTATATTGGGGATCTGAACCAGTATCAAACTTATCAGATGTTTGAGCGGCAGATTGAGCATTTTAAAGGTCTGTTTCATTTTTATCCGGAAATCCTTGTGCATGACCTGAATCCGGATTCTCTTTCCACGCGCTATGCAGAGGAGCAGGCAGGACAAAAGCTTGCGGTTCAGCACCACCATGCGCATATGGCGGGCTGTATGGCTGAAAACAAGTTGACATACAATACGATCGGTGTCATATATGACGGAACGGGTCTTGGCACGGACCGCACAGTATGGGGGGGAGAATTCTTAACGGGTTCCTTATTAGGGTTTACAAGATCCGGGCATTTGGAATATGTGACACTTCAGGGCGGCGACAGCGTGGTAAAGGAGCCGTGGAGATGTGCGGCTTGCTATCTTTTCGCCCTTGGCATTGAACCAAATGGGTTTTTAACTCAAATAGATTCCAGCTCATTGCAGACGGTTCAGGTAGCCTTGCACGGCGGAATCCAATGCTTTAAATCGTCAAGCATGGGAAGGCTGTTCGATTGCGTTGCGGCGTTGTGTGGTTTTCAGAAGAAAATTACCTATGATGCCCAAGCGGCAATTGAATTGGAAGGTTTATCTGAGGCGGAGGTTCCTGATTATTACTGCTACCGAATATATGGTACCGAGGATGGTTTTATCCTTGGATATAATGATATGCTTAAAGGCATTCTCCGCGATCTTCAAAATCAGGTGCCTAAATCCATCATTTCTTCAAGATTTCATAACACCGTGGTAGAGGCAACCGCCGAATGCATCTGTAGAATTCGTGAAAAAACCGGACTGATGGATGTTGTCCTAAGCGGCGGTGTTTTTGAAAACAACTATTTACTTGAACGGCTTATTTTAAAGCTCAGAGATTTGAATTTTACGGTGTATTACAATCGGCTAACACCAACGAACGATAGCGGTCTTTCGTTTGGTCAGGCAGCAGTAGCTAGTGCGATTTTTAAGGAGATGTAATATGTGCCTTGCGATTCCGGCTAAAGTAATCAAAATAAATGACACCCATGCCGAGGTCGATATCATGGGTATACAAAAAAAGGTCAATATTTTGTTAATGGATGAGCTTGATATCGGTGATAAGGTCATGGTGCATGCTGGGTTTGCCATTAGCAAAATTGACGATAAGTATTTCGATTTTTTAAGGAACACTCTTGAGAAAATGGTGGTTGATTCCCTATGACACAAGAAGAAAAACAATTAATAGGAAAAATGGTTACACAGATTAATGAGTCCATTAAAAGCGATATTCGCATCATGGAAGTCTGTGGCACACATACGCATCAAATTGCAAGGTTTGGAATCAGAAAACTTCTTACACCCAAAATTCACCTTGTTTCTGGTCCCGGCTGTCCGGTCTGTGTTACTGAGCCAGGCTATATTGATGCGTTGATCGTCCTTTTAAAGCATACGAACGTTTTAGTTGCCACTTTCGGTGATCTTTTGAGAGTTCACGGCTCGTCTGGTAGCTTGGAAGAACAGAAATTACTTGGGCGTAAAGTTATTACAGTTTACTCACCGGAAGATGTACTGACTTTGGCAAAAAGACATAAAGGTGAATATATCGTTTTTGCGGCGGTTGGCTTTGAAACGACAGCTCCTCTTTATGCAACGCTACTTCAGACAGCGCAAAAGGAGAATATTCAAAATTTATTCCTTCTGACATCGCTGAAGCGGATGGAACCGGCAATCCGCTTTATATTAGGGGAAGTCGGGGTCTATGTGGACGGAATGCTCTGCCCGGGACATGTTGCAACCATCACCGGTATCGAGCCTTTCCTGCCTGTCACCACTGAATATAATATCCCAGCGGTGATTTGTGGATTTGAAGCAATGGATATTATTGTTTCTATCGGTATATTGTGCAAACAAATCACAAAAGAAATCCCCCTTCAATTTATAAACACATACAAGAGGTGCGTCAATGACATCGGAAATCCGGTTGCTCTTCGTTCGATTAACAAAGTATTCCGAATATCCGATGTGAGTTGGAGAGGGATCGGAATGATTCAGGGTTCTGCACTTACCTTGAATAATAGTTACGAGGAATATGACGCATACAAGAGATTCAGCCTGGAAATTGAAGCAACTACAGCACCTTTTTCTGACGGATGCGAATGCGGAAAAATTTTAATTGGTGAAAAAACGCCCGATATGTGTATAAATTTCGGATGTCTGTGTACCGCCGACCACCCGATTGGACCATGCATGATATCCTCAGAGGGAGCGTGTGCAGTGCATTACAGATTTGGAGGCGATAAAATTTGAATGAAAAAGTTATACTCCGGCATGGTGACGGAGGTCTTCATACAAACAAGCTGATCCGTGATATTTTTTACCGACAATTTAACAATGAGATTCTTATCGGATATCAAGACGCCGCCATTTTTCCATTGGAGAACGGGCGGCTGGCATTTACGACAGATGGCTTCGTGGTAAAACCTATATTTTTCCCGGGCGGAGATATCGGAAAACTTGCGACATCTGGAACCATCAACGATCTGACGGCAGCGGGAGCGATCCCGCTCTACTTGAGCGCAGGCTTTGTGATAGAGGAAGGTTTTGAGATAGAAAAGCTGGATCAAATCGCCGAGTCTATGAGTCAAACATGCAATACGGCAGGAGCAAAGATTGTGACGGGAGATACGAAGGTGGTTGAAAAGGGCTTGGTTGACGGAGTGTATATCAACACATCAGGTATCGGAATAGTACATGGATGCTTTTGTCCCAGACAGATAACTTGCGGTGATGAAATTATTCTGACAGGGACGATAGCGGAGCATGGCACGGCAATCCTGCTGGAACGATATGACCTTGGACTTCAAAGCGATATTGTAAGCGACTGTAAGCCATTATCTGAAATTATTCCGGCACTCGGCGATCACATCAAACATGTAAAACTGATGCGAGATCCAACGCGGGGCGGAGTGGCCACCGCTCTGTGTGAAATATCGGAAAGCAATAATATTGGTGCTTTGATTGAAGAAGAAAAATTAAAAATCCGACC
>LSQX01193825.1_pt1 | contig 10717 bp, 8 predicted proteins | sample 654561 | NCBI WGS metagenome assembly LSQX01 (sample SAMN04489861, study PRJNA283612) | anaerobic digester metagenome | isolation source: 4 biogas reactors fed with cattle manure at either 37C or 55C with and... | place: Denmark: Kongens Lyngby | collected 2014 | reverse complement strand
ACGGAACCGTCTATTACAGGGCATACGTTACAATCGATGGAACAACATGTTACGGCGAGGTAAAATCGGTTGAAGGCAACAGCATTGTAACAGGCGGTTTCAACGTTGAGAACATGTCCGTTGAATCGTCATGGATCAAGATAATCACAGGATATGACAATCTTACTTACGGTATATGTTACGGCAGTAAAAGCAATCCAACCGTAAGCGACCTTACGGTTAAGCCCGCCAATGTTGACCAGGACAACAAATTCAATGTAGAGCTTACGGATATACCCTTTGGTACCGTCTATTACAGGGCATTCTTAATGATAGGAAGTTCGGCATATTATGGTGAGACAAAGAGCTTCCGCCGTGAAATGAAGGTAGGTATTCCGATTGACCTTGGTCTCTCCGTTAAATGGGCATCGATGAATGTGGGTGCCGATGTTCCGACTGACGCAGGATGTTATTTTGCATGGGGCGAGACAGTTGACAAGGAAGGTGCGTCTTGGAATACTTATAGGCATTCTGAAGGTGATCTTGATAAATTAATCAAATACAATACAAAAAGTACTTACGGCACAGTCGATGGCAAAACGGTTCTTGAAAATATTGACGATGCCGCTTACATATGGTGGGGCAATGATTGGCGTATGCCAACCGTCGATGAATTCAAGGAATTGTGCAACAATTGTGATTGGGTCTGGACAACACAGGACGGCATGAACGGTTATCTGGTCAAGAGTAAGGTGAACGAAAACTCCATTTTCCTGCCGGCATCAGGCATATATGAACAAAATGGATTTTTTAGGGTGGGAGAATATGGTTTATACTGGAGCAGCAGCTTATATCCAACATATGTGTACGGTGCGTATTTATGTTTTTTCAATTCAATGTCATCTTCTACTGACCAGTGGACTATGCGTATTGACTGTCTCCCTGTAAGACCTGTATCCGAGAAGTAACCTCTGGTCATATATTATTAATAACCCCCATTATACTACCGTTTCTACTCAATCAATTGTTTGGCTGCGGCTACTATTACATTTACGCGGGATGAGGGAACTTTGACCGGTTTTGCAACTATCTCCCGGGCTATACTTACTGCGTTAAGAGTGTCACCGCTGCCTAAATATAGCGTCATCATTCCATCAAGCGGTTCGAAACGGCAGGGTATCATGTTGCCCGCATAACGGTAGGTCTCTATGGCTTGATCTATGTTATCGGTATTTGCAAGATTGTCTGCAAGCAAAAACTGAACATCGTAGTCGTTGTATGATTTCATGCACTCTTCAGTAATTACAAGACTCTCTTCATAGCGACCTATATAGTTTAGTTCGGCAGCATAGTTGTAGAGAAAAAGCGGATTATGCTTCATCTGCGGTTTCATCTTCTCATAGTATGGCAGCATACGCTCCGTCTGTCCGGCAAGCGAACGCTTAGACATTTCGGCCCACTTCATATCAAGATACATCATTCGGCATATCCCTACAAGTAAAACAGTGAGCAGTATCGGGAAGGATATACGTATGTACCTTGGTGTTACTATAGCCTTTTCTTCTGCTTTAGGTTGGATAAAAGCAGGTATAATAGCAATGCCTGCTATCAGCCATACTGCAGCATAATGGAATGGGTATGAGAACTGACATAAAATAAATATTGATGCTGTTACTGCCAATCCTATCACTTTTGTTCTGCTGTCTGACTTAAACAGCTTTCTTACTATCCAGACCAGCAGGGTAATTGCAACAGCAAGCCCTACTATTCCGTAATTGACAATCAGCTTAATGTATTCGTTAAACGGATGTGTTATGTTGTCAGCCAGCATGACGTAAGGCGAGTTAGGATACAGGCTGAAATATGTAGCTTGGGCATTCATGTAGTGCTTATGAAACCCACCCATTCCATATCCTATAAGAGGACGGTCTGCAATCATATCCATACATATTTTCCATATGAACAGACGACCGTCAGCAGAACTCGCCTTAACTTGATACAGCAGTATCAATGCTGCTACAGTTACAACAACAAGCGGTATCCATAGCCAGCGATATGCTTTGAATAAGGAGAGTACTTTCGTTTTGAAAACAATCACCACCATTGAGCCTGCACATATTGCCAGTACGCCTGTCCTTGAACCGGAGAGTATAACCGTTATTATACATAAAGTGGATACTATTACGGCAAAAAGACGTGTTATGTTTGTGCGCTCCCTGTCAAAACATAATATGAATGCGAATGGGAACATAGCTGCCTGTACAGCCGCAAATCCTGCCGGATTCTCATATGTTCCGGTTATGGGAAAAGCGTAATGTCCGGACTTTTCTATCCCGAAATACTGGAACAATCCATAGACCGATAGCATAAGGCATATTGTTGCAAAACCGATGCTTATTCCCTGTGAATGTAGTGCAACATTCAATCTAGACAGCCCCTTACGCGTTATGGAACAGACAAGGAGCAACAGAATTACGGTTACTCCAATGAAATAGGCCTTAGCGTCATTCTCTATATTCATAAAACGTTCGGAGGTGATGAAGACACCTCCGAACAGAATCAATATTATGTATAATAATCTAATCAAGTATCTATACCAAATCCTTTTTTGAAGAATAAAACGACTTTGAAAAGTAATAAAATGACATACCAAGAACTGGAACAATCAATACAAATAATATCCAAAGTGTCTTTTTTAAAGAATCTAATCTACTGGAAGTTATATCTTTAATAGCAAATATATCTACCAGTAAAATCAAAAAGCCTAATATAAATAAAATCATATTTATTAAATTTAAAGTGGACTGGTTATTATTCCATCAGTTCCATCATTGTTACAACTCTAATTGAATGGCTCTTTCTTCCTACTATATTGACAGAATCAGTAGTCTCGGATATATCATAGTGAATACTTTTAATAGTTACTGTTGCTCCGAACAGGTTAAACGGGAGCGAAATAATCGCTGCTAGAATGAGTAATATGTTCTTTTTTGTTCATATCGTTTGAAGTCTAAATTTGTTTATTGGCTAAAATATGAGAATTAACTGAAACCCGCCGGTAAAATATCATTGGATTTCTATAATGTAATCGAACATGTTCCATCCCGGTGTCTTCTGATAATCTTCCAGATGACCTTTGGGGACATATAGAGTTCTCTTGGAGTACTCGGATTTTTGTTTATGCGGACCCACAAAATGAAAGCTCCAATCGGAATTTTCGGCCGTCTCTATTCCGGTATCAATTACAGGCGGGTTCTTTGAAAGACAATACACATCAGAAAGAGTATTGTGTGAAGCAAATGCGTCAATGCCAATTGATTGTACATTTTCCGGAATCACAACCTCATGGACAATGTTGCCGGCAAAAGCCCAGTTTCCAATTGTTTTCACATTGGGGCCAATAGTAATGGACCTAAGCTTTGATGCTTGATGGTATGATTCGGATGATGGTCTTAGAAATGTTGTAATTGTCTCCAAAAATGCATCAGGGATTTCTGTTATCAGCGGTGGCAGCACGAGTTCCTCAATGCTGACACATCCTTGAAAACAAGCCTCTTTAAATTCTTCTATTGAAGGCGGTAACTTTACCATAGAGAGATCCGGGCAATTTCGGAAAGCCTCCTTACCGATTATACGGATACCCTCCGTGAGATCGACTTGTACAAGCGATTTGCATTCCGCAAAAGCCATTTCATCAATCACCTCGCAAGAAGATGGTAATGATATGTAAATAAGAGAATTACATGAGTCGAATCCACTAATTGATGCGGTCTTGTATTTACGCCCATTATAATCGAAAAATTCGGGAACAAAAAGGGAATCAACGGTAAAAGAATCTTTATTTTGGGGACCCAAAACAGCGGCTCTCTTCCGGAAATAAGAGACTTTGACTTTCAGCCCATTCACTTCTATCTTTTTTGCGAATGCGGGACCTGAGTATAGCACAGCAAGCAACGATAGCAACAGAGACAAATTGTAAAACTTCATAATGGAAGGGTTATTATTGATATACGCAATCTATTGAATCACCAGCCATTACAATAGGGAATTTTCTGCGATTTATCATAATAGGAACTGGATTAAGTGAGCCATATGATGGATCGGAATAGTATAGATATAAGTTTCCAAATAAACCAGAACGTTCTACTCTATGAATAACTTGCATATGGCCAATTGGTTCTCCATTTTCCATACCTGTGTAATAGGCGAATATACCATTAATATCAACATTAAGTTGTAAAATATCATTATTCATACTAAGTCCTCCACTAATTCCACATGCTTGAGCTGCTCCAGGTATATGAATCAGATTCAAATGGCCACTATCATATAATTGTCCATATGTGTTACGCAGAGTGTTGTCAATAGCAACTCTCAAGGCTGCATCGTATGTTACACCATTTCTGATAGATTTAACATAAGCTAATGCAAAACATGGACAGTTCAAGTTATTATATATTATATCATTCTGTTCTACGTTCCTACTTTTGACTCTATCCACTCTTTTACTGATTTTCATATTAGAAAAAATTACATTACTTTCTCTTACTCTCTCAGAAATATAATAAAACAACTTTTCAGAAATGTTTATTTGGGCTCCGTTTTTAACTTTAGTTGATAATAACCCTTCAGAAGATAAGATATATTGACATCTTTCATAAGCTGTTATAAATAATTGTCTCTCGTCATATGTTGCATTAATTAGTAAACCATCGTAATCCCAGTCTAAATAATCTTTATAATATTCTGAGTTAAGCATTAAGTCAGAGTCATAATTAGTAGAAAAATCATCATTAAATCCGAAGAAATCATCATTACTGCAACTTGTAGCAAATAATGCCACAATGAAACACACTGCCATTGTCATGGACAATTTTAATTTTTCAACTTTTTTCATAAATTTTCATTTTTTTGTTAATAATGTATATTTATTCATGTAATATTTTCTTACCACCACACTACATTGCCGTCATCGTCAATCAGGAAGGGACGTTCGTCCATACCGCGAGTGTAATTGCTTACCCACATTAGGGCACCTTTGGGAATGTTATCATAGTGCAGGGTGTTACCTTCGGCAGTTTGAGTACCACATGATGTCCATTCATTATCGGCATTCCAGTAACGCATCTCATACACATCGCCGGGATGTATGTCGTTGTCGTCACCGCGAGGCACAATCCTTACGTATGCCGCCGTTTTGGGTGAACCCATGTCCATTCCTATCCAGTTGCCGTCTGCCTGACCGGTCTCGAAATTGCTCAACCAGTCATTGTCAAAGGCGCGAGCTATGGCTCCTGCATCATTTGTACTGCTTATGGGACTTCCGTTAATTCGGACTGTATCGGCCGTAAAGAATGCCAACTCGGCAATGCTGCCATAACTGCCGTTAGGTGACATGTAGCGCCAATAGCGGTATGGCCGGTCAGGGCTTACCGATATCTTATCGGGTATGTTCAGATTGTCTATTGTGTAAAGTGTGACAGGTTCTTTGAAGTCGGCTGTCTTTGAGCACTGTATCTGTCCTCCAAGTATGCGTTTTCGCATTTTGGCTACATTGTTGGACTGGTAGTACTTACGGCGTATCTCCACGCTGCGGGTCTGTGTGGTGTCGCAGGTTATGTACTCCAGACTGCCATTTGTGTGCAGTATGAAAGGTTTTGAGATTGGACGTAACCGTGTACCGTCATAACCCAAGGCTATATACATGATGTTGCGGCCCATTTCGGTAAAATGTGCTTTTCCGCGTTTAAGAGTTCCGAAATCAACCACACTCCAGTCGGTGTTCGTACCGGTGAATGTGGCTATATATACATACTTTTCGGCAAGTTTTATATTCTTAAATATAGGTATTTCAAGGTCAGAGGTGTTGAAGTAGTCGGCCGTCACGTCTTTCTGACACATGCTGAATGGGTGACGGTAGGCCGATTCTTTGAGGTATTTCTGCCTCTCGCGGTTTATTGAGTATGTGTTGCGGTAAACCTTTGGTATGCGTTTGTCAATAAAGAAAGATCCACCGGGTACTGATGATATGTCCCATTCCGAGGTTAGCTCCTCACCGCGGTTGTTGAGTATTGTGTACCAACTGTGACCTGCACGGTATCGGCCCCAGTACGGTGTTTCGTCTATGACACAGGGTATACCTACACTGCGGTAGGTAAGTACGGCCAGTGTTACATAGTCAAGACAGTTGCCGAATGTCTGGCGGTGAAGCAGGTCGGCACTGAGCAGCGGGTAGCCCTTACGGTTGAACAGTCCGTGCGGGCGTATGCGCCAGTTGATTTCATTGCGCACTGTATTGACGGCGTTGAAAGTGGTTTCGTAGGTGTCATCGTCATGGACCATGTTGTTCAGTCCCCATGTAAAAAAGGTGGATAGCGTGTCCCGCCAGCTATCCATCTCCTGCAACTCGACAGCTTTGTACGGTAGGAGCCATTCGCAGAACTGATCAAAGGTGACATGCTGAGCCCAAGGGCGGTTCTTCCACTCGTCAAAGGCCTGGTCTATGCTGCGTATAAGGAAATCGGACTTGATTACGCGTATATCACTCACGGTGTTATATTCAAGACCGGGGAACATATAGTCACTTACACGGAGCAGAGAGTCGCGCTGCTCTACAGGGGTGAGGTTCGATGATATTACGTCTTTTGCTATCTTATAATATTGGTGTATTTCGTCGCCCTGATATGAACGGTGGGCGGGCATGTTTTCAATAAGGAAACGGGCAGCCGCAAGTTTTTCAGGATTATCTTTATAGTGTTCAAGGACAGTTTCCAATTCGGTGCGGTTGGCGCCGGCATAGTCAAGAGCCTTGTTAAGGGGTGAGTTGTTAGAACAGCTTGTAGTGATGATCGTAACGACCATCACTACAACTACAGCTAATCTGTGCAGAATATTTTCAAAGTACATCTTTTCTGTCAATGACGCTATTTCTATTATTAAGAATGTGATTATTACTTTATTCTTACAGCAGATTTATTCTATGTCAAAATAACCTAACCACCATACTCCGAATGCATAAATCTCCACGACATAATTACCTGCCGGCAATGATGTAAGGTCTGCCTGTGCACTATAAGCGGGTGTGTAGTTTTGACTGAATAATACAGTGTCGGGATTTGATTCCTCATATACCAAGATACTTGATGCCGTAACATCACTAAACAATGCTGTTAGCACTTGTCCGTCAATCGAGGCTGTTACCGTGTCCACTATAATTGTGCGTGAACCGGTTCCTTGTCCCGGCTTAATTCTTACATAAATGTCTTGACCGGATGCAAAGAGCGGGAGCGAAATAATGGCTGCCGCAAGCATGAGTACAATGTTCTTTTTGTTCATATCATTTGAATTTTTAGTTTGTTTATCGGCAAAGATATGAACAGAAAAAGCTATACGCCTAAAAAAAAGCGTAACAAAAGCGTAACATTTTAAATTTCATGCGTAACAAAAGCGTAACATAAAACAAGGATTACTAAGGTATTGATTTGATAATCAAACAAGTAGTTTTGTTGTGTTGTCGGGTGCGTTCTCGTCTGTCACATTTAAACATATTCTTGGTTTGAAGAATAATTCATGGATATTTGACCATTAATTCTTTTATTTTCTCAACCAGGATTGGAGCCGCTATACTTGCCGGCACGCCATATTCGTATTTTAAATCGGGTTCTTTTAGTTCAACTCTCTTGTTTTCTACTTGTTTATTGAAGGAAATATCCTGTTCCGAATATAATCATTTCATTTCTTGTCACGTACCGGCAGGATGGGAAGGGCGTACAAGGGTGAATGACCGCCGGGTTCCAGAGTCAACTCTACGTCATTTGACAATTCCGGCATATATAAATCACCCTTAGTAACGTAATAGCAGGGACCACCGGCACTTTGGGTACCGGTAATAACATTATCATAAATATAGATTTCAGAGGACCAAAAACAGGCAATCGAACTGCCGCCCGTTTGTTTATTCAGAATTATACCGCTACCGTCCTGTTTAGGCATAATATTTGCGTAATCCGATGTCGGCACCTTGATAACCTTCCCGTCCTTCTGTATGGCAAGCAGGTTGTCATAACTGGCGCGAACGTCAACATAGGTTGTTTGATCAATACGAACATTCACTATTTTGGCATTTGGGTCTATCTCCACATCAAAAATACAATTTTTCACCAATTCTTCGAATTCAGCCTTTGTCGGAGTGCGCCAGCCCTCGCCCAAAACATGGGTTGCAGCATCGTATCCGGTACCGCTTATGCTGAAATCAAGCCGATTGGTCATAGTTACATTATTGTAATAGACACTGTTTCGAATTTCGTTCTCGGTGTCTATAACAGGACTGTTAACTACGGCCGGATTAACATCACCCCAAAAATAAAAATTTCCTCTTTGACCCTCTTCCTCAGCGCCAAGCAATACATTTGCCCACTCTACACTTAACCCAAGATCCACAGCCATTTCGTCCGGATTCCTGGGTCTGAAAGCAATATTATTGCCATAAATGTAGTCGTCATGCCCAACAGGTTGTATGAATATGCGGCAGTTGTACTGTTTGGTGGGCATTAGTAACCTTAAGGTAGAGGATAGTGTAGTTTCTGTAGCATTCTCAATTTCGATTAATCGGCCGCTGCCGACCGTAGGATTCTCATCTTCGGAAACCACAAAACCTAAAGTGCAGGACTTGCGGTCGGCAGGGTCAAGACCTTTTATCTGGCCATTCAGGGTAACGCTGTAATAGCGTGCTTCCGAAATATCCCCAGTGATGGCTTGGATATCAAAGCTCTTGGTCTTGAAGGTAAATGTCTTGCTAATAATGCGTTTCTTGCCGGTTGAAGGTTTGAAATAGATACATGCACTGTACGAGGTGTTCGGATCAAGACCTTCAAGCGTAGTTGTTATAACACCTTTATTCCCCTTTTTGGTCCAGCCTCCCATCTTAACGGAGTTGTCCGGCAGGTTACCCGTGCTCAGCCACTCCTGAAACAGGTCTGTGGCGTTGTTTCGTTCGGTACAGTAGATCAATCCTATCGCTCCAAAATTGTATTCGGCTTGCTCGACACCGTTTACGGTGCCCTCGACCGTTACGGTCAGGACAGTTGGAACAATCCCTTGCTGAACGATGTTTCTCTCATCGGAGCCGTTCGGCCTGTTTCCATTTTCATCGTCGTTGTCGCAGGCAGCAAACATGAGCATTGAAAAGCATGCTATCGGCAGTATTAACTTCTTCATAATATGTAAGCTTTATAGTTTTATTTTTTTCAAATATAAAAGAACTTTTTAAATATCAACAAATGAAAGTGTTTCTTTATTGTCTAATTAATGTTTCTTAATGACATGACTGGATGCAAAGAGCGGGAGCGAAATAATGGCTGCCACAAGCATGAGTGCAATGTTCATTCGCGTCAAACCACTCCAATTATTAATATTACCCAAATTACCACTGTTTTATTCTACTCAATCAATTGTTTGGCTGCGGCTACTATTACATTTACACGGGATGAGGGAACTTTGACCGGTTTTGCAACTATCTCCCGGGCTATACTTACTGCGTTAAGAGTATCACCGCTGCCTAAATATAGCGTCATCATTCCATCAAGCGGTTCGAAACGGCAGGGTATCATGTTGCCCGCATAACGGTAGGTCTCTATGGCTTGATCTATGTTATCGGTATTTGCAAGATTGTCGATACTGTTTCAAAAAGTGTGTCTGAACCAATAAAAAAACATAGTCTAAAAATTTTATTAGTTTTGTAATTCAACAAAAAATAAAACCATAAAATTCAAAGACTATGTTACTATCAAAGGAACAACTTTCTTCTGTAATGGCCAAACATTCAGAGCGAGAAAATGGCCTACACGATTTAATGGAGATCATGATCGAGAGTATGATGTTAGCCGAGCGGCGCGAGTTTCTGGATTACGCCGAAGGCAACAAGGGTAACGGTTTCCGCCATGGCCGCGCTTTCGGCCAAGGTCGCGTCTTGGAGTTCAGGATTCCCCGCGACCGCTACGGTAACTTTCACCCCAAGATTCTGGCGTTGCTTCGCGACCAGGAGATGGAATGCGAACGTCTGGCCGGCATCCTTTACTGCAAAGGGCTAACCCAGAGCCAGGTCGGCGACGTCTTCGAGGATGTCTACGGGAGCCATTACAGCAAGGCCAGCATCTCCCGGATGATCGAGTACCTGCGTTCGGACGTTGAGAAGTGGTTAAATCGCTCTCTGGAAAGCTACTACCCGATCGTTTTCGTGGATGCCGTACACGTCAAGGTCCACCGGAAGCGCTCGGTTGCCACGGAAGCCTTTTACGTGGTTCTCGGCGTCAAGGAGGATAAGAAGCGAGAAGTCCTCGGCATCTACAACCATCCCACGGAGAGCGCTACGGGCTGGGAAGGGATCTTTCGAGACCTCTTTGGCCGTGGGATGGAACATGTTGGCTTGATGGTAAGCGATGGTCTCGCAGGTCTTGACACTGCCCTGTCGGTCGTTTACCCGAAGGCCCAGCTCCAGCGATGTGTCACCCACTTGAAGCGCAACATGCTTTCTAAGGTACGTCATGGGGACAAGATGGCGTTGGCCGAGGACTTACGCGACGTCTTCCGTACCGGGCAAAGGGATTACACCCTAGATGAAGCCTGGGAGAGGTGGACAGGACTTTGCGAGGGGTGGGGAAAGGATTACCGGAGCATAAAGAAGATGGCAGGTGATATTTCCTACAAGTACTACTTCACCTACTTGCAGTACCATCCCTGT
>LSQX01175848.1_pt1 | contig 10717 bp, 8 predicted proteins | sample 654561 | NCBI WGS metagenome assembly LSQX01 (sample SAMN04489861, study PRJNA283612) | anaerobic digester metagenome | isolation source: 4 biogas reactors fed with cattle manure at either 37C or 55C with and... | place: Denmark: Kongens Lyngby | collected 2014 | reverse complement strand
TGAGTTCCTCGACGTCGGGGTCGGGCTGACGGCGGTAGGCCGCGACACGGGCGGTGGGAGGCATGGTCATCGGGGTGAGCTCGCCCGCCTCGAGGATGTTGGCGGCGTATTCACACAGCTCGAGCACCTCCGCGGCGTCGGTCGAGTGGTCGATCCGGCGGTTCCGGCGGGTGGACACCATGAGCGTGTCGATCCGCTTGAGCAGCTCGGTCACATAGTCCTCCTGGTTCACGTCCGCGCGGATCACCGGGCAGTTGTCTCCCCGGTTCCGGTGGAATCCGAGCACCGCCGCGACGATCGAGGGGTCGCGGATCGTGCCGTCCGGGTAGCAGATTCCGTGCGCACGGGTCCACATGTTGTTTCCGATCATGAGCTCCCACAGATACCATCCGATTCCGTATTCTTCATGCATTTGAATAGCCATGTCGTACGGGTTGGACCGGCACAGGCAGCAGGTTTCGTTGTCGAGCACCGGTTTGCCGTATTTCTCCCCGATTGCCTTGGCCATACCGAGGATCTTGCGCAGCCGCCCGCGGGTGGCGGAGTAGTCGTGGAAGATGATCACGTCCACCAGATCCGCGGTTTTGCTTGGTTCGGTCTCGAAAATGAAGATATTGCCGACGCCGAGGTCATGTTTGGGATCCTTGGATTTGACATACCTGCAGAAGTGGCGGACGATTTCCCAGGTTTTTTCCTGACGCTCCCGCAGAACCTCCATGTTCGGCCGGGTGCGGAAGGTCTGGAGATACTCCGGCTCGTCGTCGTACCAGGTCACAAAGTCGTCGGTGTACCCGGGTTCGTTGGAGATGTCCCAGAACAGCAGCCCGGGTTCGTCCCCGATCGCGTCGAGGATGTCGTCAAAGTATTTTTCGCCCAGCACCCAGGAACTCTTGTCCTCGATGGTCCGCGCCAGCGGCTGCAGACCGGTTTCGTCCACGCCCCCCTTGCGCTGGAAGTCCTCCGGCAGGAACCGGAATCCGGCATACAGCACCGGGCTTGTGGAGATCCCGTGGCTCCAGGCGGTCCGGACGAAATCCCGGATGTTCGCGAGAAAGAGCGCCGGATCTTTGGAATAGCTCGCGTAGTTGAAGAACACGCGCGCGCTGTTGAACCGGAGCCGCTCAGCGTAGCCCATCTCACGGTCCGCGACCGCGTGGTCGTAGTGTTCCCACCGGTCTCCGCCGTAGGGAATGTTGCTCGGGGTGTAGTTGAATCCGCGGAGTTTGCCGTAGTCGATCATGGTCGTCCTCCTTGTGTCGCACCGGACCCGTATCGCTTTCCGTGGCGTCTATCCGGCTCTCTCATCCTTCTGTACTTATTCTATATCCGAATTGTCGCCGCGGTGCGCGGTCGTCAGGCATCGCACCGGATCCAGACGGTCATCTCGCCACGGCCCCGATTGCCCCACAGGAAGTACGGCACCGCCCGGATCGCAGCTGCGTCGGTGTCCCCGCAGCCCTCGGCCGGACGGTAGAGCGTATCCGCCCAGTCCGCCTCGCGGAGCCGGCGGCCCGTGAACCGGATCGTCCCCGCGCCTCCCGGCAGGTCGTCGTCAAAGGTGTACCGGAACACCGCGTCCCCCGGGATCGAGAGCGCGGACAGGTTGGCGCCGTTGTCCGCCTCCTCGAGGCAGTAGACCAGCGGCCCGCGCTGCAGCGCGACCTTGCCCGCGTCCGCGCGGACCTGCGGATGTGCCTGGAGCATCTCGACCGGCATGGCGAGCGACAGCGTGACCTCGTCCCCGCCCCGCCAGTCCCGCTCGATGCACAGGTATCCCTTGTCCAGAGAACCGGAGACCGGCTCCCCGTTGAGCCTGGCGCTCCAGCGCCGGCACCAGCCCGGGATACGAAGTGCGAGCCGGAAGGACGGGACGTCCGAGGTTTCCACCCGGATCCGTACCTCCTCCGTCCACGGGTATCCCCCACCGATGTGCAACCGCGCTGTGCCTTTGTCCAGCCGGACGTCCATCTGGCCCCCGACATACAGGTGCACCCGGACCGTATCACCGCCCGCGGAGGCCGCGTACCGGCCGAGCGAAGCCAGCAGCCGGGCGACGTTGGGCGGGCAGCAGGCGCATCCGAACCACGCCTGGCGCTCGGGCTTGACATGCCGCCGCCCCGGGTTTCGATCGGACGCCGCGGGCCAAACCTCGAGCGGATTCACATAGAAAAAATGCTTCCCGTCCAGGGCCATGGCCCCGAGCACGGTGTTATACAACGCGCGTTCCAGCACGTCCGCGTACCGCGCGTCCGGATCCAGCCGGAGCATCCGGTGCGCGAACATCGACAGCCCGACCGAAGCGCAGGACTCGGCGTACACCGTGTCGTTGGGCAAGTCCCAGTCCAGTGTGAACGCCTCGCCGTCCCGCGCGGACCCGATGCCACCCGTGACGTACATCCGGCGTTTCACCGTGCTGTCCCACAGTCGCCGGCAGGCCCGCAGCATCCCCTCGTCCCCGGTCTCACGCGCGAGGTCAGCCATCGCGGAGTACAGGTACATCGCGCGGACCGCGTGCCCGGTCGCGTCTTCCTGCTCCGTGACCGGCTTGTGCGCCTGGAAATACTCCAGGTTGCCCCGGGCGAGCGGATGGGTCGGGCGGAACGGATCGGTGTGCCGGCCTGACCGGAACTCCTCCAGCAGGAAGTTGGGCTCCTGTCCGCGTTCCTCCACAAAGAACCGGGCGAGATCCAGGTACTTTGTTTCACCGGTCGCGCCATACAGCCGGACCAGTGCGAGTTCGATCTCCTCGTGCCCGTCATAGCCCCGCAGCTGACCCTCCCCGGGCCCGAACACCGTCGCGATATAGTCCGCGTATCGGCACAGGATGTCCAGAAGCTTTCGCTTGCCGGTCCCCTCGTAATAGGCGACCGCGGCCTCGATCATGTGTCCCGCGCAATACAGCTCGTGGCAGTCGCACAGATTCGTCCACCTGCGCCCGGGCTCCTTGAGCGTGAAATAGGTGTTGAGATAGCCGTCGGGGTGCTGCGCCTGACCGATCAACTCGATCATGGCGTCCGCGGTCGCTTCGAGCGCCGGGTCGGGCCGGACCGCCAGGGAATACCCCACGGCCTCGAGCCACTTGGCTACGTCGCTGTCCTGGAACACCCGGCCGCCGTACTCGCCCTCTTCCAGCCCCGCGGCGATTCGGAAGTTGCGGATCGCAAAACTCGGCTCCGCGTCCGGAATACGGTCGTTGAGCGCCTCCCACTGGTAGGGGATGACCGTGTCGCGCACGAGGTCCATGTACCTGGACCAGAAGGGGTCGTCGATCCGGAAATCCCGGAGCGGGAGGGGTGCGGGGTTCTTTGTGTTCGGCATGGGCAGATTCTCCGTTTCGGTTCATGATGTTGATCCCGGATTGCTTCGCTACGTGTGCAGTTATATCCTATTGTTGCACATGGTTTTCCGTCTGTCGGTAGACAGCACGTACAACGGGTGGACAATATTGACTATGTTTTATCTGCGCGCCGACATCCGTCGACCTCTCCGTCTGGTCCGCGCGGGCGTGTTCACAGCGGACCGCCCGTGGTCCCACCGCGCCCGGACCATCGACGACATCGAGGTGATCGTGGGTCTCCGGGGGACCACATACCTGCGCCAGGACGAAGAACGCCACGCCGTCGGCGAAGGCGACGTGCTGGTACTGCTCCCGGGCCGTGTCCACGAGGGGTATGCGGAATCTCCCGCCGGGACGGCTTTCTACTGGATGCATTTCACCTGTGACGGTACCTTCGAGGTCCTGGATGCGCGAGAGGCGGAGGAGGATCTGCGGCTGGCGGGCAACAACCCCTATTTCGAAGGGCTCCGGGATCAGGTGCTGATCCCGGGGTTTTTCCGCGCGGAAAGTGTCGACCGGCTCGGGATCCTGTGCCGCCAGCTCATGCACATCCATGAGTCCGGGTATTACTCCGAACTCGGCGCGGAGTATGCGCTGACCTCGCTGTTGATTGAGCTCACCCAGCAGGCGACCGTGCGATTCGGGCACGTACAGCGCGTCCCCCGCGAAAACATGTCCCGGATCCTGGAGTGGATCCGCGCCCACATCACCCGCGCCCTCTCGCTGCGGGACGTCGCGCACGAGTTCAACTATTCCCGCGAGTACCTCGCCCGGTATTTCAAGAAAAACATGGGCATGTGCATGCAGGAGTACATCAACAAGCTCAAGCTTGCCAAGGCCCGCGAGATGCTGTGCCAATCCGATCGCCCGGTCCGCGAGATCGCGGCTGCGCTGGGGTTCCATGACGACAAGTATTTCCTGAAGCTGTTCAAGCGGTACCAGGACATCACGCCGAGCGAGTTCCGCCAGGCGTACCACCGGACGCATATGAACAACAACTAGGAAGGCCATACATCCGGCCCGCGCATGCGTCTGCCAATGCCCAAACGGCAGGATATTCGCCGGATTTTGCGAAATAGGCAAAGAAAAGCGGAGCCGCGCTTCCGGGCTCCGCTTTGAAGGGATCGTTATACAGGTTGTTTATGTCCAACCTTTTAGCCCAGGATCGTGTCGATTTCCTTGAGCGCGTCTGCGGGCAAGACATACCCGGAGGCCTTGACGTTCTGGTCGACCTGTTCGGGCCGGGAGGCGCCGATCAGAGCGCTCGCGACGTTGTCTTCCTCCAGGATCCAGGCGAGAGCCATCTGCGCGAGCGGGATGCCCAGGCCGTCCGCGACCGCACCCAGCCGGCGGACCTTGTCCAGGGTTTCCGCGTTGAGGTAGCGCTGGATAAACCGGTTCATCTTGTCGTTGGTCGCGCGGCTGCCGTCGGGCAGGTGGTCGAGGTCTTTGTATTTGCCGGTGAGCATTCCCTGCGCCAGCGGCGAGAACACCACCTGGCCGATGCCGACCTGGCGGCTGACCGGGATGATCTCGTCCTCGATCTTGCGGTCGAGCATGTTGTAGAGCGGCTGGTTGACCACGATCCGATCGAGCAGCAGACGGTCGGCGACCCGCATGGCCTCCTGGATCTGGGCGGCGGTCCACTCGCTGATCCCGACGTACAGCACCTTGCCCTGCCGCACGAGGTCGTCCAGCGCGCGCAACGTTTCGGTCAGGGGCGTTTCGGGGTCGAAACGGTGACAGTAGAGGATGTCGACATAGTCTTTGTCCAGCCGCTTGAGGCTGGCGTGCGCCGACTCCATGATGTGCTTGCGGGACAGCCCGCGGTCGTTGGGGCCTTCGCCCATCGGGAAGAACACTTTGGTCGCGAGGACGTAGGATTCGCGCGGGTATTTGGCGAGCGCGGCCCCGACGACTTTCTCCGCTTCGCCGCGGGCGTAGCCGTTGGCGGTGTCAAACGAGTTGATCCCCAGTTCATAGGCCCGGTCGATGGTGCGGGTCGCGGTTTCGTTTTCGACGGCGTTGCCGTAAGTGAGCCAGCTCCCGAGGCTGATTTCGCTGACGCGTACGCCGGCGGATCCGAGTTTGCGGTATTTCATGGACAAACCCTCCCTTGCAGGTATGCGTGTCCCCGTAGGACATGCGAAAAAGTTCGATCTACTACCGATTATACGCGCGAGAGAGGGGGATCGATGTTGCATCGGGTACGGTCAGGACGACGGGCGGGATTCCCAGACGGTTCGGGTGAGCTCGTAGTCCACCGCCGACTGCGGCTGGCCCACCTGGTCTGTCCAGGCGTCCACCCGGGTGCGCAGACGGACAAACCCCAGTTTTTCATAGACATGCTGGGCGCGGGTGTTAGCGAGATTGGTGTCCAGGACCACCTTCTGCGTGCCTTCGGCGCAAAACAGCCAGTCGATCAGAATCTTGAGATATCGGGTGCCGTACCCCCGCTCCTGCATCGGTACATCGCAGATCTTGATCCCGATCTCGGTGACGCCTTCGTCGATCCGCCGGGTGCTCATTTCCCCGATTGGCCGCCCCGCGGCTTCGAGGATCAGGCGCAGGCGTGTGACGTCGTCCTCTGCGAGGGAAGCCGCGACCACCTCCGGCGTGGTCCCGAGCCCTTGCGGAAAGCCGGCATGCGCCATCACGGCCCCGTCGTTCCACCACCCGCAGAGCAGCGCCGCGTCCGCGGGAGTTGCCTGTCGGATGGTGAGGATGCCTTCGGACAACGGGAGTGCGGGGAGCGGACGCGCTTTTCGTGCCGCGGCGTCGACCGCCTGCGGGGAGGGGGCAAACAGGTCGCCCGCGCTCGCGCCGGGAGGCGTGAGGAACACGGTGTCCGGGACGTCGGTACGGAGGTCGGATGGCGGAGAAGATGGTATCGGAGTGGAGGGAGCCGGGTTGGCAGGCTGAGCGGGGCTGTGCGGTGCGAAGGGGTTTGTGAATCCCGCATAGTCGCTGGCGACGGCAGGCGCGACTTCTTGTGCGAGGTCGGCGGGGGCGGAATCTGCGGGAGTCGGATCCAGTGGAGAGGGGGCAGGGTCCGGATCCGAAGGGCCGTGTGCGACAAACCCTTCCGCGACATGTGCGGCAGTTCCTGTTGCGGCAGTTGGAGGCGTGGACGCGACCGCGTCGTCCGCACGCCGCTCGAGCTGGCGGTACTGCATGGCATAGAGCGCGAGGGCCGCCAGAAGCCCGACCGCGAGCCACACCGGGACGCCGCGGATCCCCGGGACGCCGTCCAGGCGCGAGAACTGCCGGGTGACGGACATCAGGACCGCGACCAGCGCGAACAGCCCCGCGACTTCCCCGAGGATACTCCCGAGGGAGCGGAGCATCGCCTCCCGGTTGCCCTGCCGCCGCGCGAGCCGGACGGTGCGCAGGGAGGACAGGACCCAGTCGAGGTGGCGGCGCGCGGCAAACACCCCGATGCCGAACCCGGCCAGCAGGGGGAGCAGCACGGTCAGTAAAACCCGGGTCACCGGGTCAGACAGCAGGGAGGAAGACAGGAACGCAACCATAAATGAGGCCTCCCGGAAAAAAGGCGGACGGCGGTACCCCTCCATTATCCGTCAGGAGGGGCGGATCCGCACGTCCGCAATGTCCGAAAAGCAAAGGCCGGGAGGAACTACCGGGTGCCGCGGGTTTTACGCCGGTTGCATCGGCGGAACCGCATTGCCGCGCCCGCCCCCGCGAGTGTGACCAGGAAGGCACCGACCAGAGCGGTTGTGCCGGAAGCCGGTCCGGATTCGCCGGTCGGCGGGAGAGAAGGTGTCGACGTGGGTGTGGAAGGCGATGTCACGGCACCGGGAAAGCCAGTGCCGCCCTGCGTTTGTTCCGGTTCCGTAGGATCCGGAGACGAGGGAGAGGTAGAGGCAGCCGGGCTATCCGTCGCCGAAGCCGTCGGCTGCGTGGCGGCTGTAGTGGGGGTCGCTGGCTGTGAAGTGGTGCCAGCAGGCGTCGTGGGGGAAGTCGCCGCAGTGGTCTCCGTGGTGGGAGCCGCCGTCGTGGGCACCGCTGTGGTAGGAGCCGCTGTCGTGGGCACCGGCGTCGGCACCGCGGGCAGGGGCTGGAGCGGTGCGGCCGGGTCGGGCGAGAGCGCGGCAAACGCCACGCCGTCGCACAAGGTGGAGCCGGCCAGCTCGTCGACCAGCAACCAGGGATCGCGCCGGTCGTCCGTCAGGTTAAACACCATCCACCCCAGCCGGTATCGCCCGGCGGTGTCGGCCTGAAACACGATGGTCTGCCACCCGGTGGCGCCGAAGTCGTCGGTAGCGCAGCGCGCGGAGCCCGGCTGGACCGCCCCGAGCAACTCCACCTGGGCTGGGTGCCCGTCGATCCGCCCCCGGACCGCGGGGTCGTCCAGACAGACAAAAGTTGCCGCCGAAGCGTCGTTGTAGGGGAGCGCGTCCCCGGATACGTGGTTCCAGGCCAGAGTGACGCTCTCGCCCGCCGCCAGCTGGAGGTCGGTGTGGAGCCAGGCGAAATCGGTCGCCGCGAACGCACCACCGGAGGACGCAAACGCCCCGGTCAGATAGGTCTGGGCGCCCGCGGGCAGCATCAGCGCCGCGGCGGTCTCCTCCCAGGTCCCGCCCAGGGAGGCGTCCGGGGTCATCGCGCACAACCGGGTTTGGTAAGGTGCGACCGTCCATTCATAGAGATCGTTCACGACTTCCACTCCGGTCCGGGTCGTCACGTTCCCCCCGATGCTCCATCCCATCAGGCCGGCCTCGAATCCGGGGTTGGCAGGTGGTGCGGCAATCACCCCTGCTGGAGCCGCTGCGAGAAACCCGGCCACAACCAGAAGGGATGCCGCGAGTCGCAATATTTGCCGCGGCACAGAGCCGCAGGCGCATCTTTGCGCGCAAGTCCGGCGGAATGGCAGCCGGGTATGCACTCGGTCGCGAATTCCGCAAAGATCAAAGGTTTTTGACATCATGTTTGCTCCTTTCAAATGAGTTACAATGATTCGGACAGGTCTCTTGTATCGCAAAACGTGGTACGATCCTATGCATCATCAACAAACTTTGACACCTTTGGTTCCATTCCGCTCAAACACCCGACAGACCACCTCGCCCGCACCCGGTTCGACCAATTTCAGGTAAATGGGACATTTACCCACGACNNGGTAAATGGGACATTTGCCGATATCGCATTCCGGAGGGATCGGATGAACAAACAGATTTCACGTGACACCTGGTATCAAGTTGCGGTCGCCATCGCTTCCGCCGCCCTGCTGATCCTGCTCGCCATCCGCTTCCCCTCACTCCCGGAACGGGTTCCGATCCAGTTCTCCTTTGGCGGAGAGGTGAGCCGCACGGTCGCACGCGGGGTGTTCGCGCCGATCTTTGTGCTCGTCGTCGTACTGTTCAACGTGTATCTGTTCGTTCTCCGCCGCAAGAGCCAGCCCATTCCGCTGCTGTTGCCGGTGGTGTTCATCGCGATCGGTGCGGTCGTGTCGGCGCTGTCGCTGTTCGCATGAGCATCGCTTTCGGACAGGCCGCTCCGGAGACGCTCCGCAGGGAGACCCACTTTGCGGGCCGCGCGGAAATCTATGCGCGGTTCGGTCTTGCCTATCCCTCCTGCTGTGCCAAGTTCCTGATCGACAAGGCGGGGTTGCGGCCTTCCAGCCTGGTCGCGGACATCGGGGCGGGCACCGGGATCTTTACCCGCACCTTGCTCACGGAGAACCTGCGGGTGATCGCAATCGAACCCAACGAGGAAATGCGGGCGGAAGCGGACTATCTGTTGTCGGGAGACCACCGGTACACCTCCCGGGCCGGATGGGCCGAAAACACCGGACTCCCGGGCGCGAGCGTCGACCTGGTGACCGCCGCCCAGGCGTTTCCCTGGCTCGAAAAACTCGGATTCCGCAAAGAATGCCGGCGGATCCTCCGCGGCAACGGGTATGTGGCGGTGCTGTGGCACCACCGGGAGACCGACAACGACCTCGTGCGCGACCATGACGCGGTCTGTCAGCAGCTGTGCCCCCGCTACCGGGGACCGGAGGCTGGCTGGCGGGAGTCCCTGGAGGAGTTCGGCTCCTTTTTCCGGGACGGCGCGTATGTGCGTGCGACCTTCCGCAATGACATCGACCGCGACTGGCCGGCCTATCTGGGCGCCAATCTGACCTCCACCTACACCCCGCGCCCGGAAGAGCCGCAACACGACGCTTTTGTCGAGGCGCTGCAAGCGTTGTTCGACAGGCATCAGACAAACGGAGTCCTGCGCGTGCCCACCGTGACACAGTGCTGTCTCGGGAGGGTGTAGGGATGGCAGGCACCACACTCTCATCCGACGCCGGTCGCACGGCGGAAACCCCGCGCGCCCCGACCGAACAATTTACCGGACTGGCGGACACCTACGCACGGCACCGGCCGGCCTACTCCGACGAGGCCCTGCGCTGGCTGCTCGCGGAGGCGGGAGCCGGCACGGGTTCCCATGTAGTCGACATAGGGGCGGGGACCGGGCTTTTTTCCCGGCTCCTGTCCGATCTGGGACTGCGCGTCACCGCGGTCGAGCCCAACGAGGACATGCGCACACGGCTGGAGGCGGCGTTCTCCGGTCGCACCGGCATTGTCGTCCGGGCGGGCACCGCGGAAGAGACCGGGCTGCCGGATGGATGTGCCGACCTCGTGACTGCGGCTCAGGCGTTTCACTGGTTCGACAAACCCCGCTTCCGGCAGGAATGCGCGCGCATCCTAGGTCCGGACGGGTACGTCGCTGTGGTCTGGAACCGCCGCCTCCCTGACGACCCTGTGTTTATGGAACTTTGTTCGCTCTACTGCCGGCATTGTCCCGCCTTCGAGGCCCCTGACCGGGGTGTGAACGGATCCGAAGCCTGGTATCCCCGGTTTTTCCGGGACGGCGTGTTTTCCCGCCGAACCTTCCCCAACGACCTTCACCAGGACGTGGAGGGCTTTGTGGGTCGTGCGCTTTCCTCCTCGTTCTCCCTCCAGCCCGGAGACGCGGGATACGACGCATATGACGCGGACCTGCGGGCACTGCACAGCAAATATCGGCAGGACGGCCGCGTTCGGATCGCCAACGAGACCCTCTGCCTGGTGGGAAAGGTATAACAAAGACCATGACGACGCGGCCTCTGCAGATTTCGCCTCTGCTTCCAGTCGACCCCGCCCGCCGCTTCGACGGTATCGCGCAGATCTACGCACACTACCGCCCCGGGTATCCCCACGAGGCAGCGGTCTTCCTCTCCGGCCGGTTCCAGCTGGACGAACGGAGCGTGGTCGCCGACATCGGCTCCGGCACCGGCCTTTTTTCGCGCTGCCTGCTGGACGCGGGGCTGCGCGTGATCGGGGTGGCACCCAACGACGAGATGCGTCAGGAAGCAGAAGCGCGTATTACCGGACA
>LSQX01162956.1_pt1 | contig 10718 bp, 9 predicted proteins | sample 654561 | NCBI WGS metagenome assembly LSQX01 (sample SAMN04489861, study PRJNA283612) | anaerobic digester metagenome | isolation source: 4 biogas reactors fed with cattle manure at either 37C or 55C with and... | place: Denmark: Kongens Lyngby | collected 2014 | reverse complement strand
ACTCCATGTCCTGCATGTCTTTATAGTGGTCCTCCAATATGGCGGCCACTTTCTTGAGCTCCTCGTAAGTCTCCGGCAAGTCCTCGGGCATCTGTGAGATAGGCTTGGGGGTGCGGATACCGGCCACAACGTCTTCGCCCTGGGCATTTACCAGGTACTCGCCGTACAGTTCGTTCTCACCGGTTGAGGGGTTCCGGGTGAACATAACACCGGTACCGGAGTTAAATCCCATGTTCCCAAACACCATCATCTGGACGTTTACCGCAGTACCCAAATCGTCGGGGATCTTGTTGATCTTCCGGTATACGATGGCACGCTCGTTGTTCCAGGATTTAAACACGGCCTCGACGGCCATCCGGAGCTGTTCCATGGGATCATCGGGGAACTCGATGCCGGCCTTCTCCTTCACGACCTCGCGATACCCGGCAATGATCTTATTCAAGCCCTCTACCGAGATTTCGTAATCGTACTTTACCTTTTCGGCTTCCCGCTGCTTGACGAGTATGTGTTCGAATTCGTCGTGATCCACTCCCAAAACAACGTCGCCGAACATCTGCATGAACCTTCTGTGGCAGTCCAGCGCAAACCTCATGTCGTTCGTCTGCTCATAGAGGCCTTGCACGCTGTCCTCATTGAGACCGAGGTTTAGAATGGTATCCATCATGCCCGGCATGCTGATTACGGCACCCGAACGTACGGAGACCAGGAGGGGATTGGTCCTGCCGCCGAACTTCTTGCCGGTGGTCTCCTCAAGGCCCTTTACATGTTCCTCAACTTGCTCCCATAGCCCCGGAGGCATCTTCCCTCCCTGCTTGTAGTACTCAATGCAGGCCTCGGTGGAAATCGTGAATCCTGGCGGTACAGGAAGGCCTATGCGGGTCATTTCAGAGAGCCCCGCGCCCTTTCCGCCGAGGATAGAGCGCATGTGCTCTCCGCCTTCCTTGAACCGATAAACGAACTTTTGTGCCACTATAACGCCCCCTAGTTTTCTTTTTCGAAAACCGACGCCGCCCGCAGGCGGCGGATCGTCCTTTGTGCCCAGGCTATTTTACCCGCTGGGGACAAGCGATTTCAACAATGAGAAATCGGCGTAGCCCATCCAGTAACCGGCCACCATGCCTAAGAGAGCCAGCCTGTTCTCCCTGAGGGGCATATCGTCGGTCATGATGAGCACTTCGTCCAGACACCTATCTATGTAAGGCTTGAGTTCCACGAGGAGCCTCAGGTAGCCCGCGTAATCAGCGGACTCAAAGGCCTTCCCGAGCGGTTCTTTACGCACCTTTATCGCCTCGTAGAGACGGGCTTCCGCATCTTCTTTGAGAAGCGCCTCCTGAACCTCTCTTGAAGCCCCGGATTTCCCCAGGACCCCCACCCTGCGCCAGCCTGTCACAAGATCGGCCAATTCGGCGGTCCCGACAAGATCTGTGAGCGCTTTCGCCATACCTTCGGCCCGGGCAAGCCTCGTCTCGTTGCCCGACAAGACGGCCCTCACTACCTCCACAGGAATCCCCTGCTCGTGAAGGACCGTCTCCAGACGGGCTTTGAGAAAAGCCTCCATCCGCGGCTTGGCTTCGGGAGACGGGTCGCTCACAACCCCAGAGGCGAGCTGTATAGGAAGTGCAGTTAAGTCTTCCATCGTGAGGTCGTATCCGTGGCCGGTCACAATCGCCACTACCCCAAGGGCGTTTCTCCGGAGGCCAAGCGGGTCCTGGGAACCGCTTACCTCGATGCCCAAAGCGAAAGACACCGCAAGCGTATCCAGCTTGTCAGACAGGGCGACGATCGACGGAGCCCCTTTCGACGGAATACCGTCTTTAAGGCCCCTGGGCATATAATGCTGGGCGATCGAGCCGGCAACCAGAGGATCCAGTCCTTCCAGGTCGGCATACCGGCCCCCCATTATCCCCTCAAGTTCCGGAAACTCCCGGACCATTGCCGTAAGGAGATCTGCTTTAGCGAGAAGCGCAGCCTCTTTAGCCGCCTTCGCCTCGGCTTCCGAGAGCCCGAGAGTCCGGGCCAGACACCCGGCGATCTCTTCCATCCTTTCGGCTTTGTCTCGCATACTGCCTGCGTTCTTTATGAAGCGGACGCCCTCAAGCCGGGGGAGTAAGTCGAAGAGAGAGACTTTCCGGTCTTGGTCAAAGAAGAAACTGGCGTCTTCGAGCCTCGCGCGTAGGACCCACTCGTTCCCCTTCCTGACCGTCTCGATACCGGTCTCCGGGTCGCCGTCACGCACGCCTATGAAGGCGGGGCGTAAGTGCCCGTCGCCTCCGATAATGGGGAAATACCTCTGGTGATGGCGCATGGACGTGACAAGGACGTCCTTCGGAAGCTCCAGGTATTTGGAGTCAAACCGTCCGACGAAAGGAGAGGGGTGCTCGGATATGGAGGCGACTTCAGAAAGCAGCTCCTCGTCCAAGAGCGGCCGGCCGCCTTCTCCGGCCGCAAGGCGCTCGGCCTCCCGGAGTATCCGCTCTATGCGTTTTGCGCCGTCCACTTCGACGAAAACCGACGACATGACCCGGAAGTACTCCCTGGCCGACGGGACATAGGCTTCTTTGGGGTGGAGAGAACGGTGGCCGTAAGTCACCCTGCCGGCAGCCTTGCCTGCGACCGTAAGGGGCATCACTTCCGTATCGTAGAGGCTCACTACCCACCGGATAGGCCTGAACCAGCGCCAGTTCTCCTCGCCCCAGCGCATGGGATGCGGACATTCAATCCCCATGACCACACCGGGGATGACCTCCGGCAGCACCTCTATTACTGGCCTGCCTTTCTCCTGCCTTTCCCCGTAGACGTATTCGCTTCCGGGCTCGCCCTCCAGTGTCACCTGGGAAGGCTCAATTCCGAGGGACTTGCAGAAGCCGAGGAGGGCCCTTGTCGGGTTCCCGTCTGCATCGTACGCGGCCTTCCTGGAAGGCCCCCTCACGCGCGACACTGCGTCTTCACTCATCTCTTCGAGCCCGCGGACGTAAAGGACGAGCCTGCGCGGTGTCCCGTACGCCTCCATATCTTCAAACCGCAGGCGGGCCGCTCGAAAAGCCTCGGCTGCCCTATATTTCAAGTCCTCCACCGCACCGGGAAGATATCGGGCCGGGATCTCGTCAGAACCGATCTCCAGGAGGTAATCACCGGTCAACTCGAGGACACCTCCTTGGACTTCACGTAGACTCTGGCGCAGTCTCTGGTCATAGCCCTGACTTTTAGCAGGTAGTTCTGCCTTTCGGAAACGGAAAGCGCCCCCCTGGCATCCAATAGGTTGAAAAGGTGAGAACACTTGAGGGCGCAATCGTAGGCGACCAGGAAGAGCCCTTCTTTAAGGAGCCGCCTGCACTCGGCTTCCCACTCGTCAAACTGCCTCCGGAGGAGGTCCGTGTCGGCGTGGAGGAAGCCGTAGGCCGAGAACTGCTTTTCTTGTTCAAGATAAACGTCTTTGTATGTCAGGCCGGGCGACACCTCTACATCCCACATGCTGCCTTTCCCTTGGATGTAAGCCGCAAGGCGTTCTAGACCGTAGGTGATCTCGCACGATATGGGGTTTATCTGAATGCCGCCTACCTCTTGAAAGTAGGTGAACTGGGTGATCTCGTTTCCGTCAAGCCACACTTCCCAGCCAAGCCCGTAGGCGCCCAAGGTCGGCGACTCCCAGTTATCCTCGACAAAACGTATATCGTGGTCCTCGCGCCTTAACCCTAGGCGTTCCAGGGACTCTATGTACATCTCGACCACCATGTCAGGCGGCGGCTTCAAGATGACCTGGAACTGGAAGTAGTAACCCGCGCGGTAGGGATTGTCTCCGTAACGGGCATCCGTAGGCCTCCTGCAAGGCTCAACATAGGCTATCTTCCAGGGCTCGGGCCCCAAGACTCTGAAAAACGTAAACGGGTTAAAGGTGCCGGCCCCTTTTTCCAAATCATAAGGCTCGCCGATGACACAGCCCTTCTCAAACCAGAAATCCTTAAGGGCCGACACGACTTCCCGAAAGTACAAAAACTTGCCCACTCCTAAAGCTCCCTCCCACGCCCCTAAAGCCGGTAAGATTGGGCGTATCTTCTCTAACACAGATGCCTACTCCTGCTCACTCCCCTATGCGCCCTCGTCTTCTAGCTTTTCCACAAGCGATAGGGATTTAGGACGCTTTCCGAGGACATGAGCCACATATTCTCGCATCATCTTTGCCGCCTCGTCTCTAACTTGACCTCGCGCGACTACGTTGGGCCTGTTTGGTGAAGCGGCAATGAGCGAAAGAGTCTTGATGCTGCCTGACGATACCGGCATAAGGATACCGGGGCCCTCTTCTTTCGCATGACACTTATCGCACAACACGCCGCCCGCCGGGGCAGAAAAATAGGTCGTTCCTACCGGGACCTTTCCGCACTTCAGGCAGCTCTCAAGCGAAGGCATGAACCCGGCACTCTTGAGAAGCCGGAGCTCGGCCCACCTCGCGACGGTCCAAAGCTCCCGGGCCTCCTGGAGGCCCGCTAAGATGGCGATAAACAGGTGGTATACACCCGAGTTCCTCTCATGCTCCGGCATTAGGCCCGATACGATCTCCGCAAGGTAGCTGGCGTACACGACTCTCGCGTAATCGGAGACGATCCCGGGGTGAGAATCCAAGAGAGAAACCTGGATGACCCGTTCCAGAGATGATCCCCTGCCGTAAAGCTGGAAGTCAGCCCGGCTGAACGGTTGGGTGACCGCAGCAAGACGGCTATTTGGCTTACGGGCTCCCCGCACGACTGCCCTTACCAGGCCCTTTTGGAGAGTAAGCAGCGTTACTATCCGGTCGTGTTCCCCTAGATCGACCGAAGAAAGCACTATGCCTTCCGTTTGGTACAGCACTAGGTGCCCTCCTCATCTCCGGCTTCGAAGCACCCCGTAAGCCGCTCTTTGGGAAAGCGAAACTCTACGAAGAAGAGCCCGACTAGTGAGGGGACCACAACGACGCACGTGTACGCTATGAAGAGGGCCAATCGTTCTCGGAGGAGGCTCCTGAGCCTTTCGGGGAAGTCAAGCAAGGCGGGGAAAAACGCCACAACGCCGATAAAGGCGGCAAAAACCGAGGCAATGAGCACTCCTGCCGCAGCCACATCTTTAACCACCTTGGCGGCAGGATGATACCGGGGTTCAAGGATATCAACCATGGATTCGGTCAAGGTGTTGACCACCTCGGCGACGAGGACTCCGGCGGTTGCCAGGACCACCATGAGGACCTCAAGTCTCCCCACCCCCAGGAAAATACAAGCGGCCCCGACCAAGGTGGCCATCGAGACGTGGATACGCATGTTCCTCTGAGTAAGGTAGACGTAGGAGAGGCCTTCCATCGCATGGACGAAACTCATGACGACCGGCCGGAAAGAAGGTCGGGGGGCCCCTAGGTCTTGGGGCTGAGATACTCCCTTAGGATCTCGTCTTGGCGTTCCCACATTACCGCCTCTTTCAGAGCCGTATCATGATCGTATCCCAAAAGATGCAGCGTTCCATGTATGAGGAGAAAGCCCACCTCTTCCCGGAAGGTCTTCCCCGCGCTTTGTGCCTGCGCCCTGGCCGTATCCAGAGAGATGACAATATCGCCCAGGAGCTCAGGCATTCCTTCTGCCTCAAAAGGCTCCGGTCCTTCGCCCTCCAAGAGGGCGAAAGACAAGACGTCGGTAGGACCGTCTATGCCCCTGTACTCCTTGTTAAGACGGGCGATGAACTCGTCCGAAGCGAAGACGACCGAAACCTCCCATTCGCCGTCCGCACGGCCCTCAGACTCCAGACACAGCGCTACCACTTCTTCGGCAAGGCGCATGAGACCGGCCTTTTCTTCCGGGGAAAGATGCGCTTCCGTCGAAAACTGAACCTCGACCGGCACGTTCCGGGCCTCCGTCACACCCTACTTGGTTTTCTGCTCGGGATATTCTATCCTCGTATGGAACATGCCCGCAAGCACCTTGGTGAAGGTCTCAGAGACCGTGTCAAGCTCCTTGAGGGTAAGATCACAGCGATCGAGCTGGTGGTCGAAAAGGCGGTCGTTTATCATCTTGCGGACAAGAGATTCTATCCTCGCCGGCGTAGGTTTCGATAGAGCGCGAACGGCCGCCTCGACGCCATCGGCGAGCATCACCACGGCAGTCTCCTTGGTGCGAGGGCGGGGCCCTTCATACCTAAAGTCCCATTCCTCCGGGACTCTCGCGTCTTTGCCGCCCGAGCCTTCCTGAGCCTTGTTGTAGAAGTAAGAAGCCAGCATCGTACCGTGATGCTCGGCGATGAAATCCTGTATCACTTGAGGCACCTTGTGTTCTCTTGCAAGCTCCAGGCCGTCTCGTACGTGAGACATGATGACCGTGGCTGAAAGGGTCGGGCTCATTTTGTCATGAGGGTTATCCATGCCCTGGATCTGGTTCTCAGTGAAGAAGTAGGGACGCTTTATCTTACCCACATCGTGGTAATACGCTCCGACCCGTGCGAGCAGGCTATCTGCCCCGATGGCAGTGGCGGCTGCCTCAGCCAGGTTCGCAACCATTATGCTGTGGTGGTAGGTGCCGGGCGCCTCCAGAAGTAGGCGGTGGAGAAGCGGGTGTTCCGGGTTGGAAAGTTCGAGGAGCTTGATCGGGGTTATGATCCCGAAGGCCGCTTCGAAGAGAGGCAAGAGGCCGACCGCCAAGACGGCTGAAAAGGGCCCATTGACCATCACCATGAGCATATCGCGCCACGAGAGGACGTCGTCCAAGGGCACCGTACCTGTAAGTCCCAGCCCGATGTAAGCGGCGGTGTTGGTAAGGGCCACCACAAAACCCGCCCGTATGAAATGCATCCTGTTCCAATCGGACCGGAGAACCAAGCTCGCGGTCAGCCCGCCCGATAGAGAAAGAGCCATGAACCGCACGTCAAAGCCGGTAACCGTGCCGGCCACCAGTGTCATGCAAGCGCTGAAAAGCACCCCGAAGCGCCTGTCGAAGAGAGAGGATACCAGGAGAACACCCGTTGCAGCAGGTATAAGAAACCCGGTGAAAGCCGCCATGCCTCCGATAGTGACAACGCTCACCATTAGCACCGACGCCAAGACGGCCATCTTCTGCGAACCGAAAACCTCCGGGTGATGCGCCCGCAAATAGAAGTATATGACCCCGATTATCAGGGTGGACATGAGGAAAGCCCCCGCGACGGCAGAAAACCGGACTCTGGGCCCTACCATGCCCAACTCCACCAGGAGGGCCATTTGTTCCTCTGTAACGATATCGCCTTCGCGGACTATGAACTGGCCCCGGCGGATCCGTACCGGCTCAACAGCCTCTACGGCCTTCCGCCTTTCCCTCTCCGTGCTCTCTTGATTGAGCACCCAGTTGGCTTTCAGGTTCTTATCAACGAAAGAGCCAAGGGCTTTGGTAATATGTGCCGGGATCTCGGAAGCGGCACTAAGTTCGGAAACCATCGCCGCCTTCGCCGACGAAAGGTTCTCGGACTTAATACCCGCAGATAGACCTTCCTCCAACACCTCAAGGAGTCTGGCGACGCCGGTATCCAAGAGCTCAGGCTGGGACGCAGCAAGGGCTATAATATCTGAGTCGGACATCGACGGACTCAGGAAGGGGCGTAAAGACCCGATAATCTCTTGAGTTGTAGGAGTCCCTGCCTGCAGCTCTCTAACCGCTTCACGGAACTGAGATGCTTGCGTCTTGAGGTCGGCCAATACTTTCGGGTCCTTCTCCCACTGCTCGGGTACGTTGGCAGCCGCTTGCTTGCGAAGGGCTTCGGTTGCGGCCACGTCGATTACTTCTCTGGGCGCCTTGATATCTACGGCTGATACGTCACCTACCTGGACACCCACCGGCTGAGGCATGAGCGAGACGAAAAAGGTAGTGAACATAACAATGAATGTAACGCTGCCCCAAACGAGCTCGCGCCTAAAACCTGCGATCCCGCTCAAAACGGCCTGCAGCGACAACTTGTCCTTATTCTTAGCTCGCGCCTCTTTATCCGGCTTCGCTCCCACTATCTCCTCGGCTCCTCGCTCAAGGTGGACGACTCGTACTTCTCGTAAGCCCTGATGATCCTCGACACCAACTCGTGACGTACCACGTCCCTATCGGACAGGTACACTATGCTTATGCCCGGTACGTCTCTTAATACGATCCTCACTTGCTCAAGTCCCGAGTAAGTGCCCTTGGGAAGGTCGATCTGGGTTACGTCTCCGGTCACCACGGCCTTTGAGTTCAAACCCATCCTGGTAAGGAACATCTTCATCTGCTCGGGCGTCGTATTCTGGGCCTCGTCGAGTATGACGAAGGCCGATTCGAGGGTCCTCCCTCTCATATAGGCCAGTGGCGCTACCTCAATGAGCCCTTTCTCCATATACTTCTGAAAAGTCTCCAGCCCCAAGACATCGAAGAGAGCATCGTACAAGGGCCTAAGGTACGGATTGACCTTCTCCTGGATGTCTCCGGGCAGGAATCCCAGCCTCTCTCCCGCTTCAACTGCAGGCCTCGTAAGGATTATGCGGTCTACTTGCTTCTTCTTGAACGCGGCCACAGCCATGGCTACCGCAATGTATGTCTTGCCGGTCCCCGCGGGTCCTATGCCAAATACCAGCGGATTTTCTCTGATTGCCTTGACGTACTCTTTCTGGCCCTGGGTACGGGGTCCTATAGGCCGGCCCCGGACGTTCACCAGAATGGTGTCTCCATACTCCGTAAGCTCGTTGCCTTCCCGAACACTCCTTATGGCATAACGTACGTCCTGGGTTGTCACCTTGTGTCCCGACTTCGCGCGACTGATTAGGTGCCTTAGAACTACTTGGGCCGTTTCAAGAGCCTCGTCGCTCCCGTACACGGTGAGATTCCTGCCGCGAGCCACAATCTTTACGTCGAGACTGTCTTCAAGCAGCGCAAGGTTTTCATCGTAGGAACCGAACAGACGGAACATCTCACCGTTATCGGAAAGTTCGAAGACTATGTGGTTATCTTGTGACGGCAAGTTAGGTGATCAACCTCCGTTCAAATCCTTTATCTCAGGCCACGGCCTCACACGGCCGATATCCTCTTCCACGGAAAGGACGAGCCTTACACCAATCAGGCCTTCTTGAACCCTAAGCGTCTCACAGCTTAAGTCTACCAATTTAACAGACGAAGGCAATTTCCTTTCTATGGCCTCCATGGCTTCTTGCTTCGCAACACGCAGTGCTTCCTCCTCTGTGACCTTGCGGGGGACCCACTGCGTTTCGTAAAACACCCTGCTTAGAATCGTGAGTTCCTTGTCCGTGCCTTTGAAAAGGCTGACCTCGGGGTAGTCCTCAACTTCGTACCACTCGAACATATTGTGCTTCCCGCTCAGCATAAACTCGGTCTTTCCGTACCTTAAGACTTTTGCCTCGGTCTTCCTCCCCGTCCGCACCGAGATCTGGTCATAGAGATCGGTCTCCCTATAGACTTCGTACCACGTAAGGGCCACTACGGTTCCCCTGGCGCCGGTCCTCGCGTCACCGGGCGAACCTGCGATCAGCACATCGCCTGCCCTGACCGTCTGGCCCGGGCTTACCACCGGTGTCCCCGACAAAACCAGCACCGAGGTCACAACGCCGTCCTTCGCCGCCACCACATCTCCCGGGAGTTCGCTGGATGGTCTGGTCTTTTCCACCACCTCAATGACGGCCAGAGTACCTTGAAAGTGAACGTAAGCCCAGGTGAGCTCCGGGTGCTCATTGAGAAGCGCCGCTTCGATGGCAGAAGGAGACAGGGCGCTTTTCCTCGCGCCGGGCATGAGCCCTGCCGAAGCGGCCGTCATGAGGATATCCTCCTCGGACACGGTCTCGTTCCCTTTCACCTGGATAGACCATGTCGCGCCGGCCATGTAGATGAGGGCGACCAGCATGAGCGCCGCCATCAAGAGAAATATGGGTCTCTTCTTGACCCTTGACATGATGAAAGGAAGCCCGAACCGGCGCCGGACCCTGGGGACACATCTCGATTTCCTGGCTAGCCTGTGAATGCTCCGGTATTTGGGGAGAGTCGTGTAGAAAAAAACCGAGCCTTCGCCCGCGGAGAACCCCCAGACCGGAAACCCGGCGAGCGTGCACAGGTTTACCAGCCGCTCTGGATTCTTGCCGCGGACTTCCACGAGCACATACCCTTTGAGCCAGTAGCCCGCTTTGGCTAGGGACAACGGTTAGCCTCCCGGTGCAGTATTAAGGTGATGATCAGGTGGACATCTGGACCGTCTTGATGCGGCCCCTCACAATCATGTCTTCCCGGTTGACTTCGCTTATCTTAAGGGACTCGCCGGTGACGGCTATCTGGCCTTCGCCAACTCCCACAACGATGCGATCGGGCGAATACTGGATTAGGCCGCGATGGTTTTGGATGAGGACCCCGAGTTCCCCGACGATGACGATTCTCGGAAGGTCGAGGCTCACGTCCAAGGGGAGCTCAAGAATCTCCGCGAGATCCTGCTTAATCTTCCTAAGCACTCCCACTCCCCCTCACTCATGTCTATGAGCGTGGCTTTGGGCAATTGCCTTCGTTTTCAGAGCCTATTCAGAACCCGTTCAGAGCTTCTCTAGGAGGTCTTGCCGGATAGGCTGAGGTACAGATCAACTGCCTTCTTGCGGCCTTCCGGTGAGTACACGGACATCCTCCCCTCAAATTTGAGTCCAGGATTTTGTCCGCATGCCCTGAACCCAGCTAGCATTTCAAGCTGAGCTGGATGGGCAGAGTCTATCCCGCATTTCCGGCTGGATG
>LSQX01173893.1_pt1 | contig 10719 bp, 7 predicted proteins | sample 654561 | NCBI WGS metagenome assembly LSQX01 (sample SAMN04489861, study PRJNA283612) | anaerobic digester metagenome | isolation source: 4 biogas reactors fed with cattle manure at either 37C or 55C with and... | place: Denmark: Kongens Lyngby | collected 2014 | reverse complement strand
TTGTTTCTTCAAGCAGTAGACGGCAGACGAGATTAATTACGTTGTCGTGGGCGCGGAGATGTGTATAAGAGACAGAATGTCGAGGGTATTGACGTCCTGAATTTCGACCTTGGGCCGGCCGAGCGTGCTTTCCAGGGCCAGCAACTGCCGGTTCAGGTTCGTGCTCTCGACGCAATCCGAGTCGATCAGCACCATGCGGCCCACGCCGGCCCGCGCGATGGCCTCGGCGGCGTACGATCCCACCCCGCCCAACCCAAAAATCACCACGGTGGCGCGGGCCAGCCGCTCGACGCCCGCGTCGCCGGCCAGAAGCCGCGTACGTTCGAATCGCTTGTCCATTCAGAGCCCCAGACCAAACACTTCCGAAGCGTTGCGTGTTGTGGCTTCCGCGACCTCCGCGGCGTCGCATCCCAGGAGTTCCGCCGCGCCCCGGAGGTTCAGGAGCAGGTTCCGGGGTTCGTTGGGGGCGTCCGGCGCCGCTCCGACCGGAGGCATGTCCGGGCTGTCGGTTTCGAGCAGGAAATGGTCGGGGTAGATGAACCGCAACAGTTCGTCGCGCTTGGCGCACCGTTTGTAGGTCAAGCTTCGTCCCATCGAGAATTTGAGCCCGAACGTGACGAACGTGCGGGCCAGTTGTACATTTCCTGAGAAAGCATGGATTGTGCCTGCTGGGGAGGGCGTCCCAATGCGTTTCAAAGAGGCGAACAGCTCGTTGAACGCGCCTCGGCAATGGATGACGACCGGCAGCGCAAGTTCTTTCGCGATGGCCAGTTGCGTCTCGAAAACCGCCGTCTGCAGGTCCATCGAAGGCGCGTCCACCTTGCTGTCCAGTCCGATCTCGCCAATGGCCGTAGCGCCCAGTTCGCGCGCCTGGCGGAGTTCTTCCAGCCGGGGCAGGTGCTCGGGTTTTGCATACCAGGGATGGACCCCCAGGGCAAAGGCCACGTCCGGGTGGCGCCGGGCAATGGCGGCCGACGTGGGCCACTGGCCGGGCGTCACGGCACAGGTCAGCACCCGGACCACCCCGGCTTCCCGGGCATCGCGCAGCACGGTGTCGAGCCGGGCATGCAGCGACTCGTCCTCGAGGTGGCAATGCGCATCCACAAGACGCATGGTAAAGTCCAGTTCTTACACGGGTTTTCCGGCCTTGTCCGAGCAGCTACTATAGGATTCCGGCGGAGATAAATCGAGTCGCCGGGATCAGCCGGGCGATTGAACGGGACGGCCCGGAATGATAGGCTGGTGGTTTCTATCGAAAAGGCATTATGTGCGCCATATGCTTTCTTGAAGCGGTGTTCTGGAGATGCGAATGAGGCTTTCTGACATCCGGTTCCGCCGTCTGCGCGCCGGCGGCGCGTTCCTGCTCGCCGGCACGGCGCTGTTCGCTTGCGGATGCTCGCCAACGGCGAAAGACCAGCCGGCCGAGGAGCGTGCGGCCGTTCCCGAGAGTGCGCACCGTCTGGCGCATTGGCCCGCGGAAAAAGACGTGCCGGTTCCGCCGGAGGGCTGGTACACGGTCGAGCTGGGGGGCGAGGCAATCGATATTTTCCGCGACGAATACGGCGTGCCCCATGTCTATGCCCAGACCATCGAAGGGGCCTTCCGGGGCCAGGGCTACGTCCAGATGGAAGACCGCACGGTGCAGATACTCGAGAGCCTCGCCGAAGTTCGCGGCATCAGCGCGAGCTACAAGGGCCCCGACGGGATCTGGCACGATAAACACATCCGGACCCGCGGTTACACCGAGGAAGAATGCCGCCGGATGGTGGAGGGGCTGCGCCCCGATCTGCGCGCGTATCTGGAGGCGTTCATCGAGGGAACCAACGCGTATCTCGCGAAAGTCGCGCCGGGGTTCACGCCCATCCAGGCCCACGAGATGGCCGCGGGCGCGGCCTACCACATGGCCAAGGCCGGCGATTGGGGCGGCGAGGAAATGAACGTCTATCAGCTCGCGAGTATGGCAAAGCTGTTCCGCGGGCCCGAGTTCATGTGCCAGGTCATCAACGACGCCATTCCGCAGGATGTCCCGTGCTCGCCCACGACCGACCACAGCCACCGCCACGCGCCGCAGACCGAGGCGAGGCCGGCGCCCATCCCGCGCGATTTTGACCCGGATGTCATGGTGGCGATCCTGGAAGACGAGGCCGTCGAACGCAGGTACGCCCACGAAAACGGGCTCATGACCACTTGGGGCAGTTTCTCGTGGATCGTCAGCCCGAAACGCAGCGCTACCGGAAACACCATGCTGTTCGGGGCGCCGATGGTGCATTTCCAGACGCCCTCATGGTGCGCCATGGTCCATCTCAATGCCCCGGGATTCAATGTGGCGGGCATGGCCTGCCACGGCGCCCCCGGCATCCTCATCGGCCACAACGAGCGCGTGGCCTGGGCAACGACCTCCAGTCTCCTGAACGCTACGGATTTCTTTGAAGAAACCCTCAACTTCGAAGATCAGTACCAGTATTGGCATGACGGGGCCTGGCACGACATGGAGGTCATCGATTGGCCCATCCAGGTGCTCGGGGACGACGGCGTGCTCCGCGAAGAACCCCACACCGTCTATCGCACCATCCATGGCCCGGTGGTGCAATGGGATCTGGCCACCCACAAGGCGTACACCCGCGCCACGCCCTTTCGCCACCTCGAGCTCGAATCGATGATGGCCTTTGTCGACATCAACATGGCCACGAATCTCGGAGATATCGAGAATGCCGTCCGCCAGGTTGCCACCACCCATAATTTCTTCGCCGCGGACGTCGACGGGAACATCGGGTACTGGGTGAGCGGGCGGTTTCCGATTCGCGCAACCGGCTACGACGACCGGCTGCCCACTCCCGGCACGGGCGAATACGATTGGCGCGGGTTCCGCAACGCCACCGACGAGGTCGCCTGCGTCAATCCTCCCGAGGGCTGGTTCGCGAACTGGAACAACAAACCCAGCGTCAAGACCCCCGGCTGGTTCCCCGAAGGCACGTGGGGCGTTAAGATCTTTGAAGCCCTCGAGGCCAACGAAGAGGTCGATTGGGAGGAATTCCTGGCGATCATCCAGGCCAACGGCGAGCACAATTTCCTCGCCACCTATTTCAAGCCATACCTGGTCGAAACCTTGCGCGCCCGCCCGGACCTGTCGCCCGAACACCGCGCCGCCCTGGAACTGCTCGAGCAATGGCCCGACAAGGACGTGATGGGGTCGGCGGGCGCCCTGCTCTTCAATGAGTGGATGGCCGAGCTCATCGTGCAACTGTTCGCGCCGGATTTCGGCCTTCTCGTGAGCCGCGACATGGGCCTCGACAACCTGCGTCTCTTCGCCACGCTGGCATTCCGTGTGCTGATGCCCGAACGCCGCTGCTACGACCTCCAGGGCGAATATCTTCACGGGCGCGACCCCCACGAAGTCGCCTATCAGGCATTTTCCGCGACCTATGACCGGCTTGTCGAAGAGCACGGGGCCGACATCCAGCAGTGGGCGTACGACCGCGGCGTTTGGAAATTCGGCAGCGCAGAGGACCGGCCCGAAGGCGAGGAGCTGCCCGGCGACGAGGCGTTGACCGTCCCGCAGCGCAACGTGGGCACCTACTGGATGGCCGTTGAGCTGGGCAATCCGATCAAGGCGTTTGACGTGCTCGCGCCGGGGCAGTGCGGCCATCCCGATTCGCCGCACCTGGTTGATCAGGTGGCCCTGTTCCGCGAGTTCAAGATGAAGCCCATGAAGTTCTACCGCGAGGACCTGCCGCCCAAGCCACAGTGACCGCCCGCCGCGGGGTTACAGCAGTTGACCGGCGTTTTCGGCGACTTTGCGGAACGCCGCGGCCTGTTCCTGAATGATGGCCTTGTCGCAGCGCTTGAACCAGGGGATCGAAAAGCAGAGGTTGTAGCTGTTCAGCGCGACCGGCAGCGATTCGGGGGCCTGCCGGACATCACGGTCCGAGTTCGCGATGCGGGTAGGCTTGCCGTGCCCGTAGATGTCGCACGTGTTCAGCACGGGGTGGATATGCATGGGCTTGTTCGCCCCCGGCGAAGTGTCGGCGCCTTCGGCGCGCACCGCTTCACAGAACCGGTCGATGGCGAGTCCGCCAAGGGCCTCCGCGCGGTACAGTCCCTTGGCCGCATACCATCCGCCCATGGTGGAGCCGCTGTCTCCGGGCGGACGGTGGGCTTTGATGCCCGGCACGCCTTCCAGCAGGTCCCAGAAGTAGTTCATGGCTGTCTGAATCTCGGCAACGCGCGCGTCGTAATGGCGCAACTGCGACCGTCCCAGCGCGCTGGCGAGCTGGTTGGCGCGGAATTTCACGCCGCCCATCGGGTAGCCCGCGAACGGCGTCAGCCGCGGGTCGGTCAGGTCGTCGTGGCGCGCGTAGTGACCGTAGGCGATGGCGCGTTCGTACAGGTACCGGTCTCGGGTGACCAGCATGCCCAGCTCGCTCGCGGCGAACGATTTGGCCGACATGCACGACATCGCCGCCACATGGCCGAACGTCCCCACCTTGCGCCCTTTGTAGAGCGTTCCGTGGGCGTGCGACACATCCTCGATCACCTTCAGGCGGTGTTTTTCCGCGATGGGCAGGATGGCGTCCATATCGCAGGGATACCCTGCGTAGTGCACGGTCATGATGGCTTTGGTCCGGGGCGAAATCCACCGTTCGATCCCGGCGGGGTCGATGCACAGGGTGTCGGGATGGATGTCGACGAATACCGGCGTGGCGCCCAGCGCAAAAGTCTGCAGCGATGAGGCCCAGTACGTCATGCTCGGGCACAGCAATTCGTCGCCCACGCCGATTTCGCACGCGAACATGGCCGCCTGCAGTGCTGCCGTGCCGTTGCAGTGCGCGAGGCAGTGCGGCATGCCGATCCACGCGCCGAACTCCTGCTCAAACTGCTTCGAGATGTCCGTGCCGGACATGTTGCCCGAACGCAGAACATCAAGCACGGCCTCCTCATCTTCGCGGGTGATGAGCGGCCACGCGATCAGCGCCTGTGGATTGGTTGGGGCGGCCTTGGGGCCTCCGAACAAGGCGAGCTTCTCCGGCATGATGCAGTCCCTCCCTGCGGACACAGCCGACTGCAAAACCCCCTCCGGCGAACGGGCCCTGCACGGCCGCACCGAAGCTCAAAGGGTAGCATACGGGTCCCGGCAAACCAAGGGCTGGGCCCGTTGTGGAAGGAGGGGGATACGGCCACGCCGGGCAGGGGTCCGCACGACGTACGGTGGCTAGTTGCTGGCCATCGCCTTCGGCTGTCCGTTGCGCACGAAGCCGATCACGTCGAGCAGGGCGCCCACTTCGGGTTCGCACCCCAGGCAGTCAAAGAACTGCACGCAGCCGGCGCAAATGCGGGGCCGTTCAAGCAGAAGGGCATACTCCTGCTTCGCGTGGCAGGTGGAAAAAAGACAGCCGCCGTCGGTGGCATGCAGAAAATCGTCGGGTTGAAGAAGGGGATTCAAGGCGAGGGCCCGGTATTGAAGCAGGCCCAGCGCGCCGCAGAGCAGAAAATACGCCGTACGGTCTATGCCCGCGTAACGCGCGATTTCCTCGCTCTGCCAGGCGGAGACCGCAACTCCCGTATCGCTCAGCGAGAAGAGGGCAGGCTCTCTATCGCGCGTAATCTGCATCGTCAGGGAACGCAGGGTGCGCGACAGACAGAAATCGTACCGGGTCTGCGCGCGCGCGCCCAGCTCCGGAATCCATCGGACCTCGGGCTCCGCGCCGAGCACGCAGACGGATAACGGCGTCTTGAGCAGGCCGGCGGCGCTACCTTTCACTGTCGACTCAGCATCCATTCCGTTTTACGCTTCCCGCAGCTCGCTTCCACTACTTCTCCACACTCTAAGCACTATTAAATATTTTCTTTGTTTAATGGACAATCAGGCTTCGGCGGCACTTTCTGTAGGGAACCGTCCTAAAGGTTTGTAGGGGTTGTGCTGACGGGGAATTCGTGCAGGTAGCTTGATACAAATGGGGAGGCAATGTGGCCGTAGGAATCTGCCGGCGCTAGGTCAGCGACTTCTTAATGGCCCATTCGACGCTGGTTTGCACAAGTTCCGCGCCCGATTCCAGGCGCAGTTTTTCCTTGATGCGCGCCCGGTAGGTCTCGACGGTCTTGATGCTGATGCTCAGGCGCTCGCCAATCTGCCGCGTGGAGATCCCCTGGCCGATGAGTTCGAAAACCTCCAGTTCCCGGTCGGTGAGGAACTCCACCGGGCTGGCTTCAAAGCGGGCCTGATTCTGAGCGAAGTTCATGAGGATCCGTTCATTGACCTGGTCGCTGACATAGATCCCGCCCTGCAGTACGCGGCGGATCGCCGTGACGATGACTTCGTCGGCCTCCTGCTTCATCACGTAGCCCCGCGCCCCGGCGCGCAGCACGCGCTCGGCGTAGATCTGTTCGTCGTGCATGGAGACCACCAGCGCCTTGGTTTCCGGGGCCAGGCTCGGCAGCCGTTTCAGCAGTTCAAGGCCGTTCGCGTTCTTCAGGACGATGTCGACGATGACCAGATCGGGGTGGCACGCTTCGAGAGCCGTTACCGCCTCCGCGATGTCCTCGGCTTCCGCGCACACGGTGATGTCTGGTTCCTGGTTGATCAACTGGGCGAACCCGCGCCGGACAATCGGATGGTCGTCCACCACAAGGACCCGGTACTGTTTGGCAGTCTCATTCATTGTTGGCTGGCCTCATCTGGCTCGGTTCGTGTTGTGGCGGTGCGGAACAGGCACGAGACTTCCGTCCCCCCGCCGAACCGCCGTTTAACCACGAAGGTGCCGTTGGCTAACTTGGCGCGGTGTTCCATCAGGCGCAGTCCCATTCCGCCGCCCGGCGGAGGGGGCGGCACGATGCCTTTGCCATTATCCTCAATTTGTAGCAGTTTTCCCACACCGGTTTCCATCAGCATGATGCGAATCTGGGACGCTTCGGCGTGTTTGATGGCATTGGTGACCGCTTCTTGCGCGATACGAAACAGGTGTTCGGCCTGGTCGGGGCTGGATATCAGCACGTTTTCGTCACTCTCAAACACGCATTCGATACCGGTCATCTGCTCCGTATGCTGGGCCAGTTTCCGCAGGGCGTTCGCCAGTCCATCCGCTTCCAGTTCGACCGGGCAGGCGCCGCGTGCCAAAGCGCGGGTGTGGGCGATCGCCTCCTTGATCAGGTCGGCGATCTCGGCGGCTGCAGCCGCCTCCGGCAGGTCCTTTCCGGCCAGGGTTTTCGCCAGGCCCCGGCTCAGGCAGAGGATGCCGGCCAGATGCTGCCCCAATCCGTCGTGCAGGTCAAGGCCGATCCGCCGCTGTTCCCGGGAACTGATCTCGAGAATTTCCTTCTCGAGGATTTTGCGCGCGGTCACGTCTTCGGCGAATCCGGCGAACCGAAACGCTTCGCCGCGGCTGTTTCGGATCGGGAAGCCCTTGTGCACCAGCCAGCGCGTGGACCCGTCCGGCTGGACCACCCGAAACTCGGTCACCCCCCCCTGGAACTCATCGGTCAGGGTTCTGGCCACGCGTTCCCGGTCGTCGGGATGGACCGCGGCCAGAAAACAGAGCGGGTCCGAATAGATCCGGTCTATGCCCATCTTCCATAGTTCGGCGAACGCGGGACTCACGTAGAGGGCCCGGCTGAAGTCCGCCGAAGCCAGCCAGAACATGGCATGGCTGCTGCCCACCAGTTGGCGGAAACGCTCCTCGCTCTCGCGCAGGGCTTCCTCGGCCTGTTTGCGGCTGATGGCGCCCGCGAAGACTTCCGCGAGGATGAGGATCAGCGCGGATACGGCTTCATCCCACTCATGGCCCTCGCCCAGGGTCTCGAAGGAGACGTAACCCACGAGATCTCCCCGGCTCGTCATGGGGGCTATCAGCAGGGAGCGCTGGGGGCCGATCCCGAGAAACGCCCGCTCCTCCTGGGCGTCCACCGGGAGATCCTGAAGGCGCGAAAACCGAATGCATTCGCGGCTGCGAAGCTGACGCATGATCCAGGGAAAACACTCCAGCGACTGCTGGAGCATGTCCGTCAGCGAGGGTACGGGACCGGTCAGGCCCCAGTCATTCCGGCCCTGCAGCCGCTTGAGATCCGCGTGGAGCAGGCCAATGGTGATGTGGTCGACCCCGATGGTCTCGCCGACCTGGCGGATGGCTTCGCCGATGGCGTCCTCTACCTGGTCCGGTTGCAGATTGATGAACCGTGTGGCGATGCCGGTGAGCAGCTTTTCCACGCGCAGGTGCTGTTGAAGGCGCTGTTCCGTGATTCGGCGGCGGCTGATGTCGCGGGCGATGCCGACGAATCCGGCGGGGCGGCCATCGTGGTCCAGCACGACGCTGGTATTCGTCTCCACGGGCAGCATGCCGCCCGATTTCGTGAGACAGTCGTATTCGATGGCGTGCTTGCTGCCCTGGGCGATGCAGACCGTCATCTCACGGACGGCGCGCTCGCGGTCGTACGGGGCGATGATGTCGAGGATCGACGCGCGCATTGCGCACAATTCTTCGGTGCTGTCGAACCCCAGCCGTTCCGCCGCAAAGGCGTTGGTCAGCAGAATCTTGCCGGTGAGGTCCAGGAAGATGATGGCGTCCGGTGCGGTCTCGACGAGGTCGTGGTAGCTCACCGTCGAGGCGTCCAGCGCCTGGGAAAGCCGCTTGCCCTCCGGCGCCTCCTGCATGCGCAGGATCAGGAATGTCTCGGTTCGTCGCTCGTTCCGCCCGAAAAACAGCCGCATCACGCCCGAAAACGCCGTTCCGTCGCACCGCGTGTGCCGCGTGTGGGCGGTCAGGGCCCCCTGCTCGCGCGCCAGCGCAATGCAGCAAGGCCAATCCCCCGGTTCGGGAAGGGCAAAATCCGAGATGTTCCGGCCGCACACCGCGTCCGCCGCGTGCCCGTGCATCTCTGCGAACGGCCGGTTGGCGAACTGAATGACGCCCTCTTCCGACATAAGGCACAGGCCCTCGCTGGCGCAATGGGCAGCCTGCGAAAGCATGGCGGCCCGGGCCTCGTGCGTTCGTGCCGCAATGAGCGCCCGCTCGAATTCGGCCAGCCTGCCCCGGACCTCGGGCGGTATGTCCCCGAGCGTCGTGGCGCTATGGACAGAGTCAGGCATCGGTGGTTTCCTACTAGCCTCGACAGGACGTCGCGATTCGACGGCGCCGACCGCTCGTGTCCCAGTATACGCCATCATTCATGCCATCTAACTATAGAAGAGCACCCACGGAAAGGCAAATCACCGATTCGCGGCCGGCCGCCTTCCGTGCGGAATCCCCGCCGGAGGCGGCGCGGGAGTCGTCCGGGCGGGGACAGACGTTATATTGACGTTTATGCAGCCTCATGGCATCATGGACAAAATGCAGTCCGTCCGGACGGTGCGCGAATATGGAGGGGGCCATATTTTTCCCCATAACGTGAGGATCTGCTGCTGTGGTACACCTGATTCGAACCGCTGGGATCGCTCTCCTGCTTACCTCCTCGTTGACGCTTCTCGGATGTCCGGGAGCCCCCACCATCGGCGACGGCGAGACCGTGGCCCTCATCGTGGAGCCGAGTACCCTTGAGTTCGGCGCGACGGAAGCCGAAATGAGTTTCCAGGTGAAACGAAACTATGGCGGCGGTTCGGCCGCGCTGTTCCGCGCCATCGCCACGGAAACCTGGATCTCGGTGAATCCGGCAAGCGGCGCCACCTCCGGACCGCAGGATGCGGTCGCCATTACCGTCGCTGTGGACCGCTCGCTGCTCGGCGCGGGCAACAACAGCGGCGTCGTACGGATCACGTCCGAAGGCGCCAGCGACAAGTTCGTCCGGGTCAACGCGTTCCGGCGCCTCGCCCCCAACTTCACCGCCAACGAACTACAACCCTTCGAAGGCGAGACCGTCGTCTTTCAGGACCTTTCCCGAATTGTCGGCGACGGCTCCATTACCGGACGGACGTGGGACTTCGGCGACGGGGCAACGAGCCAGGAGCCGGCCCCATCGCATGCCTACACGTCCGCAGGTTCCTTCGACGTGACGCTCACCGTGCAGGCGGGGGATGAAACCGCGACCCTGACCAAGCGCAACTTCATCACGGTGCGCCCGCGCGTCGCCCCGGACGCCGACTTCATGGCGCTGGAGACGGCCGTGCCGGCCGGTTCGCCCGTCACCTTTGCCGATTTGTCGGATCCCGGAACGGCGGACATCACGTCCTGGCACTGGGCGTTCGGAGACGGCGGCACCGAGACCGGTTCAGCCCCAACCCATGTTTATGCTTCGCCGGGGTCGTATACCGTGACGCTGACGGTGGCTTCTCCCCACGGCCAGGACGAAGAGATTAAGCACAACTACATTACGGTGGAGGCCGTGCCGCCCGAGGCCGACTTCACCTGTTCCGACCTCCAGCCTCTTCTGGAAACGGAAGTGACCTTCACCGACACGTCCCAGCCCGGGCATGCGGCGATTGCCTCATGGTTCTGGGAGTTCGGCGATGGCGCAACCAGCACCGACCAGCACCCTGCCCATGTCTATCATGCCGCGGGGCCAATGACCGTGTCCCTGACGGTGACTGATGACGAAGGCACCTCGGACACGGAGACGCGAACGGCCTATCTGACGGTGCGCGGCAATCCGCCGCAGGCCAGTTTCGAAGCCAGCCGCCCCTGGGGCGTTACCATTGACGAGTTCGAATTCAACAACACTTCCGATGAAGGCACCGGGAACGTCACCTACCACTGGCAGTTCGGGGATGGCGCCGAGAGCAGCGAAGATTTTTTTTTT
>LSQX01347224.1_pt1 | contig 10720 bp, 9 predicted proteins | sample 654561 | NCBI WGS metagenome assembly LSQX01 (sample SAMN04489861, study PRJNA283612) | anaerobic digester metagenome | isolation source: 4 biogas reactors fed with cattle manure at either 37C or 55C with and... | place: Denmark: Kongens Lyngby | collected 2014 | reverse complement strand
TTATTGGAACAATAAATTCAATCCGCCGTCCTGATCATATACATATTTCCCGATAATGATCGAGGCGGATGGTTGATAGTCCACAATTTTCGGGATTAAGATGGGCAGATCTTCAACCACAGGCAATTTCTCCAAATCATCTAACAAAACCCATTCAAGAATCCCCTCGTTGGATGGGACAATTTCCTCACCTTTATACATGCCCCGAAAGACAAACATTGCAATGCCCATCGCTTTCGAGACGTCAATCATGACCTGACCGCAAAATTGCAAATCAACTTTTGTGAACCCTGTTTCTTCATGCAATTCTCTTTCAGCTGCTTCAAAAATGTCTTCCCCAACCTCCACATGTCCACCAATTCCATTATAAAGCCCTGGCCAAATCTTTTTAGATAAAGCGCCCTTGAGCAAAAGAAGGCGATTCTGGGAATCAAAAATAAAAATCAGCGTACGGGGAATTACGCTGTATCGTTGCGGGTCAATGACCTGTTTGTTTAATTCCATATTTTGGTCCTTAAAAAAACAACCCGTGAATATTTTTTCACGGGTTGTTTTTGATCCTATGTTAAGAACATTGGGACGCTGATAAAATCCTTAATTCTCGGTATGTAGTTTTCCTTATCATAAAAAGCATCCACATCCACAATCTTCTTGCCTTCCAGAACGGTTCCAATCGGAACAGTGGTGTATTTCCCATCTTGTAGAGCAGTCATCCTGCCATACTCACCACGCAGAATATGCTGAATGGCTATGGTTCCGAAAGCCATCGCAACCATTCGATCCAATGAGTCCGGCGCGCCAGAACGCATCACATAACCAAATTTTTGGTAAAGAATATGTTGTTTGGTTAACTCCTTGATTTTTTCTGCAACTATCTCACCAATGCCGCCCAGTTTCCGATGGCCATAGGCATCTGCAGGACCTGTTTGTGTCAGCTCACCACCTTCCATAATCGCACCCTCAGAAATTGTTAAAATCGAATAGTTAGATGGGCAGTTCCTCTTATCTTCGTGTAAGAATTCTGCAAGTTTTTCAATATCAAAGTGAACCTCCGGGATTACCGCTCGATCAGCACCCGACAAATAGGCACTGAACAGGCTGGTTTCACCGGAGTAACGTCCAAACAACTCAAAAATTGCAATTCGCTCATGAGAGCCGACGGTCGTGCGCAATTGAGTGATCAAATCCACTGACCTCGTGATGGCGGTGGAAAAGCCGATGCAATAATCCGTACCAAAAACATCATTGTCCATTGTTTTCGGAATTGCAACAACGGGAAAACCTTCTTCCGACAGGCGGGAACTGTAGCTGAGCGTGTCATCTCCGCCAATTGTGATCAGGGCATTAATCCCAAGATGATCCAGCACCTGCAAGATATGATCGGTATAGTCCATTGTCCCTTTCTCATCGATGGACTTGCCCAGGGTTGAGTTCATCAAAAAGGCAGGTATTTCATTTTTGCGGACATTTTGAGGATTGGTCCTCGAAGAATGAAGAAAAGTTCCACCGGTTCGATCGATTGCACGGACATGATTTCTTGTCAGGTTGATGGTGTAATACTCATGTGTGGAAGGTTCATCCAGATTGTAATTTAACAATCCACCCCAACCCGTTCTGATACCAATAACTTCATACCCATTTTCCAGGGCATACAAAACAACTTCTTTCATTGCCGGGTTTAATCCAGGGACATCTCCCCCACCCGTCAATATGCCTAAACGCTTTGTCATAATTAAAACTCCTTCTCAATTATTCTGGTTCTGCAAATGATTACAATATTCTTAATGTTCGTTTAAATCATAATTATCAAAAATTCCACAACAGTATATCACATCTTATCACAATTAATTTAATAATTTCTTATGGTTTCTTTTGATCAGAATAAGGATAACGGGCAATATTCAATGCCCACCACCGTATCCAGAACATACCCAAGACCACAATAAAAGGCAGTCCAAAAATATACAGTATCGGTAATGAATTCTTCTCAAATTTAATATCTGACAAGGCAAGTATCCATGATCCAATAGCAATGCTCAGGAATAATATCCATGAAATTACCCTGCCCAACACACCCCAGCGCTCTGTCCAGAATCTTGAAACCAGATACACTGCAGGCAAAATTAAGATGAGGAAAGATTGATTAACTTGAATTTGAAAAAAGAAGCTGAGCACAAGAACCATAAAAGCTTTCCAAATAAAAACCCGTTCAGGCGATCGAAAAGATGTAACCCACAGGATAATCATATAAAGACCCAGTATGGCATGCAATCCAATCGAGATAAAATTTGTTATTCCTGGCAACAACGTAGCCAGTGTCATTATTGGCGTTTGGAGCCATTCACGATTTGAATGGTAGAGAAAGACATTACGCAACCAATCAGTTGGCCATGATGGGAGCATCATCCACCAGATTAACAATAAAAATATGACACCTGAAAAATAAGCGATGATTACTGACCAGCGACGATGAGAAATACTCCAAATCAGTAACAATAATAAAACCATAAAAGTGGCTGGCAAACAGCCTACTGTGAGCGCCAACAAGAACCCTGCTGTCGTATCCTGATCGCGAATTATCAAAAAAAGCGCAGCTAAAAGCAGAAGTATCAATACAGGCGCCAGTTGACCGGTGAGAATTGCATAAACACCAGGAAACCAGAAAATGCTAATTAATATCACACCTGTTTTTTCGAGAAATGGAAGTTTCCAATTCGATAGTTTAAATGCTAAATGGGTAATCAAACCCATACAAACTAACAGCAGTGTAATCCAAATTGCCCGGCTGATTTTATAAGGAATCAAACTGAAAGGCAAATAGAACAAGAGATTCAGCAATGGCATCAGGAAAACGTTCTTCTCAGGAATTTCAGCTAAATATGTTGATTTAGCAATATTTGTTCTGGCAATTGTGGACAAATCTGCTTTGTAAGGATTTTGTCCCTCAAGAAGCCACGCCCTCCCTGCTGCCCAATTAATAACAAAATCATCGACAAATTGAACCTTTTTCATGATTATTTGGGATAAAAATGTAAACCCCACAATAACACTGACAATAAGGCAGAGGATAATATACTGAGAGACTGCAGTTCTTGTGTATCGTTTTATCATAAATTGAAGTCGGTTGAAATTTTACCTTCCGATTGCAATCTGGTCAATTAACACTGTCAAAACATTCGTTTCAAAATATTCTACACCTCTAATCATCTATCATTCAATAACTGGTTTAAAATTATTGCGCTTTGAAAACATGCTGTCCTAAATTTTAAAATTGAGCTGGTAACCACGAAGATATAAATTTCACCACGCCCAAAAAAGACTTGACTTTTATATCCTAAATACTGTATATATTTAACATACCAATGCTTAATTAACTCCGATCTCAGGGCAACGCTTCGATGGTTGAGTTTTGTATTCTATTGATAATGTGATCTGTTTTAATTGTATCTAATTTCAATATAAAAGAATTAACACGATAATTTAAAGGAGGAATTTTTAAGGTTGTTGATTTTTCGTCAAAATAATAGTATTCTCAAGTCTATCAATTAAAACCTGAAGTTTGAAAATTGTAAGTTGTTAAAAATTTCTTTTACATGGGATCTTGACCTTTATTCTTTGCAAGTTCTCACGAAATAGAAGGATTATATGGACATTAACACAACAACAAGTTCGAAAACAAACAGCACCCCAAGAGTTTCCCCCATCTCACTTTTAATCCAATTAGGTAGAAATAAATCTTTTGTCACAATTAATGATATTCTCCAATTTTTTCCTGATGCAGAAGAAAATGTAGACCAGCTTGAAAAAGCTTTCTCAGCATTATTAAGCGCCGGTATTCCTTATATTGAGGACGCTGACCTTCTTAAAGATCCTTCTGATAAAGAACTTGAGGAAGAAGAAAAAGAAGTATCCCGCGACATAAAGAAGAGTCCTCAACAGCCTACCGATGATCTGGCAAATATCGATACGGATGACACAATCGGTTTGTATCTTAAAGAAGTCAGTCGAGTCCCTTTGCTCACTGCACCCGAAGAAGTTGAGTTGGCACAGCGAATTGAATCGGGACGTTTGGCAAGAGAAGAACTTGCACGTGGAAATATTACTCAAAGACGACGAACTGAACTGCGTTTCCTGATCGAAGATGGCTGGTCTGCCCGCGAACATCTTATCACAGCCAATTCTCGTTTGGTGATCAGTGTTGCAAAAAAATATATGGGACGTGGTGTACCATTCTTAGATCTGATTCAAGAAGGCAATATCGGGCTGATCAGGGCGACCAAGAAATTTGAATATCGCCGAGGACACAAATTCAGCACATACGCCACCTGGTGGATCCGTCAGGCGGTCACAAGAGCTATTGCAGACCAGGGCAGAACAATCCGGGTGCCGGTTCATATGGGCGATCAGATCAATAAGCTGTTACGAGTTCAACATCAATTAACACAAAAATTAGGGCGTAAACCAACCGTAGAAGAGCTTGCTGAAGAACTTGAAGTGCCGCCCAAAAAAGTAGAAAACATGATCCAGGTTGCCAGAAGGCCCCTATCTCTTGAATTGCCAACTGATGATGAAGAAGATTCAATGCTCGGTGATTTTATTGAAGATGATGAAGCGCCGCCACCAGATGACACAGCGACTTACAATCTCCTTAAAGAACACCTTGTTTCATTTTTAGATGACTTGCCCCCTCGCGAAGTTCGTATTTTGCAGCTGCGTTATGGACTGCTGGATGGTCAATCCTATACACTTGAAGAAGTCGGGCGCAAGATGGGCGTCACTCGTGAACGCGTTCGTCAAATCGAGGCTCAGGCTCTTGGTCGGTTGCGTCACCCCATTATCAAACGTTGTTTGAGAGATTACCTGGGAGAATAATCATCACAGCTTGTAAATTGTCGAAATTAATCAACAGCTCCGATAACGGGGCTGTTTTTTCTTGACCGGAAACTCATTAAAGCGTATCATATTAAAAACCATTAACTGCTGTTTTGGAAAAAATCCGTTGGTGATAATATGGCAAATGAAAATGATCAAAACATAAACAATGTTCCTGATGGTGAAATCGATCCAAATTTAGAGAATTCCGACCGCGAAATAATCCCTCTCTGGTTGCAAGGGCTGGATGAAACAGGAGAAGATGAAGATTTGACCTCTGCTCAGAAAGATGAGAAAGACCCGGGTGGGCTTGAACATAATGCTGATCAGGATGTTGACCTGTCTCTTGTGTCGGCTATTGGCGAATTGAATACTGAAGAAAGCGACTTGCCTGATTGGCTGAATGAGTTTTCTCACGCTGACGCCGATACATTGGAAACTTTCCAACCGGAAGACATCGATCAGGCCCATGAAGTTTCCAGTGAGATCGCCACGCCTTGCGATGACAATGGGTTTATTGAAATCCCAGTGTCGATAAGTGAAGAGCGAGAACAGTTTGATGGCTTCGTTAATAAATCACCTTTTGACGCTGAACAAGAAGATTCTGGATTAGAAGAAACAAACTCAGAAGTGGATGCTGAAACATTTGACCTTGATTATTTTTCTCTGGATGTGGATCTTGCTGAAGGCGATGAACTGCCACCATGGATGAAAGAAATGATCGATGAACCAATCGAGGTTGAACCGGTGGATGGTGGCTTAAACGTTGCGGAAGATGTGTCTGTTGATGAATCAACGCAACCCGTCATTCTTTCTGATGAAAATTTACAACCAGACGAGATCCCAACCACCGATGAACGTTCCGAGATATTGCATTCGCTAATCACTGCGCGCGATTTAGCGATTGAAGATGAAGTCAATGATTTGATTGATGAGTTTGACACAGCAGAATTGTTGGCTGATGCAAAGGAGATTGTTGATATACCACCCACCTCGCTTGAAGATGTCCCATTAACTGACTTTAATAAAGCGGATGAGGTGTTTAGCTCAGTCAACAACCATTTTGTCCAGGGCTCCACTACAGAAGCATTAAGAATCTTAGAAGATTTTATTGCCTCATCAATTCACCTGGACAAGGTCGAAGCCATTCTTGAAGAAGCCAGCATGACACCCTCAAAACACAGCAGTGAAATCTGGGAAATGCTTGGGGATGTTGCGGTCAAAGGTGGTAATTACGAGAAGGGCTTAAATGCCTATACGAAGGCGATTGAATTTCTTTTTGAAGACAAAGATGGACGCCATGGAGCTGGTTAATATTTTTGATGCAGCAGGACAGCTTGAAGCAGAAATGATCAAAGCTTTTCTCGAATCCCAGGATATGATCGTTGTGCTGAACCAGGAAAGTGTTGGAAGGACACTTGGCTTATCCGCAGGATATTTAGGCATGGTGCATGTCATGGTGCCACAAATGCAAGCAGAAATTGCCAGGTCATTATTGCAAGATATGCTCCGTGGTGAATATGAAACTGACGAAGTCTTCGATCAACAAGAAGATGAATCTGGCTGCGAAAATGAGTTGGGTGATCAATAATAAGTTATCAATAAACAACCTTCGCCTATCTTCTTTTGCCAGTAAATTGAGACCATACAGCTGCTTGACACAAGAGTTGGAGACCGGTATAATCCCCTCGTTATTATTGCGTTTTATAAGAAAGTTAAGGAATAAGATATGACACCCCATCCAAAAATAAAAATTTCACCAGGGCGAAGAGATCGCCGTCGTTCTCATGATGCTTTAAAAACTCGTAACTACTTGACCTGCCCCAACTGTGGCGAAACAAGACTTCCGCATCGCATTTGTTCAAATTGCGGTCACTACCAGGGTCGAGAAATCATCGACATTACAGAACGAGATTAATTTAAGGTACTAATAAAAAACTGGGTAAATAACCCAGTTTTTTTATTTTAAATTCTAATCAGTCTGATTACTGTCCGTTCTCAAGTAAATCTGCATTAATTATATAGGGTTCAAACTGAGATAGAAGCCTGGTTGGAATGTAAGCAATAATTTCGGTGCCCTGGTCATTTCCGATCATCTCGCGGACATTACCGGATTCATAGATCATCGAAATCAAACTTCCCTTGTCAAAGGGAATAATGACGTGCACTTCAATATAAGATTCAAATAACTCTTTTTCAATCGTATCCAACAAAATATCCATTCCAATTCCCGTTTTAGCAGAAATCGGATAAGAATCAGGATATTCTTCCAGTATTTGTTCTGTGCTATCTGAGCCTGGCAGGAGATCCATCTTATTTAAAGCCGTGATCATCGGGATATCGCCGGCACCGATTTCCACCAATGTTTCCTGAACCGATTTCATTTGTATACTGGCGTTCGGATGATTAATATCCACAACATGCAGTAAAACATCGGCTTCTGTGATTTCTTCAAGCGTTGCTCTGAAAGCGGCGATCAATTCTGTCGGTAGTTTTTGAATAAAGCCGACGGTGTCTGTAAAAAGAACCGCCTGTCCGGAGGGCAGTGCCACTCGTCTGGTGGTTGGATCAAGGGTGGCAAACAACTGGTTCGCCACGTACACATCTGCAAATGAGAGGCTGTTCAAAAGGGTCGATTTTCCAGCGTTGGTGTACCCAACCAGTGCTATCACGGGAATTCGAGATTTCTTTCGCCGATTTCGATACTGTAAACGATGTGCGCGCACTTTTTCCAGTTCTTCTTTTAAGAACTTGATCCGCTGGGCAATCATACGCCGGTCAACTTCCAGCTGGGTTTCGCCGGGGCCTCTCAACCCAACGCCGCCTATGCCCCCTGTCCGAGCGCCACCCCCGCCAGCTTGCCGTGCGAGATGAGTCCAGGCTCTTGTCAACCTGGGCAAGCGATATTCATATTGCGCAAGTTCCACCTGCAGACTGCCTTCTCGAGTTTGGGCATGTTGTGCAAAAATGTCCAGGATTAAAGCAGATCGGTCAATGACCTTTATTGATTCGCCAAATGCCTTTTCCAATTCCCTTTGGTGCCTTGGCGAAAGCACATTATCAAAGATGACCAAATCTGCATCAAGCTCTTCAGCCAAAATCTTTACTTCCTCAACTTTTCCTGAACCAATATATGTTTTGGAGTTAGGATGATCAAGTTGTTGGGTGGCAATGCCAAGAACTTCAACACCTGCTGTATCCGCCAGAAGCTCAAGTTCGGCTAATGAATCATCCAAAGAAAGATCATGTTCCTGTCCGTACAGGCTTACACCCACCAGAACAGCCTTTTCAAGCGGTGGTTCTGTGATAATCAACTTCTCTTTTACCATTAAAGTCTAAACTTTCTCATTCATCCAACTGTCAAGGCGTACCATGGCTTCCGAAAGTCGTTCTTCCGGGGTGACCAGTGAAATCCTGATAAAGCCTTCGCCGGATTCTCCATAGACAACACCCGGAGTTATACTCACGCCCGCCTCATTGAGCAGCAAGCTGCAAAATTCTATGCTGTCCTGCCATCGCTGTGGAATGCGCGCCCAAACATACAACGAAGCCTTGGGAATTTCAAGCGCGAATCCAAGTTTTAACAAGGTCTCAACGATGATATCACGACGGCGCTGATAAACCATATTTCTTTCGCGAATCCATGATTGGTCCCCCAGCAAAGCCGTCTCAGCAGCGACCATAATGGGTTTGAAGTGAGAAGAATCCAGCTGGCTCTTATAGGTACGCAACAACTGTATAATGTCTGGATTTCCCGCAACCATCCCAACCCGCCATCCAGCCATGTTGTAGGTTTTAGAAAGTGAATTGAATTCAACGCCAACCTCATTCGCACCCGGCACCTCCAGAAAACTTAGCGCCTGATAATCATCAAAACACACATCGACATAAGGGGCATCATGGGCAATCACAATTTGATGTTGACGGGCAAATGCAACAACCTCTTTAAAAAACGAATAAGGTGCAACAGCACCCGTTGGATTGTTTGGATAATTTAACCACATCAATTTCGCACGATCAACAATTTCGGCAGGTATTTTTTCAAAATCTGGCAAAAAATTGTTGTCTGCTCGCAATGGCATTGGAAAGGTTTCACCCATAGCGATCCGTGCCCCTACTTCATACACAGGGTAACTGGGGTCGGGGATCAGAGCCAGGTCACCGGGATTTAATAAAACCTGGCTGAGATTAAACAAGCCTTCTTTTGAGCCAATCAGCCCCAATACCTCCTTGTCCGGGTCCAGATCAAGGTTAAATCGATCTTTGTAATATTTTGAAAAAGCGTGACGCAAACCCACAGATCCACCTGATGGCGCATAACCATGCATATCAGGACGTTTGGCTGCTTCATTCAAAGCATCAATAATAAAATCTGCAGGTGGTAAATCTGGCGATCCAATATCAAGGCGAATCACATCCATTCCAGATTTTTTCAGGCTGGCGATAGATTTATCCAAATCTGCAAAAAAATAAGGTTTAACCTGGGCAATCCTGTGAGCGGGTTTTATTTCCATTTGTTCGTGAACCTCATATAAGATTGGGCTATTTTAAAAGAATTATAACACCCTCAGCACACCGCGAAAAAACATCAAAATTTTTGATTAAAATTTATCCTATCCATATATTGATCCAAATCATCGAGCGCACGTTGAGCATAATAATCGTAACGATCCTGTTTGGAACGTTTGATCTGATCTTCAGGTTTTGGCAAAAGACCAAACATGGCTTTCATCGGTTGAAAATCCTGAAGATCAGCATGGGTAATATAATGGATCAGCGCTCCTGTCATGGTCGTCGTGGGCAATATGATTTCCGAAAGACCCTTGGTTTTCCGGGCAGCGTTAACTCCTGCGATCAATCCAGAGGCGATATTTCCAGCATATCCTTCAATTCCTGCCAGTTGCCCCGACAGATAAAGACCTGGATGATCTACAAATTCAAGGTTGTTGTTTAATAATTTTGGAGAAGCCATAAAAATATTGCGATGCATGTGTCCATAACGTTCAAACGTTGCATTTTCCAACCCGGGAATCATGCGAAACACCCTGTCCTGTTCCGAATATCGTAAATTTGTCTGAAACCCCACCATGTTGTAAAGATCGCCAGCGAGATTATCCTGTCTCAGTTGAACAACCGCGTAGGGCCAACGCCCAGTTCTTGGGTCGGCTAAGCCTGCTGGGCGCAAAGGGCCAAAGGCTAAGGCTCTTTCACCCTGCCCCGCGATCACCTCAATCGGTTGGCATCCCTGGAAATAAACACCCTCACCTGCGTCAACCCCTTTCTCCAAATCCTCTTCAAATGGTTTGAAGGGGATGCGCTCTGCGGATATTAACGCCTCCCTGAAATGATGATAGGTTTCCTTGTCAAAAGGACAGTTAATATAATCTCCCTCATCACTATCTCCAAGATCATATCGGTTGGCACGATAGGCAATGTCCATATTGATCGAATCAATGGCAACAATTGGCGCAATTGCGTCATAAAAAAAGAGGTGCCGTTCGCCGGAGATACGTTTCAATGCGTTTGAGAATTTTTGTGAGGTCAATGGCCCAGTGGCAATCACAGCGGGAGGTTCGGGCAATTCAGTAACTTCTTCGCGAATTATCTTAATACGAGGATGTTGTTCAATTCTGGATTGAACGCATGCTGAAAACAAATTGCGATCAACTGCCAGTGCACCTCCTGCCGGTACAGAACACTGATCCGCGCATTCAATCAATAAAGATCCCATTTGGCGAAGTTCTTCTTTGAGCAGACCAGAAGCCCGATTGATGAAGTTTGATCCAAGCGAATTAGAACAGACCAGCTCTGCAAGCTCTCCTGTTTGATGCGCCCCTGTGGATTGCTC
>LSQX01109559.1_pt2 | contig 10720 bp, 6 predicted proteins | sample 654561 | NCBI WGS metagenome assembly LSQX01 (sample SAMN04489861, study PRJNA283612) | anaerobic digester metagenome | isolation source: 4 biogas reactors fed with cattle manure at either 37C or 55C with and... | place: Denmark: Kongens Lyngby | collected 2014 | reverse complement strand
CCTAAAAGCGTTATTTCCTTGTAGCCCTTATCTGCAAGGTGCATTGCTTCATCGATAATATCAGAAATATTCCTTGAACGCTCTCTCCCTCGAACATAAGGAACGATGCAATACGAGCAAAAGTTATTGCACCCATACATAACCACAAGGCTTGTTGAAAGCGTATTTATTCGTGTTGCAGGCAAGCCCTCGGGTATTTCGCCATCTGATTCTTGTACCTTCTTTACCCTTACCCCAGATAGCACCTTTTCAAACATTTGAGGAAACTCGTGTAGCTCGTTTGTGCCAAAAACCAAATCAACAAAGGGAAAACGCTTAAACAGTCTATCGGAAACTGCCTTTTGTTGCATCATGCAGCCGCATACACCTATTATTAAATTAGGTCTTTCGTCTTTTATCTTTTTCAATGCGCCTATATTACCGAAAACACGCTTTTCTGCATGCTCACGCACGCAACAGGTATTGAATATTATGAAATCAGCTTCAAATTTATTTTCAGAGGGCGTATAGCCCATTATATCCAGCATTCCACGCAGGCGTTCAGAATCGTGGTCGTTCATTTGACAACCATACGATTCTACAAAATACTTTTTGCCTGCTCCATATTGCTCTTTAATGTGTCTTGCCGTTTCTTGCACATCTTGAATAGCTTTTTTAGGCACATGAACTATGTTTGTTCTTTCCATTTCTTTTTCCCATACAAATAATTTACTTTCTAAGTATAGTGAAAAAATAGGATTTATGCAAGCAAGAGTTCTTTTATCCGAAAAGCTCCGCCATCCTTGCGTCAGATAAATTAAAGTAGCGTTTAATCCGTGTTTTCATTATCTCGGGGCGCTGTGCTACTATGCCTCTAAGATTATCGATACTGCTTAGCCAAGTCGCATAATTGCTTGGTCTATGCCACCTTTCAATATGTCGCTGCATCTCCGGCTCTAATTCCGTTATCATTTTTTCTAATAGCTTGTCCGCTTTACTGAATCTTTCCTTAATACACTCTGCGTATCTTTCGATTAACTTATTTCTCCATCCCTCATTCTTTTTTAATGCCGTTGGGATATACATATTTGTTAATGAACCATCGGGAGATGGCACGCCTGCACCTGTAAAAAATTTACTCAAAATATCCGTCCCAGCGTAACTAAAACCAAAATCTAAATCATAAAAAACGGGTCGCCACTTTATAGCGTAATCATAAGCATTCGCAAACTTCTGGTTAAACATATCCGCATTACCTATGTAGGATTGGGCGATTATGTAATCGATAAATGCATCTGCGTCCACATATTTGCAAAATCTTTCGTAATTGCTTTGGTTGGACAAATCAAGGCTTTGCGCCATACTATATACCTCTTTTATTTGAGTATTACTTCCGGCTAAAACACCTAAATTTCTTCTGATAACATTCATCGTGCTGCGGTTTATTCCATAGCGAGAAGCATAAAAATCCTCATTTTGATTTTCTTTCAGGTCGTAAATTCCATAATAGCTACCGTTTATATAAACTACAACAAAGCGTGTTTCTGCATAATCAACATTCATACCCTTCATAAGCATAGAGCAATACGCATCTGCAATTCGAGAGCCTGAAAGGTTTTGTCCTGCATTCCTAAGCACTAATGATGAAAACCGAGTTATCGGGTAATCTTCAAAAAAAGGATATGTTACAGAAGAGCGTCCGTAAGCCCCCCTAAGATATAATGCCAAAGACTTTTGTGCGTACACCCTTGTGGAGTTACCTGCTACACGCACACCGGCGGGAAAGGAGGTTCCCAAAGAGCCGTCTTTATCAAAATACTCTATATAACATTCACGCTCAACTATAGGACCCGACTTATCCTTTACGGCGTAAACTTGGTTAAAATCATTTTTATTTATAGACAAACACACAACAGGCAAGCTGTGGCGTTTTTCAATTAGATATGTTGCAACGACTTTTTCGCTTATTATCTTATTTTCGGAATATGAGATTGCAGATAAAACCGTTGTACTGCTAATTGTTATAGGAGCGGAATAAAGCGTTGATTCGTTTGTAGGCGCACTGCCGTTTGTAGTGTAGTAAATTTTGCTATTAGCGTCAGCGCATGAAATCTCTAATGTTATGGAATCCGAGTAAAACCCTCCCACCATAGAAAAAACAGGGGTGGGGGAGTAGCCTGTAATCCCAGAATCGTTTTCTCTGTTCTTTGTAGGGGTGGTAAAAAACATCCTCTCCCCAGAATAATCGTTTGTTGCTCTGCCACTTGTGATATTAAGCCTTAAAGCCCCGGTTTCGAAAAAATCATATCCGTAGCCATTTTTATCAGACAATAAAAGGCTTTCGCCAGCCAAAGAAATACTAAAAGGTATTACATCATCACCTTGCTTCGTAGAATCCTTGCTTGCATAAAACACCTTGTACGACTTGGCATCTATAATTCCCGATAATTGAAAAAGCATAGGCTTATCTAAATCATTTGAAAGATAATAATTTGATAATTCAACATCGTTTTCAGAATCGTTATACAGCTCTACCCAATCCATATCGTCAGAACGGGCAGGGGAGGTTGCAGATACTTCAGAAATCCACAAGCTATTAGCGTTTAGCTTTTCAACATTTGTTATGCTGTCAAAACCCTTTGTGTAATTCTCTTGTCCTGGGGTTGCTTTTCCGAAATACATCATTTGACCATCTTTAATGCCGTAAGAAATATCGTTTAGCCTGCATTCATCAGCAAAAAATACCTCTTGAACGAGCAGCTTCTCCAAATCGGTGAAAAAAAGCGATTCGCCCTTTGAAATCTTAAAATCTGTATGCAAATGCTTATCCTTATCAGACAAGTAAACAAGCAGGTATTCATTCGGTTTTATCGTAATGCCTGTTAGCTTCCATTTGTCTAACTCGGTAGCATCATCAGAAAGCGAAAAAGTAGATAATTCTATTTCATTTTCCGAATTGTTGTAAAGCTCTAACCATGCAGGTCTGTCGCCATCCTCATCAATCAAGGTAGTAGCATTCTTAAGTTGAATCTCATTTACTATTACATAGTTCGAAATAGGCATATCGCTTTTTTCCTTTGATTGCAGAGTAGCGCCGCCGTTTTTCTCGCCCTTTGTTGGGAAGAGATAGTATTCGGTTTCAAAAGCATCGTTTACGCCAACAGATACATCTATCAAATCAAAGTATTCAAGAGATTGTTCTATACCGTTCACAGCTGAAAGGTACAAACAGCTTTCGTCTTTTCCAATTTTGAAGCTTGTGGTGTAGTCGCATTCGTCATCGTCAACACCAAGGCTAATCAAAACAAACTCTTTTGGCTTCAATGAGTAATCGGGCATTTGCCACTTCGTAGGGTTGTTTTTGTTGTCCGAAAGGTAATACCTACTAAGGTTGATTGTGTTATCAGTGGTATTAAAAATTTCTACCCATTTTCTCGTTGCTTCGCTGATAATTATTTCTTGGTTTTTGGAGTTTGTAATCTCATCAATCGTGCTATAAAAGTTACCTGTGTTTTTTTCTGCTGGTGTAGGCGAAGCGCAAAACTTGTAATCGCCTAAATCAATCCTTGCAAAGCTAACATCAACAGGTAAAAAGGGAACCACTACTTGGCTAACAAGTATTTGATTAGCATTAAAAAGAAATAGAGAAAAGCCATCTTTGGGAAGATTAAAGCCGATATTAACATATTTACTGCTTTGTTGGGGGTTGGTGCTTGCACAAAAAACATTGTAGGAGCCTGCCATAGCTTCGTATTCACCAAAGGTAAAGCTATTAGTGTTAGCTCCTTTAACTATTTTTAACGTATAACCCACTAAATCTATCTTTGAGTCTGTGGGATTATAGAATTCTATCCAGTCGGGAGAATCTAATTCTGCATCCGTAAGGCTTTTTGAGTTAGAAGAAACCACTTCATTGATAACAATGTCTTTTAGCTTGTTTAGTGCAGGGGAAGAGCAACTAAGCATTGTTAAAACTATAGTTATTAGCAAAAGTATTAAGGATATTGCATTTTTTTTCATGTCCCCTCCGATTGTGAAATCATTATACCAAATATGTTCCGCCATGATTATACATTACTCGTGCAGATTGTCAAATGAATTGATAAAACACGATTCGCCATAGTATAACATTGCTTTTGAAAGAAGGTTTGATAAAATAACTTTTTTGTCGGAAATTAAATCAAGTGTTGACAAATTCGTTTCCCTAATATAAAATATACACAGCGCAAAGAATTTGTTGCTAAAAATATTTTTAGACAGGTGAGGGTTATGGATTTAAGAGCAATTGCAGAAGAGTTACAGCCTAAATCAATGGCTGCCAGAGATTGGGTATTTCAAGTTATTCGTACCGCAATTATCAGGGGAGTATTACCAGGCGGAGTGCCACTTCGTCAGGATGAAATCTCTCAAGCGTTAAGTGTAAGTCATATCCCCGTGCGTGAGGCTTTTAGACAGCTTGAAGCACAAGGGCTTGTACGCATTTATCCCAACAGGGGTGCTGTCGTTACAAAACTTACACTTGAAGAGATGAAAAACATCATGGATATTCGCATTTTATTAGAGCTTGGTGCAATTCGTGCAGCAGTAGCTTCAACCTCGATGACAAACGATATTATTGAATCCGCACAAGCTATTTGTGAAGAGTTCAAGCATGAAACCGATATAAACAAGCTTGAAGATTTAAACCTTCGATTCCACTTTGCTTTGTATCGCCCTGCGAACAATCTTGTATTAGAGCAATATATCGACCAGTTACATGCCAATGTGGATAGATATGTTCGTCCGTTCTATTCAGAAAATCAAATTCATAAGAACGCTTACGACGACCATATTATGTTACTTGAAGCATGTCGTTCAAGAGATGTAGAGCTTGCAAATGCGATTTTACGCACACACTTAGAAACTACTAAGGTGCTGTTAATAAATTCGCCAGTTTTACTATAAGCATTTATTCTCCTTTGATTTTTTTCGCTTTGTGAGGCGAGCGTTACCGCTCGCCTCATTAGGGTTTATTTTTTGCTATGAGAGCGCCAGTTCACAAGTGCCTTTTCAAACCATTGAACGGCAAAATACATCAATGCGGCTAAGAAGCAGATAATTACAATGCTCGTCATTACCAAATCAAGTTTAAATACTTGACCGCCATAAACAATCAAATAACCAAGCCCAGCCTTTGATACTAAGTATTCGCCAACTATAACGCCTACCCAGCTCATTCCCACGCTAATCTTTAGCGCCGATACAATTGTAGGCACGCTTGCAGGCAACACAACCAATGAAAAGATTTGCCATTTGCTTGCCCCCAAGGTTTTCATAAGCATCTGTTTTTGAGCGTTCTCCTCCATAAATCCAGACAAAACCGTCATAATGGTTACTATTAGTGAAATAAGCAATGCCATAACGATAATTGAGTTCATGCCTGCGCCTATCCAAACAATAAGAATAGGGCCCAAGGCGATTTTCGGAAGTGCATTAAGTATTACCAAGTACGGGTCTAATACCTTTTGAACGGTGTTTGACCACCAAAGAATTATCGCTATTCCCGTACCTGCCAATGTTCCTAAAACAAAGCCCAACACGGTTTCTGTTAGCGTTACGCCTATGTGCATCAAAAGGTCGCCGCCTTTGTAAAGGCTTCCAAGCGTTTGAATTATTCGAAGTGGACTACTAAATATGAAAGGGTCAACTATGTTTAATCTTGCAAAAACCTCCCATAACACAACGAAAACCACGAACAAAGCATACCGCAATATATTGATTAGCAGTTTGGTTCGTCTTATAGACTGTAAAAACAGTATGTGCTCTGGTGAATAATCATTTTGTTTTGCTGTTTGTTTGTTCATAATCTAACTCCTTCCATAAGGTATCAAAATATTCTTTAAATCCAGGTAAATTCCTTGTAGCTAATGCTCCGTTTTCTTTGTTTAGCTCTATTATATGCTCGGAACGAACCGAAGCGGGTCTGCTCGTAAACACATACACCCTGCTCGACATCGAAATAGCCTCTGCAATATCGTGAGTAACAAGGATGGCTGTCTTGCCCTCGGATTGAATTATCTTGTAAACCTCATCACCGAGCTTTAGCCTTGTTAAATAATCCAACGAAGAAAAAGGCTCGTCAAGCAACAGCAAGCAAGGCGAAAAGGCAAGCGTTCTAATCAGAGCCGCTTTTTGTCTCATACCGCCCGAAAGCTGTCTTGGATAGTGGTTTCTAAACTCATAAAGCCCATAGCGGTTAAGCAATTCGAGAGCATACTCATGGGTCTCTTTGTTCAACATGTGCTTTACCTGTAAGCCTAACAGAACATTACCTTCGATTGTCCTCCAATCTAATAGATGGTCATGCTGTAGCATATAACCTATTTGAGATTGTGAGGAGTCGATTTCTTCAACGCTTTTTCCGTTTATTAAAATTTCGCCTGCTGAAGGCTTAATAAACCCCGACAACAAGGATAACAGAGTTGTTTTACCACTACCCGATGGTCCTATTATCGCAACAAACTCGCCTTCGTTTACGCTCATACTTAGATTGTTTAACGCTTGGGTTTCTGCATGTGGTTCGTGATACACTAAACCAACATTTTTTATTTCTACAAGTGGATGCATTTTCTCCCCCTTATTTATTCATATACTTTAGGTTATTATTTTTAAGAGGCATAAGTGCAGAACTTGTCGAAAACAAGAATTAACTTACAGTCCGTTTTGTGGTATAATAATCAAAGAATTTGTTAAGAGGGTAAAATGGAGTACAAGGCTTTATATAGAAAATATCGACCACAAAGGTTTTCTGAGGTAATAGGGCAAGAGCATATTACCACCATTTTGAAAAACCAGATAGCCTCTGGACAGGTTTCGCACGCCTATTTGTTTTCCGGTTCAAGGGGAACGGGAAAAACAAGCACAGCGAAAATTCTTTCAAGGGCTGTAAACTGTCTAAGCCCCATAGAGGGCGAGCCTTGCTTAGCCTGCGATGCCTGCAAAGAAAGCATAGATGATAACGTAGATATAATAGAGCTTGATGCCGCCTCAAACAACCGTGTTGACGATATGCGTGCGCTTATAGAAAAAGCTGTTTTCTCACCCATTAAAATGCGGAAAAAGGTTTATATAATAGACGAGGCACACATGATAACCTCAAGCGCATTCAATGCCTTGCTAAAAACGCTTGAAGAGCCACCTGCTCATGTGCTATTTATTTTAGCAACTACAGAGCCGCATAAGATAATACCCACTATAGCTTCACGCTGCCAGAGATTCGAGTTTAGAAGGCTAAAATCGAAGGACATCATTCAGTGTCTAACCTCCGTATTGTCGCAGGTAGGTGCAACTGTAGAGCATGAGGGCTTGCTAACCATAGCATCAAAAGCAAATGGCGGTATGCGTGATGCGCTATCCTTAGCCGACCAATGCATTTCTTTTTGCGGTAACAATGTTTCAACAGACGATGTGCATCACATATTAGGCAGCTTAGATTCCGAGCATTTGTTCAAAATTACAGATGCGCTAAACAATTCCAACACCCCTGAAGCGTTGAAACTGTTCGATGAAATGATTGCAGGCAGGGACATCCCTGTATTCGTTACAGAGCTAACCTCGCATTTTCGAGCATTACTATACGGCAAGCTATGCGGGAGCTGTTCAGATATTCTCGATTGCACTGAGGATTTCATGAAAAAAGCAATAGAGCAGGGTAAAGATGTTTCAAAAGAGCGACTTATGCGTTCATTGGACATTCTTACGAACACGCAAGCGCAGTTAAGGCTTTTCCCTCAACCGAGAATACTCGTTGAAGCCGCATTGATAAAGATTTGCAGTCCCGAAACGGAAGAAACTATGCTTGCTGCATTCGATAGAATAAATGTATTAGAAAAGCAGATTGCGCAGGGAGCTTTTGTTGCGGCTAAACCTGCAAAAGAAGAAAGCAAGCAGGAGAGCAAACAAGAGGTTAAGCAGGAAAAGGCTAAAGAACCAGTTAAAAAGCAATCAACCTCAACACAAAAAAATGATGATGCAAAAAAGATTATGAAAAGGCTTGCAGAGGTTATTAAGGAAGTTGACACAACTAATCTTTTAAGCCTTTCACTAAGAAGATATCAATCCGTAGAGATATTGGGGGAAAGGCTGATACCGAGCTTTTCCGAGAAAGCCCATTGCAACTTAGTTTCTGAAAAAGAGAATAAAGACTTGATTCAAGCAGAGTTAGACAAAATACAAGAGGGCTTGGTTTTTGCTCCGAGGCTGGTGGACTCTGAGGATTCCGACAGCACAGTTGATGGTTTGCTAAACTGCTTTGAACAAACAATAAACATAAAAGATTAAAACAAGAAAGAAGAAAGATAAATGATAACATTCGAAGGAATAAAAAAGAGTAAAGAGATTAACACATACATTTCAAATGCAGATGAAGCGCTATTTGCTTTAGGATATACAGAACACAGCACAGCCCATGTAACCTTGGTTGCAGATAACGCAGGCTATATATTAGAAACCTTAGGTTATCCACAGCGTGATGTAGAGCTTGCAAAAATAGCAGGCTATCTCCACGATATTGGTAATCTCGTAAACAGGGAATGTCATTCTCAAAGTGGGGCTTTAATGGCTTTTCAGATTCTCAACAAGCTGAATATGCCCCCAAACGAAATTGCAACTATAGTTAGTGCAATAGGAAACCACGACGAAGGAACGGGAGTACCCGTAAACTCCATAGCGGCGGCATTGATTCTTGCTGATAAGTCTGATGTTAGAAGAAGCAGGGTGCGAAACAAAGAGGTTTTAGCATTTGATATTCACGACAGAGTGAACTATTCGGTAAAAAAATCTCTATTAAAGATAAATGAAGAGCGCACACTAATAAAGATAAAACTTGATGTTGATACGCATTATTGCTCTGTAATGGATTATTTCCAGATATTCCTTAATAGAATGATTATGTGCAAGCAGGCGGCAAGCAAGCTTAATTTGCAGTTCAAGCTAATAATAAACGAGCAGCAGCTTGTGTAAAAATGAAATAATATATTGCACAAAATAAATTAAGAAATCCATTGCATCTGCTGTAGTTTTGGATATAATGTATTTGTCGCAATTTGCGTTTTAGGAGGATAAAGTTATGGACTTATTTGATATTATTACCCTGCTTGGCGGTCTATCTTTTTTCATGTACGGTATGAATCTCTTATCTACTAGCTTGGAGAAGATTTCAAGCGGAAAGTTGGAACGTTCATTAAAGCGCTTGACCTCTAATATTGTTTCAAGTATGGCATTAGGGGCTGGACTTACTATTGCGATGCAATCATCTACCGCCCTAACTGTTATGCTTGTAGGCTTTGCAAACTCTGGGCTTATGTCTTTCAGACAAGCAATAGGTGTTATTTTTGGTTCTAATATTGGAACGACTCTTACAAGCTGGTTTACTTCTTTGGTAGGAATAAACTCAGATAATACACTATTATTACTACTTAAACCCCAAAACCTTGGTTTGATTGCTGCCTTGATAGGACTATCCTTTGCGATGCTTTCAAAAAAACAGCGCAGGAGAGATATAGGAACGGTTTTGATAGGCTTTGCAATTCTAATGTATAGCATGAGCATGATGACTTCGTCTGTGAGTGGATTGAAAGATGTGCCTCAGTTCATAAATCTAATGACTATGTTCTCAAACCCAATTATGGGAGTTCTTGTGGGTGCAGTCTTTACGGCTATTTTACATAGCTCGGCTGCTTCTGTTGTCATATTGCAATCGCTTGCGGTTACTGGTCAGATTAACTTTGGTATGGCGTTACCAATCATGATGGGCTTTGAAATCGGTACTTGTGCAACTGCACTTTTATCGAGCGTAAACGCTAACAAAAACGCAAAACGTGTTGCAGTGGTTCATTTAACTTTTAATGTCTTGGGTGCGGTTCTATGCCTATCCCTCTTTTATTTAGTCGATTATGTTTTCAAACTTGGTTTAGCATCAAGTGCTGTAACACCGGTATTAATAGCAATTGTGCAATCTTCCAACAATGTTATTACTTCGGTTTCCTTGTTGCCTTTTATTTGGTTGCTTGAAAAAATCGCTTACTTGGTTGTTCCGGATTCAAAGCAAAATGAAAAATATACTTTGGTGGACGAGCGTCTATTACTGACTCCATCATTCGCTGTTGCTGAAAGCAATAATGTTACAAAAAGGATGTCTGAAGTAGCAAAAGAAATGATTGACCTTTCAATATCGCTTTTTAATAAGTATTCAATCAATGTTGCGGATACGGTTTACGAAAAAGAAAAAGAGCTTGATATGTATGAGGACAAGCTTGGAACATATCTTGTAAAGCTTTCAAGCAAAGAGCTTTCGCATGGTGATAATAATAAGATTTTCAAAATGCTTCATTCTATTGGCGATTTCGAAAGGATTGGCGACCATGCCGTGAATTTAGCTGATGCAGCAAAGGAAATAGACGAGCGGCAGGTAGAGTTCTCACCTATGGCTAAGAAAGAGCTTGCCACTTTAACCGATGCTATTCGTGAAATAACCATGATTACAACTAAGGCATTTGCTGATAATGATTCTGACTTAGCTGCAAGAGTAGAGCCTTTGGAGCAAGTAATAGATAGAATTATTACCGAAATCAAAAGCAATCATGTTCTTCGCTTGCAACATGGTAGCTGTACCATTCAAATGGGTTTTGTGCTTTCGGATATTCTTACGAATTACGAGCGCATTTCCGACCATTGTTCAAACATTGCCGTNNTTTATTTTTTT
>LSQX01373547.1_pt1 | contig 10721 bp, 9 predicted proteins | sample 654561 | NCBI WGS metagenome assembly LSQX01 (sample SAMN04489861, study PRJNA283612) | anaerobic digester metagenome | isolation source: 4 biogas reactors fed with cattle manure at either 37C or 55C with and... | place: Denmark: Kongens Lyngby | collected 2014 | reverse complement strand
ATCTTGCAGATTAGGCGGCTGTAGCCGAAGTCATCGACAGCCTGGCGTTTTCGGAGTTTTGCGGGGCGGCGTGGACAGGTTAGCCACAGGTGTTGAGGGTAGGTAAAACAGGATAATCAACTGTGATTCGTGTAACAGGAGGTATAATATGGCGCTGATTAAATGTACAGAATGCGGAAAGGAGATTAGTGATAGAGCCGACAGGTGTATTAATTGCGGATGTCCTATGGCCTTTATTATCTCTGACCATGAAAAATCTCATAATACTTCATCAAAAGAAAATAAAGGCGGCAAGCTTCACAAGATATGGACACCATCCGTCCAAGATTGTAAAAGGATTATAACAAGCCCTCTGGCACAGCAATGGGAAGATAATGACAAGCAAAAACTACACAGTCTTTTCGCGGAATATCGAGATAACACATCTCCGACAGATGTAATGAAAAAAGTCAAAGTCCTGGATAAAATCTTCTCAACTAATATTCATCGGTTTAGCCCCAAAAATGGACTTCAAATCATATCAGATCATATATGCTCTATTTTTAAGATAGATATCCGTCTTTCTGAAGGCGATATAACCGTTGTCGATGATATCGCAGACACAAAAGAGAAAATCGGTAGATATACGTTTTCCTTTGCCACGAAATACAGCTATTTTTCAAACCCGCCTGCCTATCCGATTTGTGATGAAAATGTATGCCTCATTTTAAGGGACCTGAATAAACAAGAGGGCTTTATCGGCAATCGGCTTCCTAGAGCGGCGAGCGATTTGATTTACAAAGGTGGAGCTGCGGCGTGGAAAGAGATTATTGACACATTCAGATCTCATTTCGGCCTCGGGCAATTCAGCTATAGAGAGATAGACTTATATCTGTCAATAAAATACAGAGAGCTGAATTAAACAGCTGTCAGGAATTATGAAAAGCACTGTGACCCGGGGGTTAGCCGAGGAGAGGGGGACCGGCGGAGCGCGCGCGAGCTTTGCTGCGGACGGGGCCGAGTCTCAGTGCCATCGCTTCCGGCGGCACTTGCAATGTACCTTTCAAGCTGGTATAATCAGGGACATGAAATCACCCGCATTCCCGCAGAGAGGTTCACTAATGAGTCAAATATCCGGAAATATTTCAGTGCCGGCCGCTGTGATCCCGGAGCTTATAAATATCGGTGACGGCGACGCCGCTCTCCTGTATCTTCACATGCTGGCAGACGGCGGAAAGCGCACTCCTCAGCAGGCCGCGCCGGAGCTTCGCTGGAGCCGGGAGCGCGCGTCCGCGGCGTTCGAAAAATTGATTACACACGGGCTTGTACCCGCTCAAAAAAGCGCCGAAAAAGACGGCGGCTCCACCGCAAAACACGTCGCGGGGCCGGGCGCGGACGAAAAGCAGTTTTATGAGCTTGTCCAGGAGGTTCAGCGCCTGTTCGGACGCATTCTCTCCTCGGATGAGCTTGTGCGCCTTTTTGGCATATACGATTCCCTCGGCCTGCCGCCGGAGGTCATTTTGCAGCTGGTGGTCTACTGCGCGGCGGAGACGTCGGGGCGGAGCGGCACATCGTCGCCGCCGTCGATGAAATATATAGAGAAAGCGGCGTACACATGGGAGCGCGAGGGGGTCCTCACGCTTGAGCAGGCAGAGAGCTATATCAAGGAGCGCTCCGAAAAAAAGCGGGAGAGTTCGAAAATCAAGGCGCTGCTCCAAATAGAGGGGCGGCACTTTACTCCGACGGAGAGAAAATATGTCGAGGGCTGGCTCGCGATGGGCTTTGAAGCCGATGTCATCGCCATCGCCTACGACAGGACTGTCACAAAAACGGGAAAGCTCTCGTGGAACTATATGAATTCCATCATCACCAGCTGGCACGGCAAAGGCCTCTTTACGGCGGACGACATTGCCGCAAAGGACAGGCGAAGCGACTCAAGCCCGCGCCGGCGTGCAGGCGGCTCAAAAGCGCCTGACGAGAGCGAGCTGGACCGGATCAACCGCATACTCTCAAGTTTAAACGAGGAGAACCGAGATGTCACGTGACCCGAAGCTCATGTCGCTCGCCCGCAAGGAACTGGCACGGCGCCGTGAATCGCGCGAGCGCGAGCTCGCAAGGCGTGAGGCCGAGGTCTTTTCAAAATCGCCGCGCGCCCGCGATCTGGCAAAGGAGCGGGAGAACACGATGCGCGAGCTTTTTTCGCTCGCGCTCAAATCGGGCGCCGGGCAGCGTGAGATTGAGGATATCAAGCGGCGCAATCTGGAGCTGCAGGAGCGGCTCAGGCTCGAGCTCGTGGCGTCGGGCTTCTCCGAAAATTACCTCGACGGCGCACCGGAGTGCATCCGCTGCGGGGACGCCGGTTACAACGGACAAGATATATGCTCATGTCTGGACGCGCTGTACAAAACCGAGCAGACAAAATCGCTGTCAAACCTGTTTAAGCTCGGCCGCGAGTCGTTTGAGACATTCAGGCTCGAATACTACGACGACGAGCCGCCCCCCGCCCGCGCGGTTATGGAGGGCGTCTATCTGGCGTGTCAAAGTTATGCAAAAAATTTCGGCCCCGCCTCTCCAAACCTGTTTATGTCGGGTGCGCCGGGACTCGGAAAGACGTTTCTGTCGGCCTCAATCGCGCGCGTGGCTTCGGAGCGGGGCTATTCTGTCGTCTACGACACGATCACATCCATATTGGCGCGGCTTGAGGATGAAAAGTTTTCACGCGGGGAAAATATCACCGTGCGCGAGCAGACGCGCCGCTACCGCGAGTGCGATCTTCTGATCGCCGACGATCTCGGCACGGAGCTTGTCACAAGTTTTTCAGTTTCGGCGCTTTACGAGCTTATCAACACGCGGCTTATAACGGGGAAAAAAACTATAGTCTCGTCAAACCTCTCTCCCGATGAGCTGCAGGGGCGCTATTCCCCTCAAATCGCGTCGCGCCTTTTGGGCGAGTACACAGTTCTGCGATTTTACGGGAGCGACATAAGGCTAAAAAAGCGCGATGCCGGTTTTTAAACTGCCGCCGGCACATTTTTTTGTCTAAAGTGCACAAAAGAGCTTCTGCTTTGTCGCATATTGTCGATGTATTACGACAAATGACGATAGCTGTCGAATAAAAATCGCCTGTCAATATTCAGTAGGATTGAATATCGAAAAACAATCTCAGGTTATTCCCCACGGGGAATAAAACCTTAGGTATAAAGAGTTTTGCACACTATCCACAGAGTTATCCACAGGGCTTTTCCTTCCCGCCGACTTTTTTATATTCATTAAATTGCTTTTTAGCAAATCTTATGTGCAAAATAACTACAGCTGTATATTTTTCCCTATTGTGAATAGAATTTTTATGAGTGCTGAATGCTCCGGCAGGGAGGACGTATTATTTTGTCTGCACGAAGAGAGCGCAATTACTTAAAGGGAGCGGCGATACTCGCCGGCGCGGCGGTGGCCGCCAAAATCATCGGCGCGCTTTTTAAAATCCCCCTTTACAACATTCTCGGTGACCCCGGCTCCGCGATTTTTAATCACACCTATAACATTTACACACTTCTTCTGACGATATCATACGCCGGGATCCCGGTCGCCCTCTCGCGGCTTGTCTCAGTGTCCGTTGAAACCGGCAACACGCGGCAGACCGCCAAGTACTTCCGCGTTGCGCTCCCGGCGTTCGCGCTTGTCGGCGCCGTCGCGAGCGTCTGCATGTTCATTTTCGCGCCGCAGCTCGCGCTGTTTGTCGAGGACCCGTATGCGGAGCTCGGAATCCGGGTTCTATCACCGGCGGTTTTCCTCTGTTGTGTTATATCGGTTTACGAGGGCTTCTCCCAGGGGCACGGGGATATGATCCCGACCGCTGTAAAGCAGTTTGTCGAGGTCTCGTGCAAGCTCATATTCGGCCTTGCCGTCGCGGTCTACCTCGCCAACCGGAGCTTCAAACTGGAGCAGGTCTCGGCGGGCGCCATCGTCGGCGTTGTTGTCGGGCTGGTTCTCGCCTTTCCCCTGATGATTTATTTCAAGGCAAAGCGGTATCCGCCCGAGCCCATGGCGGGCGTCGCCAAGAGCTCAAGAGACACGCTGGCATCGGTTATGCGCGTCTCAATTCCCATTGCGCTCGGCGCATCCCTTATGAACCTGCTGACGCTGGTTGACTCAAAGGTCGTGATGATGCGGCTTATGGAGGGCGTCGGCATGTCGCGTGACGCCGCGCTCGACACATACGGAGTGTATTCAAAAAGTCTGACGCTTTTCAACCTGACTCCCGCACTCGTATCCCCGATCACCGTCAGTATGATTCCGGCGCTCTCGGCGTTCGCCAACACAAACCGCAGGCGCGAGGCCCGGTTCACCGCCGAGTCGGCGATTAAGCTGGTGAGCCTGATCGCAATGCCCGCCGGAATCGGCATAGCTGTACTCGCAAAACCGATTTACGGAGCGCTGTACAACTCGCATGAGGGTACGCAGATCCTGATGTTTCTCGGCATCGCCTCGATTTTTGTGTGTGCGCAGCTGCTTCTGACGGGTATTTTGCAGGCCAACGGACTTGAGCGCGTCCCGATGTTCAGCTTTCTCGCCGGCGGCGTTATCCAGATCGTGTGCGACTGGATTCTGGTCGGCACCCCGGCAATAGGCATCGTTGGCTCGCCTATCGGCACCCTCGCCTGTTATACGACGATTACGCTCATAAATATCTCTGTCATAATCGCAAAAGTGCCGAGTCCGCCGCGCTTTCTGCGCTCCGCCGGAAAGCCGGCAATCGCGGCTGTTGTGATGGGCGTCGGGGCATTTTCCGCATACGGTCTCATGCAGCAATTTTTAGGCGATACTCTCGGCACGGGCAGATTTGCCGACATCGTGTACACCGCCCTCGCCGTCGCCATCGCCGTTATTATTTATCTTGTGATCGTCGTCGCCTCAAGAGCGCTCACCCAGGAGGATATGAAGCTTTTGCCGAAGGGCGATAAGCTCGCAAAGCTGCTGCGCTTAAAGGACTGAGTGAAGCATTTTCTGTGCCGCGAGCTGCAAAAAACTGAAAAATGCTTGAAAATACACTTTTTTCTTATTAATTTTCATTATCTTTAATAAAAATTCCAAAATATGCTTGATTTACAGGTGTGAACTATGATAAGTTTTGAAAGCTCCGAACAATATGATGTCTATGATCTCGTGCGGCTTATAAAAATTCTCCGCTCACCCGAGGGCTGTCCGTGGGACAGGGAGCAGACACACGCCAGCATACGCCGCAATTTTCTCGAAGAGGCCTATGAGGCCGTCGAGGCGATTGACGAGGACGACCCTTTACACATGTGTGAGGAGTTTGGGGACGTGCTCACGCAGATCGTATTCCATTCGGGAATTGAGGAGGATGCCGGCCGTTTTACTTTCGGCGACGTGGCCGATACCGTTGTCAGAAAGCTTCTGTACCGCCACCCCCATATTTTCGGTGATGCCGCAGCCGAAACTTCCGACGAGGTGCTCGTAAACTGGGACGAGCTTAAACGGATCGAAAAGGGGCAGGAGACAACCGCCGACACGCTCACAGCCGTGGCGAATAGCCTCCCCGCTTTATGGCGGGCTGAAAAGGTGCAGAAAAAGGCGGCGAAAGTCGGCTTCGACTGGAGTGATGTGCGCGGTGCGTTTGAAAAGCTCCGCGAGGAGATGGATGAGCTCGACGAGGCGATTTCCGCGGGCGACTATGACAACGCCGCTCTGGAGCTCGGGGACGTGCTGTTTACGGCCGTGAACGTCGGCCGGTTTATTGGCGCCGACCCCGAAATGGCGCTGGGACGCACTACGGAGACATTTATCGCGCGCTTTGCAAAGATGGAACAGCTTATAACAGCGGCCGGAAAAAGCATGGATGCCCTGCCGCCGGGCGAGCTGGATGAGTGGTACAACAGAGCGAAAGCTTTGGTTTAAAGGCTCAATTTTATTGCTGCCTTATAAATAATTTACAAATTGAAAAGCTTTTAAGGAGGATACACACTAATGAACAAAACAGAGCTTGTCGCAAAAATCGCAGTAGAATCAGGTCTGTCCAAGAAGGACAGCGAAAAGGCACTCAATGCTTCCCTCAACGCTATCACAGATGCGCTCTCCGCAGGTGATAAGGTTCAGCTTGTCGGCTTTGGCATTTTTGACGTCAAGGAGCGCGCCGCCCGCATCGGCCGCAACCCCAAGACGAAAGAAGCCATCAATATACCGCCCACAAAGGTTCCGCGCTTTAAGCCCGGAAAAGCCCTCCGCGATATCATCGCAAAATGAAGAAGAAGGAAAGGCCGCAGCTTCCGTTGCGGCCTTTTGTTTTAAATGACGACATTTTGATCGTCAATTTCTAATTTAAAATTAAACAAAAACTACCGGCAATAAAATCCTCAGAAATCTGAGGATTTTATTGTTACTGCCTTTATAATTTTCGTCACGATAACCTGTTATTTTAACGATGGCATACTTCCGGTTAATTTATTTACTTGTTTTTTATGTAAATATAGCTACTCGCAAAACTATCACCAGTTTTTCATAAAAAATCAAACGAACAGCCAACCAATCTGGATATGCCTGATACCATCTCTGTCGCGATAAGATATAGATTGTTAAATAGTCCTTCTGACATCTGCGACTTCAAGTAGTCCGAATAAATAATTTCGGTGCTGTTTTCGTTAAACCAAACAAGCATCAAAAGAAACGCCATAATAATCGCTAAATAGTTTTGCGGTGAGTTTTTGAAATGCCTCTGCTCTCGCATTATCACTGTCAGAATTCAGAGCCAGAAAATCCATCATAATTTTTTCGTAATCCGTTGCCCAAAACAACGAAAATTTCCCTGTCCGATACGGCCTGTTCAGACCGCCAGTAAAATCCTAATCATAGCCATGCCCCTTGCGTTAATAGTCTAACTTCTATTTTAGATTCCTGCTTAAGAATGTCAGAAAATAACGTATTCGGTTATGGCTCAAAATGCAAAAAGAGACCACCGCACAGAGAATATCCCATGCTATAGCCTATTTTTTATTAATTTGTCGGCCTATTTGAATAGGCGAAAGGATAAACCAAGACGAACACATCTCCAGCCATATAAATGACCGACTCGGTGTTCGCCTGGCTCTCGGTTGGTGGAGTTGGGGGGAGTTGAACCCCCGTCCGAAAAACCCTCCACATGAGTTTCTCCGGGCGCAGACGGTTATTTTACGTTGCCGTATTTCCCAAATCCGCGGCGCAAGCCGTCACGCAGCGCGGCAGGTAGCTTTATATTCATGGCGCGCATCCAAGCTCAGCGCACGCACGTTCTCCACTTAGTGACGCCCAGACCCGGTGCGTGGACTTACCGGCTGGACGGGCAGCCTTAAGCGGCTACCGGAAGATATTCGTTATTGTTCTTTAATTTATAAAGAGTGCCCATTTTTAGGATGGTAGGCGCATCCGCCCGCTTGTCATGCTTCAGATCCCCCGTCGAAACCATTACAACCCCTTATCGGAGCGGGCTGCGTTAAGCTAACTTCGCACCTCGTGCAAAGGATCGCACGCTTAGCCGCTCCTCATCTCGTCCGCGAACCGCGGGCTTGCGCCGGGAACGCGGGACGCGGGATGAAACTTATTACACTTTCTCAGGTTCGGGAAAATCAGTGCCGAACGTGTCGATCGTGACACTTTTCATTCGCTGTTCGCTGAGCGGCCTGTCGTTGCCGTCGGCTTCGGTTTCAACAATTTCGTCAAGCACAGCTTCGCCCTCAATCAGCTTGCCGAACGCCGCATACTCGCCGTCGAGATACCCCGCATCCCCGTGCATGATGAAAAACTGGCTGCCCGCCGAGTTTTTCGGCTGCGCGCGCGCCATGCTCAAAACTCCGCGCGAGTGGTGCAGGCCGTTGTCAAATCTGTTCGTGCTGAATTCGCCGGAGATGCAGTAGCCGGGACCGCCCGTTCCGCTGCCCTCGGGACACCCGCCCTGAATCATAAAGCCGGGAATAATGCGGTGAAAAATCAGCCCGTCATAAAAACCGCGTTTTATGAGCGAAATAAAATTATTCACCGTATTGGGCGCAATGTCGGGATAGAGCTCCGCTCTCATAATTTTGCCGTTTTCCATTTCAATTGTCACCACAGGATTTGCCATAATTACCTCCATTTTACGCGCGCATCCGGACGCGTTTTCATCTGTTCTTCATCCGCCTGTCGATTTCACGCGATGCGTCTCGGGAGGCCGCCGCGTCGCGCTTGTCATACAACTTTTTACCCTTGGCAAGCCCGATTTCGACTTTTACAAATGAATTTTTTAAATATACCGACAGCGGCACAATCGTCAGGCCCTCCTGACTCGTGCGCTGGTGCAGTTTCAGGATTTCACGCTTGTGCATGAGCAGCCGCCGGGGCCGCACCGGGTCGCGATTGAAGATATTTCCCTTTTCGTAGGGGGAAATATGCATTCCGACAAGTATCAGCTCTCCGTTTTTAACGGTACAAAACGAGTCTTTCAGATTCAGCGTGCCCTGCCGTATTGACTTAACCTCCGTGCCAAGCAGCTCGATACCCGCCTCATATCTTTCGAGTATGAAATAGTCGTGAAAAGCCTTGCGGTTTGAAGCGATCCGCTTAACACCTGTCTGCTTCGGCACAAAAATCACCCCCTCGTGTACCGTACCCTATATGATAACATGCCTGTCAAGGGGAAATATTGTCTCTCATAACAATATTTACCTGCCTTGCAGAACATCTTCTTTGGTAGCGCATGGCGGGGTGAGTAAAGAAAGTACTATCGAAGCGGTTTTTTCAGTCCTCCAACCTCTTTTTCATCTCGTAAAGCAAATTGAGCGCCTCAATCGGCGTGAGCGTGTCAACGCCTGTTTTTCGAAGCTCGTCCGCCAGCTCGCCCGCCCGCGTGTTGCCAAGTGAAATCTGAGCCTCGTCCGCGGGCGGCACGGGAATCTCCGTGTCGTACGGCGACACTAGCTGTCCCATAACCTCGCGCGCCCTCGCGACGACGCTTCTCGGCAGCCCCGCAAGATTCGCGACGTCGATGCCGTAGCTATCGGTTACGCCGCCCGGCGTGATTTTGCGCAAAAACACAAGCTCCGAACCTCGCCGCTTTGCCGATATGGCAAAGCACTTGACGCCCGGACATTCGCGTTCCGCCGCCGCAAGCTCGTGGTAGTGCGTGGAAAAAAGTGTTTAGGCCCGAAGGCGCTTAGCGCAGTATTCCAAAATTGCGCGCGCGAGCCCAACGCCGTCACACGTGGACGTCCCCCTGCCGATCTCATCATAAATGAGCTGGCTTCGCGATGTTGCGCCCTTTAAAATGTCGGCCGCCTCCGTCATCTCAACCATGAATGTCGATTTTCCGCCGGCGAGGTCGTCAGATGCCCCGATACGCGTAAAAATGCGGTCGACAATGCCGATCGACGCAAAGGATGCGGGCACGAAGGAGCCGATTTGCGCCATCAGCACAATGAGCGCCGTCTGGCGCATATATGTGGATTTTCCCGCCATGTTGGGCCCCGTAATGATAGCCGCGATACTGTCATTTGCGCCGAGCATCGTATCGTTCGGAACAAACAGGGATTCGCCCTGCATAAGCTCGACCACGGGGTGGCGCCCCTCGCGGATGTCTATTATATTTCCGAGCGTCACCTCGGGGCAGGCGTAATTTCCCCTGACCGCCGCTTCCGCAAGCGAGCAGAGCGCGTCGAGCTCGGAGAGCTTTGAGGCCGTTGCGAGTATCCGGCCGCTCTGCGACGCGACAAAATCGAGCAGCTTCTTAAACAGCTCGTACTCAAGCGCTTCGGAGCTGTCCTTTGCGGTCAGCAGCTCGGCCTCAAGCTGCTTTAGCTCCCGCGTCGTATACCGTTCGGAATTTGCAAGCGTCTGCCGCCGCTCGTACTCGTCGGGGGCCTGCTCCGCCCTCGACCGGGGCATCTCTATATAGTAGCCGAAAACGCGGTTGTAGCCGACTTTCAGCTTTATGCCGGTTTTTTCACGCTCGCGCCGCTCAAGCTCCGCGAGCGCGCCGCCGCCGTCTCCGACAAGACCGCGAAGCCTGTCGAGATCCCCGTTGAAGCCGTCGCGAATCATGCCGCCCTCGCGAACCGAAAAAGGGGGATCATCGCAGATTGTTTTAAATATATCACAGCGTATGTCGTCGAGCTTATCAATTGCCCGCGCGTCGCGGAGTGCCGGCGACGAAAAGCCCTCAAGCAATTTGCAGACGGCGTCAAACTCGGACGCGCCGGCGGCAAGAGCCAGCAGGTCGCGTGCTGACGCCGTGCCGTATACGATTTTTCCCGACAGCCGCTCAAGATCGCCTACGCGGTGCAGCGACTGCATCAATTCGCCCCTGGTTACGTTTTCCCGCGCGAGCTCCCCCACGGCGCTCTGGCGGCGCGTAATGACGGCCGGCGACAGCAGCGGCCTCGCGACCCAGCCGCGCAGAAGGCGCCGCCCCATCGGTGTCTTTGTGTGGTCAAGCACCCACAGCAGACTGCCCTTTTTTTCGCCCGTCGAATTTGACTTGAGCAGCTCAAGCCCGCGTATTGTGTTAAAGTCAAGCTCCATGTAGCCGGCGCCCGAGCGCGTGAAGCAAAGGTGCGACGCCGGAGCTTTGCGCGTATCGCTCACGTATCCGAGCAGCGCTCCCGCCGCGATCGCCTCCGCGGAGCCGGGGTGCAGTCCGCAATCCTGATCTTCGCCAAATCGGTCGGCCAGTGCGCTCGCCGCGTACTCGCCGAAAAACCTCGCCTCCTCCGACTGCACAAAGC
>LSQX01364221.1_pt1 | contig 10722 bp, 9 predicted proteins | sample 654561 | NCBI WGS metagenome assembly LSQX01 (sample SAMN04489861, study PRJNA283612) | anaerobic digester metagenome | isolation source: 4 biogas reactors fed with cattle manure at either 37C or 55C with and... | place: Denmark: Kongens Lyngby | collected 2014 | reverse complement strand
TTCGAGAATCACGAACAGATCGAGATATCCCGTTTCTACGAAAAATTACCTAAACCCTCCCTACTCGCTATTGAAGAGTGGAAAGAAAACGAGGTTTATTACCGTAACCCAGCTAAGGAGAAGGAGCTGTTTTAATTGATATAATATTTCAGGGGAAGGACTGGTAGTTGCTTCAAATGGGGGACTTGTCAAAAAAGCTTTATTAAAGATATGTTACAACGTGTCCAAACTCTTTTTTTAACCTTGGCTTCTGCAGCGATGCTGATTGCCTCAGTGGCTCCTTTGGCTACCTTTTACTTCAATAGTAACAAGGTGGTGTTTGAGGCGATGGGTATTTACTTAGATGGCACGCTCAACGATTCTACTTGGGGGCTGTTCGTGATAGGGATAATCAGTTCAATATTAGCACTGATTATCGTTTTTTTATATAAACAAAGGATATTGCAGATACGGTTATCTATCTTCAATATAATCCTGATGGTAGGTTTTTACCTCTACTTTGGTTTTATAATTTACAAACTCTACTCGGTTGAAAACCTACAATTCTATAAGGTGGGTGTAGGTGGTATTATGCCCATTATCGCTATTATCCTTACCATTTTGGCGATACGGAAAATTGGGGCAGATGAGGCATTAGTCCAGTCGTTCAACCGTTTGCGCCGCTAAATCTCAGGTTAGAAAGTCCACTCTTGAGAGGTTTTTGCTTTATTAGCCTCTGGAACGGGGACGGAGGTCTTAATAGGCTCGCTGGTCTTGTTCTGAACACCCGATCCTTTATAATATTCCAAAGCAGTTGGCATTATCGCTCTCAGCCGCTCTATCCGCCTGCTATCTGCCGGGTGGGTACTTAACACTTCAGGCACCTGTCCACCTCCTGATTCCGCTGCCATACGCTCCCAGAAAGGAATTGCTGCTTCGGGGTTATAACCGGCTATTGCCATGACGATTACACCTATTTCATCTGCTTCCAACTCCTGTTTACGTGCGTAAGGAAGCATTACCCCGTACTGGGCACCAAGGCCGAAAACAGCACTTCCTATCTGCTGCATCTCTTTTGAATTGCCCAAGAGCCCTCCCGCTATAGCACCCCCGTATTCAAGTGCTAACTGCTGGCTTATCCTTTCGTTGGAGTGCTGTGCAATCACGTGGGCTATCTCGTGCCCAATTACTACAGCCAAAGCCTCCTCTGTTTGGGTTACCGGCAATAGCCCTGAATATACAACCACCTTGCCACCTGGCATGGCAAAAGCATTCACGCTGCGGTCTGCTACAAGGTTAAACTCCCAAGTATAATCTGCTAACATCGACCCGTACCCGTTGTTGGTATAAAATGTTTCAACAGCTGCTGCAACCCTATTGCCTACACGGCTTACCATTTGGGCGTCAGCTGTCCCTCTCTCAACGGGTGCTGTTCGCATAAACTCTTGGTATTGCTGTAGGCTTAGCGCGATCACCTCATCGTTGGAAACTAATTGCAACTGCCTCCTACCGGTAAAAGGGACACTCCCGCACGATATGAACAACAGTGCTGTTAAGAACATGGTAAATGGGTACCTAACAGTGCTAAATATCTTCTTTTTCATAACTTGATGTTTTACTACAAAAATAGATAAAATTTGATTGTTCCCTAAACTATTTCCTGCTCTTTGAATTATTTTCTCTAAAAAGTGGCTTATTTCCACAACTGTTAGGCATAATCTATTAAAACTAGATGATAAAAACTATTTTGGTATTACCTTCATTTTTTATACCTTTGAGCAATTTTTCAAGCAAGTATTTGCACCAATGGAAACTATATTCACTGCCGGAAAAGGTGGTGCGTAATTTTTATAGTTAAACTGAAGTATGTCTTCTAAAAACGATAATAGTAATAAAAAAAATATAGATAAAGATAATGCCTCGCGGGAGAATAAAGAGGCAACCAGCTTTACTTCCGGCACTGATAGCGGTGCGAGGGTACCTGTACGCTTAGGTGGCGATAGCTCGTTGAATCTGTCCAAGATGTACCAGGACTGGTTCCTCGACTATGCTTCATACGTGATCCTTGAACGTGCTGTTCCGCATATTTCCGACGGGCTTAAGCCTGTTCAACGCCGTATACTGCNNGTCAAGGTAACTGGGGTAATATCCTAACCGGCGATGCTGCTGCAGCACCTCGTTATATTGAAGCGCGCCTCACCAAGTTTGCCATAGAGGTGCTTTTTAACCCGAAAACTACCGAATGGAAGCCCTCCTATGACGGGCGTAATAAGGAGCCTGTTACACTTCCTGCAAAATTCCCCTTGCTCTTGGCACAGGGAGCCGAGGGTATTGCCGTTGGGCTCTCATCCAAAATATTGCCCCACAACTTCAACGAGCTGTGTGATGCATCTGTTGCATACCTCGAGGGGAAGCCCTTCACGCTCTATCCTGATTTCCAGACAGGGGGGTATATTGATGTTGAAAGGTATAATGATGGCGAACGGGGAGGATCCGTGAAGGTTCGCTCGACTATCACGAAGCTTGATAACAGGACACTTGTAATTAAAGATATTCCTTTCGGGAAGACTACCTCTAGCTTGGTCGACTCGATACTGAAGGCTAACGAGAAAGGTAAGATAAAGATCAGGAGAGTGGATGATATCACGGCGCAAGAGGTGGAGATCCAAGTGCAACTTGCCCCTGGTGTATCGTCTGATAAGACAATAGATGCGTTATATGCCTTTACCGACTGCGAGATCAGTATCTCGCCTAACTGTTGCGTGATTGACAATAATAAACCCCATTTCTTAACGGTTAGCGATGTGTTGCGTGCTTCGGTGAACCGGACTAGGGATTTGCTGCGAAGTGAGCTGGAGATAGAGAAGAAAGAGAAACAGGAAACTCACCTGTTTGCATCGCTCGAGAAAATCTTTATCGAAGAACGTATCTATAAAGATAAAGAGTTTGAGAACGCTAAAAATATGGACATAGCCGTAAGCCATGTTGATAAACGGTTAGAACCATACAAGCCAAGCTTTATTCGCGAGATCAACAACGATGATATCCTCAAGTTGATGGAGATAAAGATGGCCAGGATACTCAAGTTCAATTCCGATAAGTCTAATGATTTGATCGCTAGGCTTCTAGAGGAGATTGAGGAGATTAACCATAACCTCGATAATATCGTTGACTATACGATCGCGTGGTATCTAATGCTTAAAGAGCATTATGGCAAGAATTTTCCGCGAAGGACGGATATTCGAAGCTTCGAGAATATTGAAGCGGTGAAGGTGGCGGTGGCAAACGAAAAACTGTATGTTAACCGCGAAGAGGGGTTCATTGGTACCGGGATAAAAAAGGATGAGTTTATTTGCAACTGTTCCAATATCGACGATATTATTGTCTTCTTTAAAGATGGTAAATACAAGGTGGTGAAAGTGAGTGAGAAGATGTTCGTGGGCAAAGGTATACTTTATGCTAATGTCTTTAAAAGGAACGATAAGCGCACCATCTATAACGTGGTTTACCGTGATGGGAGAACATCACCACATTATATAAAACGATTTGCTGTAACTGGTGTTACGCGCGACAAAGAGTATGACCTGACAAAAGGAAGCCCGGGTAGCCGTATTGCTTACTTTAGCGCTAATCCCAACGGGGAGGCTGAAGTTATCAAAGTGCTGCTTAAGCCCAAGCCGCGCATGCGTATCTTGCAGTTTGAGAAAGATTTTAGTGAGATAGATATTAGAGGGCGTGGTACCATGGGTAATATACTAACAAAGGCTGAAGTGCATCGTATACAGTTGAAACATAAAGGGATATCAACATTGGGTGGACGAGAGGTCTGGTTTGATCCCGATGTATTCAGGCTTAACTACGAGGGTGGAGGCAATTATCTTGGTGAGTTCCAGGGGGATGATATGATTCTCGTGGTTTCCCGATCCGGGGACTACCATATATGTAACTTCGACTTGACTAATCATTTCCCCAAGGATTTGCATCATATCGAGAAGTTTGATGAAAGGAAAGTGTGGTCTGCAGCCCTGTATGATGCTGACCAGGGATATACATACATTAAGCGTTTCACGTTTGAAGCATCCGAGAAGCCGCTTAACTTCTTAGGGGATAATCCGGAATCGCGTTTATATTTATTGACTGATAAGGATTATCCAAGAGTAAAAGCTATCTTTGGAGGTAAAGATGATTTTCGTGAACCCCTCGAAATTGATGTTGAAGAGTTTATTGGTGTTAAAGGGTACAGGGCCAAGGGGAAGCGCATCTCTAACTACGAAGTTGAAACAGTAGTAGAACTAGAACCTACACGATTTCCAGAGCCGGGGAGTGCTGATGAATCAACCAAGGTTGAAATAGATGAAGAGAACGGTGATGAGCACGTGTCGGACTCCGATCTGCGTGACGAAATTACCGGACAGATGAAGCTATTCGATTAGTTTAGGTAGGATTGTAAACAGTTCAAGTTTCGCGAGTGGTTTTACACTTGGCAGCCCAAGGCAACAGGAATTTGAATAAACAGTTATAGTTGATGAAAAAAATACCACTATTGGTATGCGCGTGCGTTTGTTTTTGCACTGTTCTGTTTTCGCAGGAGGTTACTTCTCGGGAAAGGGTTAGACCAGTGAATCAATCTACCCTAATGGGCATTGGTAAAGTGTTTTTAGACGACAGTTATCTATCCCCCCTCACTTATGATGGTGTTGCTATCTCGTTAATACATGATCGCGTAAATAAATTCCCGCTGTTTGAAGGAGACATGCTCCTACAAAACCAGTTCAGGATCCAGACAGGTGTCACAAAAAATCCAACTTCTTCTGCATCTGAATATTGGGGGAGCATTTATTATACATTAAACGGTTTATATCTACTATTTAAGCCTAATAACTTCCGCCTGTATGCTGGTGGAGGGCCGGAAGTGGCTTTAGGGGGAATTTACAACGTGCGAAACAGCAACAACCCCGGCTCGCTCAAGTCCTCTTTCAACCTAAACCTCTCTTCAATGATGATGTACAACTGGAAAAGCCTCACTTTCCGTTGGCAGGTCTCTACACCTTTTGCAGGGCTATTTTTTTCACCTGAATATGGACACTCATACTACGAAATATTTACATTGGGAAACAATAAAGGGACGATCCATTTTGGTTCGTTTCACAACCAGCTGGCTTTAAGGAACTATTTCACGGTAGATATACCTGTAAGTAACGTAACGTTCCGGACAGGTTACCTGTGGGACTATTACATGACCGATGTAAACCAGCTGACCACGAGGATAAATTCGCATCAATTCGTGATTGGGCTTGCTTTCGAATCACTCAACTTTGGAGGGAAAAAATCACGTGATAACCCCGTGTTTAAAAGTGCCTATTACTAAGGGTTTGGATAAAAAGCAGCTGTCTACAGATTTATTAAATGATCGGTAGGGAGAGTACTGCTTATTGGTAAATTATGATAATATGAAGTATAATTTTGATGAATTAATTGACAGGTCAAACAGCGGTTCAACTAAGCTGGAAATGTTGGAGCCGCTGTTCGGGAGTAAAGATCTTATCCCGTTGTGGGTTGCTGACATGGACTTCAAGTCGCCTCCTCCCATTACCGATGCTTTAAGGAAACGAGTAGAGCATGGCTTGTTTGGATATACCGTGCAGCCGGAAGCTTTTACAGGCTCTTTTACCCGTTGGTTAGAGAGGAGGCATCGCTGGAAAGTAGAGAAAGATGATGTTGTTTTTGTGCCCGGCGTGGTTAAAGGATTTATTTTTGCTATTGATGAGTTTACTGACAAAGGTGATAATATAATTATACAGCCCCCGGTGTACCATCCTTTCCGGATCGTGACAAACTCGTTAGGGAGAAACGTGGTTAATAACCCACTTATTCTTGAAAATGGGCAGTATAGAATGGATTTTGATGGCCTGCGTGAAATCGTTTCGGCAAAGGAGTGCAAGATGCTTATTCTTTGCAATCCCCACAACCCGGGCGGTAGGGTATGGCTTCCCGAAGAACTCGAGGAGCTGGCTGAAATATGCTTCAATAATAATATCTTGGTAGTTTCAGACGAAATTCATTCCGATATGGCTCTTCCGGGTTATACCCACACCCCCTTTGCAACAGTCTCGCGCGAAGCGAGGGAGAACTGTATTACCCTTATGGCCCCGAGCAAGACTTTTAATATTGCTGGCATAGTTAGCTCTTTTGCAGTGATCACTAATAAAGAGATAAAGGATAGATACCTTAGCCTTATCAAACCAAGAGGATTTAACGAGGGTACTCTATTTGCCTACACGGCCACGTGTACCGCCTACGAAGAGTGCGGTGAATGGTTGGATCAAATGCTTGAGTACGTGCAAGGTAATGTAGATTACGTGAATGCTTACCTGCAGGAAAATATCCCGCTAATTAAAGCAATCATGCCGGAGGCCTCTTTCTTGGTTTGGCTTGATTGCCGCTTGTTGAACCTCCCGCAACCCGACTTGGTTAAACTGTTTGTAGAAGAGGCGGGATTAGCACTTAACGATGGAGCAATATTTGGCATGGGTGGTGAAGGGTTTATGCGCCTTAATGTTGGCACATCACGAAAAGTACTTGAAAAAGCTCTCCGGAACCTAAAAAAAGCGGTAAAGAGCTAGTAAAACTTTGTGCCTGTTTTGTTGTTATTATTACAACTTCTATAAATCATTTAATTTAAAGATTGATGAAAATTGCTGTTAATAAATATATTTCTCTATCCTACGACCTTAACGTGGGGGATGGAGATGAGCTGGAACTGATGGAACGGGCAACGGCCGAGAGCCCCATGGAGTTTATATTCGGGACAAACACTATGCTTGATGCTTTCGAGAAGCATATCGAGGGACTAGAGCAAGGGGCAGAGTTCTCCTTTAAACTCACTCCTGAAGATGCTTATGGGGACTATATCGAGGAGCAGGTGATTGATTTGCCAAAGAGTGTTTTCCAGATCAACGGGAAGATTGATGAAGAGGTGCTCTTCGAGGGCAACGTAATACCCATGATGGATTCGTCGGGCAGCCGGTTAATGGGTGCCGTGGTATCTATCGGGGAGGAAAGCGTGACTATGGATTTTAATCACCCGCTTGCTGGAGAGAACATGTTTTTTACTGGTAAGGTGTTGGAGGTGCGAGAAGCTTCACCAGAGGAGATCGCCGCGCTTTTTTCTGGTGGGGGATGCGGATGCGGTTCCGGCGGTTGTGGTTCCGGCGGATGCGGTTCCGGCGGCTGCGGCCCGGAAAATGGAGGAGCCACTGGTTGCGGTTCCGGCGGTTGCGGGCCAGGGGGGTGCGATAACTGTTAACGATGCCTGATTACTTAATATATGAATACGTTTGGAACGATATACAGGCTGTCTACGTTTGGTGAGTCACATGGTGTAGCCGTGGGGGGGGTGATTGATGGTTGCCCGCCCGGCTTGGAGCTCGATATAGATTATATCCAGTCGAAGCTCGATAGGCGGCGCCCGGGGCAATCTCGCATAACTACCCCCCGCCAGGAGCCCGACAGGGCCGAGTTGCTATCAGGCGTTTTTGAAGGGAGAACAACCGGTGCACCTATAGGTTTTATAGTGAAAAATGAGAATCAGCAGCCGTCTGACTATAGCAATATTAAGGATGCTTTTCGCCCTTCGCATGCCGATTTCACCTATCATCATAAATACGGGATACGCGATTACCGGGGAGGTGGGCGCTCATCTGCACGAGAGACTATAGCTCGCGTTGTGGGTGGTGCTGTTGCCGAGCTTTATCTCCGGCAGCTGGGTATTGAAATAAAAGCATATACTTCACAAGTAGGTGACATAGCTTTGGAGAACGATTACCGGAAGTACGACCTTTCGTTAATTGACGATAACATGGTTCGTTGTCCTGATCCGGATGTTGCTGAAGAGATGATAGAGCTTATTAAGGAGGTACGTTCGCGGGGCGATACCATTGGTGGTATAATAACCGGTGTGGTAAAGGGTGTTCCGCTGGGGTTGGGCGAGCCCGTTTTCGGGAAGCTACATGCAGCACTGGGAGCTGCCATGCTCGGGATTAATGCTGCTAAAGGCTTCGAGTATGGCACCGGGTTTGACGTTTCTATGCCTGGCTCTAAGGTAAATGATGTTTTTTACAATGATCAGGGTACCATTAATACCCGAACCAATTTCTCGGGGGGTATACAGGCAGGTATCTCTAACGGGCAAAATATTTATTTCAGGGTTGCCTTTAAGCCGGTGTCCACGATATTGAAGGAGCAACAAACCGTGGATATCAACGGGAACGATACAGTCATCAAAGCCAGGGGTAGGCATGACCCCTGTGTACTGCCAAGGGCTGTACCCATCGTGGAGGCCATGGCGGCAATGGTTATCATGGATTTCTACTTGCTATCGCTCACTGGCAAATAGCTATAAGAGGAGATATCTTTGTCGGGAGGTGGCTGTAGGAGAGAGTGATACATTTCAGGATTTTTTAGTATTTCCACCGCTTTGTCAAAAACCTTATCACCGGTTAGCTGGTGTATCAGTACCCCTTTCTTGTAGTGATATCGCTTCACGATCTCCGACTCAATCATGTTCACGATAAGATCTTTAAAAAGTTCTAAGTCCCTGTCGAGGTTGGGATGCAGCTTTGCCTCAAGTGCTTTAAACTCATCGGAGGCTAACTCCATGTAGCCTTCAAACTCCATGATCTCTTTTAATTGTTTGAGCGACTGTTCACTGAGCTTGTCATACTCGAACTCCCTTGCTCTAACAAACTCTTTAAAAGATTCATAATCAGCATCTGTTAATTTGAATTGCCCGGGAGGGACAATCGTTTCATGATTTTGTACCCACTCGGTGGCGTAGTCGAAGATGATGTTGTCTGCCATCAAGTAATAGGCGATGGTTCCACCCGTTTCTTGCTGTAGGGTGATATCGGGGGTGATGCCACCGCCGTCGCGAACTTCGCGCCCGTTACGCGTGTGAAAAATGTTCGTTAACGAGTCGGGGACCCGTGCCACGCTCCCGTCGGGGTTACGATGTGAATAGTCCAGTGCTTGGATGCAGCGCCCGCTGGGGATATAGTACTTAGAAGTAGTTATCTTGATATTCGCCCCGTAAGGTAGATTACGGGGTGTCTGTACTAAACCCTTGCCAAACGACCTGTTTCCCACGATTACCGCGCGATCCAGATCCTGTAGCCCACCAGCAACTATCTCCGATGCCGAGGCAGATCCGGTATCAATTAATACCACGATAGGGATAATCTCATCGAGAGGCTTTTCGCGGGTGTGATAGTTCCTGTCCCATTGAGTTACTTTCCCTTTCGTAGAAACTATCTCTTCTCCTTTGGCTACGAACAGGTTCACGATATCTACCGCCTCATCCAATATCCCGCCGCCATTGCCCCGTAGGTCCATGATTAAAGAGGTGGCTCCCTTATCCTTAAGCTCCTGCACCGTTTTCTTAGCACGGCCTGCACTGCCCGAGGTAAAGCTGCCAAAGTGAAAATACCCGATATCATCTTCCAATATATCAGCATATGTCACCGGTTCCATTTCAATAATCTCCCGCACCAGGGTAACGGTAAGCTCATCTTCTACCCCAGGGCGTTTAATCAACAGTGTAATTGTAGTTCCTGGCGTACCTTTCAACTTGCTGCTCACGTTTTTCACATTCTCGTCGCGCACATCCTCACCATCTATTTCGAGTATAGCATCGCCTGCTTTCAATCCTGCCTTTGCTGCTGGTAGCCCCTCGTAAGGCTCGTTGATGATAACTCGTTGATCCTTATAGGATATAATAGCACCGATACCCGCGTATTCACCTGTTGTTAGGAATTGGAGCTCTTCCATATTCTCTTCAGGATAAAATTCGGTATAGGGGTCAAGCCGCGTGAGCATGTTGTTAATCGTTCTCTGAACTAAGTTGCTCACCTCGATGCTATCCACGTAAAACAGGTCTAACTCGCGCAAGACAGAATTGAAAAGGTCAATATTCTTGTTGATATCAAAGTAGCGTTGATTTTGCTCAGTTGCCGGAACCTGGGCCGCGATATGGATCGCGGCAAGGACAGCTAGTGTTGAAAGGATATATTTTTTCATATGTGAATTGAATATACTACAAAGGAACAAATTTTTTCGCGAAACTGAACGCTTCTTAGAGTTATATGTTTAATTAGAATTAAATGTTTAAAATGATGCTATCTTTGTGATTAGCCACTAATCCACTAAATATCCATTATGAAGACTCTTCTTCGTTACATGTTGCTACCCCTTTTAATAGGGTTTATAATATTTATTGGCACCTGTTTGATAAACCCCGGCCAAGTTCCTGATATGCCGGCAGGTATACCGTGGGACAAGTTCGCGCACTTCGGTATGTTTTTTCTTTTATCGGCAGCCTCCATGTACGATTATTTTCTGCTACACGATTCAAAGCCTCAAAAGTTTAAGTGGATTTTTTGGGGTTTATTATTCCTGTTATCTATGGAGGAGTGATCGAGCTGCTTCAAAAATATGTTTTTTCAGAAAGAGGAGCTGAGTGGGGCGATTGGATTGCTGATATACTTGGTGCATTAACCGCTACTATCTTAGCAATTATTTTTCTTAGAAAAGAGAAAAATTAAAGAATAAATATATCTTTGTATATAATTATGATGCTTAAGGTTTATTTCTCTATCTTTCTGATAACGTGAGTTTATATCATAATTTTTTTAAATGACAGCCGTATGAAATATGAAAATTTAAAGATTCTAGACTAGTTGCGCGAAA
>LSQX01316127.1_pt1 | contig 10723 bp, 7 predicted proteins | sample 654561 | NCBI WGS metagenome assembly LSQX01 (sample SAMN04489861, study PRJNA283612) | anaerobic digester metagenome | isolation source: 4 biogas reactors fed with cattle manure at either 37C or 55C with and... | place: Denmark: Kongens Lyngby | collected 2014 | reverse complement strand
CTATATGAAGGTAAGCCCTATGCGGGGGAAGATGCCGCTGGTGGTTTAAGTATTTTAGCAGAAAGAATTCGTAAGGCCGGTCTAGTGCCTGCTATGGAAGAGAGGGGAGATCCTCAACATTTTTTAAGGAGGCAAAAGTAGTTTGATAGAGCGTGATAAAATAGTAATCGCAGGTAGGGTAAATACTGGTAAAAGTAGCCTGATGAACCTCCTTACAAGGCAGGAGACCTCCATAACAGATCCCCGGGCAGGGACAACTGCGGATACTTCAAGGACTTTTATTGAGTTTCACGGACTTGGCCCGGTCGCTCTCTTTGATACTGCAGGTATTGATGAAGAGGGTGGTCTTGGCGCGAAAAAGAAAAAGAAAGTTTTAGATTTGATTAAAGAATCAGATCTTATATTGCTACTTATTAATCCTAGACAGGAAGATTTTTCTGCTGAGAAAGCGCTTATTCAGTATATAAGAGCCCAAGAAAAACAACTTCTTATTATTTATAATATTTTCCACTCTTCCGATAAGGAAAGAATCGCTGACATTGAGAAAAATATTCCTGATTTAAAATTTCATAAAAAAATCAAAATGTCAGCAGTCAATGAATCGGATAGAAGACCTCTGGAGGAATTTATTCTGAAAAACTATTCCTCCTCTTTGCGGCCCCGCCCTCTTCTGCCGTTTTTGAAACCTGATTTATTTTATCCTTTTATTATTCCCATGGATGGTGAGAGCCCTGAGGGTCGACTCATCCGTCCCCAGTCAGTGCTATTAGAGTATATCCTGAGGAATGGGGGTTTTGTGGCAGCTTATAGGCCGGGTTTTATAGCTGACCTAAAGGAAAAAAAACTAGTCCCAGAATCTGAATTGGATAGGGCAGATAAATTTTTTAAAAGTTTTTCGGAAATAGGATGTGTGATTTGTGATTCGCAGGTTGTTGACTATGCTGATAAGGTAATTCCGTCTGATGTATTGCTTACTACTTTTTCAATTGTTATGATAAATTATCAGTCTCATGGAAAGCTTGCGGCATTTAGGGATGGAATAAGGCGCCTGAAAAGTTTAAAAAGGGGGGATAGGGTGCTTATAGCTGAGGCCTGTAATCATACGCGTATGCAGGAGGATATTGGCACGGTCCAGATTCCCAAAGTGATTGAGGAGCGTTTTCCAGAGGTTGTAGTAGAGCATAGTTTTGGTAGAGAGTTTTCCGAAACATCAGAAATCGGTGCTTATGACCTGGTGATTCATTGTGGTGGTTGCATGATTGATTCTGGAAAACTCGCAGCAAGAATAAGGGATTTGGATGCACTTGGAGTTCCTTATACAAATTATGGGCTTTTCCTATCATGGAAAGGAGGAGAAAAACTACTAGAACGAGTTCTCAAACCCTGGGGACTGGATTTGATCTGATAGAATGCGTTTCTGAAAAAGTATTTAATACTTAAAGGAGGTAGGCTTGGAAGACCGACTTAAAAAAGAAATCGATGGCATCATAGAAAAACATGAGGGAAACCATGGAGCTCTTCTAGGGATGCTAGAAGATATCCAAAAAAACAATCCCCACAATTACCTACCAGAAGAAAGCCTGCTTTACCTTGCAGAAAAAACAAAAACACCTCCTTCAAGAATCTACGGAATAATAACCTTTTATTCCTTTTTTAGCCTGGTACCAGAGGGCAGGCACTGCATATCAATATGTCGCGGGACGGCCTGCCATACAAAAGGCTCAAAAAAACTTTTAGATTACATAAGAGAAAATTATCGGTTTGAGAATGATACAGGTGGCGATGCCAAGCTCTTTATTACAACAGAAGATCGAAACCTGACTTTAAAGACAGTAGCCTGTTTTGGACAGTGTGCTATGGCTCCAGTAATAGAGGTCGACGGAAAAATCTATGGAGGAGTCAATATTAATATGCTTAAGGATATTCTGAAACAAATTGAAGGTAAGCAAAAATGAAAATAAAAAACCTTACAAACTTACAAGAAGTCAAAGAAAAAGGCCTAGCAAAGATAAAGCCCAACCGTCCCAAAATAGCCGTGGGGATGAGTACCTGTGGGGCTGGTAGCGGAGGAACAGAGGTTTTTAGCGAGTTTGAAAAACAGCTTAAAAAACAGAAGCTAGATGCTCTCTTGGTAAAAACCGGTTGTTTCGGTTATTGTGCGGCGGAACCAATGGTTAATATTTTTCTGCCTTCAAATCCTATGATTATCCTTAGTCAGGTAAAGCCTGCTGATGTGAAAAATATTGTAAAGGCTATTCTTGAAAACGATATTTCTGGACTAAAGCCACTTTGCAAGATTGAAGAATGGGATCATCTTACGGAGAAGGTTTTTTATGGGCAGGGATTTGAAGAGACGCCCCTATGGGATCAGATTGATTTTTTTAAGGGTCAGGTAAAATATGTCTTGAGAAACTGTGGCCTGATTAATCCTTTGGATATAGAAGAGTATATAGGAGTGGGTGGATATGAAGCTCTCTATAAGGCTTTAAGGGAACTTGGACCGGAGGAATCTCTCAAGGAAATAAAAGAGTCAGGACTAAGAGGTCGGGGTGGTGCGGGTTTCCCTGTTTGGCTCAAATGGCATCTTATCCGTGAAAATAAGGTGGAACCAAAATACATAATTTGTAATGCAGACGAGGGTGATCCCGGAGCATATATGAATCGAAATGAGCTTGAAGGTGATCCCCATATGATAATAGAGGGCATGATAATAGGGGGATATATCTCTGGCGCTTAAGAGGGGATTATATATTGCCGGGCGGAATATCCGCTGGCGGTGGAGCATCTAAATTATGCCATTGAATCAGCCCGCTCCAGAGGTCTCTTGGGAAAAAATATATTTGGCAGTGGTTTTGATTTTGATATAAGCCTGATTGAGGGTGCCGGCGCCTTTGTCTGTGGAGCTGAGACCGCCCTGATTTCTTCAATAGAAGGAAATCCTGGCTGGCCGACACCTCGTCCTCCCTATCCTTCGGAAGAAGGGCTCTACGGAAAACCCACCTGCATCAATAATGTAGAGACCTGGGCAAATATACCTATTATTATCAAAAATGGGGGTTTTAAATTTGCTGAGGCCGGCACAGAAAAAAGTCCGGGTACCAAAGTGTTTTCTCTTGTGGGCAAAATAAAAAATACTGGTCTGGTGGAGCTGCCACTGGGAACTCCTATAAAAAAACTTGTCTATGATATCGGAGGAGGCTCTGGGACAAATAAAAAAATAAAGGCGGTCCAGACTGGGGGACCGAGTGGTGGTTGTATTCCGGCTAAAGAGTTTGATACTCCGATTGATTATGAATCACTCTCCGATGTGGGCTCTATAATGGGTTCCGGTGGTGTAGTGGTCATGGATGAGGATAACTGCATGGTCGATGTGGCTCACTATTTTACGGAATTTACAACATCGGAATCTTGTGGGAAATGTGTCCCTTGCAGGGAAGGTATGAATCAAATTTTGGATATGCTTGCAAAAATCAAGTCTGGGCAGGGAGAAATGATTCTTCTTGAGAAACTTGAAAAGTTGAGCGATGTAATCCGAGATACAGCCCTTTGTGGACTGGGCCAGACCGGACCTAATCCTGCCATGACTACCATAAGATACTTTATGGATGAATATGAAGAGCATATTAAAGAGGGTTACTGTGATGCGGGAGTATGTGAGGAGCTTTTCAGTGCTCCTTGTGAAAATAGCTGTCCTCTCCTTATGAATATTCCGGCTTATTTGGAACTCTTTTTATCGGGTCGGTTAGAAGATGCTTTTGAGGAGATAATAAGATATAACCCGCTGCCTTCGACTATCGGAAGAATATGTCATTTTCATTGTAAAACCAGATGTCTAAGAGAAGATATAGACGCTCCGGTGGCCCAGGGGGAAGTTCATAGGTTTATAGCTGACAGAATTTATGAGGAAGGCTTGCTGGATTCATTTGCGGAAAGGATCAAGAAGCGCAGCTTAAAGAAAACCGGAAAAAAGGTAGCCATAATCGGATCTGGCCCAGCGGGCCTTACGGCTGGTTTTTACTTAAGTCTTGTAGGGCATGGTGTGACGGTTTATGATAAGAAACCGGAGGTAGGTGGAATCCTGCGCTGGGGAATACCTGCCTATAGACTGCCTAGGGACATCCTCAAGAGAGAAGTAGATTTTATAGAGAAAATAGGGGTGAAATTTCGTCTTGGCTGGGATGTTTCTTCAAGAGATTTGAAGGAGTTCAAGAAAGAGTATGATGCTCTAATTATTGCCACTGGCGCCTACACTTCAAATAGCTTGAATATTCCTGGAGAGGACGCCAGCGGAGTTATATCTGGCAGTTCATATTTGGAGAGAGTGGCTGCCGGAGAAAAAATACAAATCGGGAAAAATGTTCTTGTTGTAGGAGGGGGAAATGTAGCGATTGATGCCGCTCGGACTCTTTTAAGGGAAGACTGTAGTGTGACTGTTTTGTATCGGCGTAGTCGTGACCAGATGCCCGCAAATCTGACTGAAATTGAAGATGCGGAAGCAGAGAAAGTAAAGTTCATTTTCTGGCGAGCCCCCTCGGAGATACTTGCTGACGAATCTGGGCATATCAAGGCTATCAAAGTAAAGATTACAGAGCCTGGAGACTTTGATCTTTCAGGTCGGCGTAGTCCTCAGGATACTGGGACTGAAGAAACGATAGAGTGTGATACTCTCATATCTGCCATTGGTGAGAGTGTGGATAAAGAGTTTCTTATTGAGAGCGGATTTGAGCTGAATAAGTGGGGAAATGTTGAAGCTGATAAATTTACCCTTAAATCCAGGGAGAAAGTTTTTTCAGCAGGTGATGTTGTAACCGGACCGGGAACAGCTGTGCAGGCTATGGCCCAAGGTAAGCGGGCTGCGGCTGCTGTTGACAGGGAACTGGGCGGACACTGGAGTCTAAATGAGGTTTTTAGAGAGATAAAATATGATAACAAGGTGCCGCTTACAGCTGCCGAAGAAGGTCCGGCAAAAATAAAAAAACTTGGAGTCAAAGAAAGAGTAAATAGTTTTTCCGAGATATCAATGGGACTCACAGAGTCTCAGGCGATTACAGAGTGTCGGCGCTGCCTCAGATGCGATGTGAAAGAGACTTCGGAGATATAAAATGACATCAAAACAAATCAGAATGAAAATAAATGGGAAAAAATTTCTTATGTATGAGGGGATTAGTATTCTTGATGCCTGTGAAGAGGTTGGAATTAAAATACCCTCTCTTTGCTACCTTGAGGGAGTTAGTAAAAGAGCTTCTTGCGGGATTTGTATGGTGGAAATCGCTGGTGCCAATACACTGATGAGGGCATGTGTGACACCGATAAGAGAGGGTATAGAGATATTTACCAATACGGAGAGAGTAAGAAAAGCCCGGCAGACCAATATAAAACTTCTCCTTGCTAACCATCCCAGAAATTGTTTAGAGTGCGATAAAAATTTGAGGTGTGAACTACAGAAGATGGCCGACGATCTTGGTGTCAAGGATATAGAGTATCCTAATATAAAAAATCAAGAGCAGCCATTGGATTTAAGTTCAAATTCTATAGTTCGGGATCCTGAGAAATGTATACTTTGCGCGCGTTGTGTGGAAGTCTGTAGTCGAGTGCAGGGGGTGGCTGCTATTGATATAGCAGAAAGAGGGATTGATGCGCATGTGGCAACATTTTTTAATAAGGGGCTTAGTGAGTCTGAGTGCGTAAACTGTGGGCAGTGTCTGCTAGTATGCCCAACTGGTGCCCTTATGGTAAAAAGCGAGGTGGACAAGGTTTGGGAGGCCTTGGATGATCCTGATTCCTATGTTGTAGTCCAGACAGCACCAGCTGTCCGGGCGGCCATCGGTGAAGAGTTTGGGATTGAGCCTGGTGAACCTCTTACTGGAAAATTGACCGCAGCAATCCGGCGCCTGAATTTTGATAAGGTCTTTGATACCCAGTTTACCGCTGACCTAACCATAGTGGAAGAAGGAAATGAACTCTTAGCAAGAATTCAGGAAGGTGGGCAGCTTCCGCTCATTACCTCTTGTTCTCCAGGCTGGATAAGTTTTGCGGAAACATTTTTTCCTGAGGTTATACCCTATCTTTCTTCTTGTAAATCTCCCCAGCAGATGTTTGGAGCCCTGGCAAAGACCTATTATGCAGAGAAGGAATCTATTTCTCCAGAGAAAATAAAGGTGGTATCTGTCATGCCTTGCACAGCAAAAAAACATGAGGCTCGCCGTCCAGAGATGAATTCTGCTGCTGAATATTGGAAAAAGCGTGGTAGGAAAAATTCAGAACTTCCTTCAAGAGATGTGGATTACGTTTTGACGACCAGTGAACTGGCTGATATGTTCAGGGAGGCTGGCATAGATTTTAATAAACTAGCTGGAGAAAAATTTGATCTACCTTTAGGAATATCAACTGGAGCAGGAACTATATTTGGAGCCACTGGCGGTGTAATGGAGGCAGCCCTAAGAACCGTCTATGCTGTTCTTACAGGCGAGAGCCTTAAAGACCTGAATCTTATGAGTGTTAGAGGTATGGAAGGAATCCGAGAGGCCGAAATTGAGATTGATGGCAGAAAAATAAAAGCTGCTGTAGCTCATGGACTGAAAAACGGTCGCCAGTTAATGGAGGAGGTCTCTGCTGGAAATAGTCCCTATCATTTTATTGAAATTATGGCCTGCCCAGGTGGTTGTATCGGCGGTGGCGGTCAGCCTGCTCCAGCGGATGAAAAAATACTAAAGAAAAGAGCAGAAGCACTTTATAAAGAAGATGAGTCCAAGGAAATCAGGGAGTCACATAAGAATCCCGCAATTATAGAGCTTTATAAGGAGTATCTTGAAAAGCCTCTAGGAGAAATTTCCCATGAATTGCTTCATACTCATTATTCCAAGCGGGAAGATTATAGATAATTAAATTATTTTGTCTACGGGAAAGAGAAAAGCCTTAACGCCTTGGTGTGATTGTTCTTTTTTGAGTTCTTTTATTTTTTCTAGCATCTTTGGCATTTTCTCTGCTTCTTCTATAATCAAAAAGGCGTTATTTGTTCCTGGCCAGATATAGGTATCCAGTCTGGGGCCTGCGCTTTCTCCGACTCCGTGTATGGCGGGAAATTTAGTATAGGACGATAATCCGCATTCTTCCATGCAGGAGGTAATTCTACTTTCAATTGCAGCATTGTAAACAATTAGCAGTGCTTTCATCTTATTTCTCCATTGAAAATCTATTTGTAAAAATCGTATATATTGCGGGAATAACCAGGAGCGTCAGGATAGTGGATGCCACCAGTCCGCCAATCAGGGCCCGGGCTATAGGATAACTCATTTCAGCTCCATCCCCAAGTCCGAAAGCCATGGGCATCATGGCTAGTATTGTGGTTAGGGAAGTCATAAGCACTGGACGAAGTCTTGTCTTACCACCGGTTATTACTGCTTCATCAAGTGGAAGTCCTCTCGCCCGAAGCAGATTTATATAATCTACCAAAATGATGCTGTTATTCACGACAATTCCAGTCAGCATGATTACTCCTACTAGGGAAATTATAGATATACTTGTGCCCGTAAACAATAAGAGCCATATTACTCCGATTAATGACATAGGTATTGTAAGAAGGACAACAAAGGGAGATAGAAGAGATTCAAATTGTGATGCCATAACCATATAAACTAAAAGAATAGCTCCGATTAAGGCAAGACCCAGCCAGAAGAAGGCTTCTCTCTGCTCTTTGGTATCTCCACCCATTGATATATAGAATCCTGCTGGAAGAATTATTTCGCTTAGGGATTCTTCAATTTCTCTACTTACAGCGCTTAAATTCTTTCCTTCGTAATCTGCAGTTACGACATTTCTTCTCTGTTGCCTGAACCTTTCTATAGATACTGGTCCAGCAGCTGGCACAACGTCAGCTATAGTCTTTAATGAAAGGAGTCTTCCTGTGGAAGTTGCTATGGGAAGATTTTCAATCTGAGATATTGATTGCCTGTCATCTTCCTTCAGTTGAACGGTTATGGGATGTTCGTCTTCTCCTGTTCGGAAGAAACCTATTGTCCGGCCGAGGACGTAAGTCTCCACTTGTGAGGCAACTGATGCGGCGGAAACACCGAGCGCGGCTGCTCTACTACGGTCCATTCTAATTACATATTCCAAGAGAGGGTCATCTGTACCAATTTGGACATTTACCACATTCGGTACTCTTTCAATAATTTCGCTAACCTCTTCAGATATTTTTCGTGAGAGATCTAGGTCGTAACCGAATATTTCAACCTCTATGGGGCCTGTCATCCCAGATAGACCTCTGCCACCTCCCCCTGATACCTGGACTTTTACGCCTGGGAAGGAGTTAAGGTTTTGTCTGAGGGCTCCTGTGATTTCTTCCTGTGAGCGTTTTCTCTCTGCTGCAGGTTTTAGTGAAAGGCTTATCTGGGCTACATGTGGGCCTGTCCGTCCGAAGCCTCCTGGACCGATTCTCGATCTATATATATCCGTTTCAGGTACCTGGAGGAGTGCAGCTTTTTCTATTTCGTTGGTTTTTTTAATGGTCTCTTCTAAACGGGTGCCTACGGGGAGTTCAAGATTAATACTGATGTTGCCGTCATCCATACGGGGCATAAATTCGGCTGGGAGCCAGCCCAGGGGAAATACTGCAGCTATAGAAAAAATAAAGAGGGCTAGACAACCGAAGATAACTGTTTTTTTATGGCCAAGTATCCAAGTGAGAACTTTAGCATATATCGAATCGAGCTTATGGAGAAATCTTGATATAGACATAGCTAATCGGTTTTGGCTTTTTAAATAGATTTCTCCGTCAATATCCTTACCTGTAAGTAAAATGGAACTTAAGAGAGGAATAAGAGTTAAGGCTGCGAAGAGAGACACCAGAAGCGATAGGGTAATGGTGAGGACCATTTCCCTAAAGATTGTACCGGTAATTCCCTGAACAAAAAATATGGGTAGAAAAACAGCTATGGTAGTCAGTGTAGAGGCAACAATCGGCATAGAGACTTCAGCTGTGCCGTATATAGCTCCCTCGATGGGCGTTTGACCATTTTCGCGGTGCCTGAAAATGTTTTCTAAAACTACAATTGCATTATCAACCAACATTCCGACAGCAAGAGCGAGTCCTCCCAAAGATATTATATTCAAGGATATATTACCTATCCTCATGGCTGTAAAACTAGCGATAATCGATACGGGTATGGTAATTGCAACAATAAGTGTGGCTGGGATGTTTCTTAGAAAAAAGAGAAGGATAAGGACTGCCAGAATGCTTCCTTGTATTGCCACTTGGACCAAGTTGCTTATGGAATTTTCAATAAATTCGGAGGAGTCCATTGCTACAGTGAAGGAAACTCCAGAAGGGAGTTCCGAGGTCATGTCATCTAAAACCTGTCTGACATTTTCTGCAGTCTCAACTGTACTTGCCCCAGAGCGCTGCTGTACCTGGATCATAACTCCGGGCGAGCCATTTAGGGTCATCTCGTTTGTTCTTTCACGGAAATCGTCAACAACCTCTGCAATGTCGCGTATATAAATGGTACTGCCGTTTCTTTGGGCAACAGCGAGTTTTTCTATATCTTCTATACTTTCAAATTCACTGGATGTTCTTAAAAGATACTCCCGAGTGTTTGTTTTGATGCTCCCACCTGGAAGGCTGAGGTTGTCAGAAGTTATGGCTCCAATTACGGCTGATACTGGGATGGAGAGGGATTCAAGCCTTGCTCTTTCTACTCGGACTTGTATTTCTCTTTCTCTACCACCGTGGGTACTTACGGCGGCCACTCCGTCTGCACTCTCGATTCTAGGTTCAATAAGAGAATCGGCCAATTCTCTCAAATAAACCCGATCATAGGGTCCGTTGATGCCTATCATCATAATAGGCATGGCAGAGAAGTCGAACTTAAAAATACTGGGAGAGTCGGCATCATCCGGCATTAATCGCTGTATTCTATCGAGAGTTTCCCTTACGTCAGCGACGGCAGCTTCTAGGTCTGTCCCCCATTCGAATTCTATTGTTGTGGTAGTCCGACCTTCGCGTATAGAAGAGCTGACATCTTTGACTCTATTTATGGAAGAAACAGCCTGCTCAACTCTACGGGTGATGAGTGTTTCCAACTCAACCGGACCCACTCCAGGGTAACTTTGCCGAATTGTTACAGTGGGGAAAGTAATATCTGGCATGAGCTCGGGTTTTAGCTGGGCTAAAGAAACAATCCCAAAACCTACGATGCCAAGGAAAATCATAATAAATGTGATTTTCCTGCGGACAGCTAATTCATAAAGTTTCATTTAGCTTCTCGGACTGGGTCTCCATCCTTTACAAAATACTGTCCCTCAACTATTACTTTTTCTTCTGGAGAGAGCCCTTCTATAATTTGGGTTTTCCCACTTGCTGAATAGCCTGTGACGACTTGTTTTCTGCGAGCGATACCATTGTCATTAATGAATACATGCATTTCGCTTTCATCGTGAGAGCGTATGGCGGCATCAATCGGAACAAGAAGAGTATCTTGAATGATTTTCACTGTTACCTCGAGATCTGCAAACATCCCTGGCAATATAACTCTGTTGGGATTATCAAAATGAGCCTCGGCATAGGCAGTTCTACTTAAACTATCAAGAGAGTGGGATATTCTGACTACTTCTCCCTCCAGAATGACCCCAGGTCTTGCTGAAACTTTAAGTTTAGCGAGGTTACCTCTACTCACATATTCCAAATCTTTCTCTGGGATATTAAAGGATACTTTCATGCGGTTCA
>LSQX01210608.1_pt1 | contig 10723 bp, 11 predicted proteins | sample 654561 | NCBI WGS metagenome assembly LSQX01 (sample SAMN04489861, study PRJNA283612) | anaerobic digester metagenome | isolation source: 4 biogas reactors fed with cattle manure at either 37C or 55C with and... | place: Denmark: Kongens Lyngby | collected 2014 | reverse complement strand
GGGAAAAAAATATAGGGTTTGCCGATTATGCGGAAGGTTACATTATTCTGGAAGGAACCCTCTTCACCTCTAAAGCGGATGCTAACTACTCCGGTGCCCGGATTTTCTCCGCCGGGCACCGACTTTGCTGACACCAGGGCGCCCATATAGTTCCCTGCCATGGAGCTATCCTCCACAGCCAAATTCCCTCCGGAAAAAATCTCTATAGCAGAAGTCAGGTCTGGTCGGTCAATCTCTTCCCCTTCAGGAGTAATCTCCACTATCCGGGCATAGACAGTTACTGGTTGGGTATCATAACGGATCGCATCGCCGAATTCTTTACGCAGGCACATTCTATAGCGACTTCTCCTTTTGCTGTTATTGTCCCCTCCATCTCCGCCTCCTGCACCGGCACCGGCACCGGCCATGGCCGCGGCTCCGCCGATGATGACAATAGCCAGGGCTTCAGGAATACTGACCCCTGTTTCACCTTTATCCTTATCGGCACGGGTATCTATTACCGAATCCTTTTGCTCTGGGGACACTAAACTCCCTTTAGCTAGCTTCACGCCTTCCACCCGAAAAAATACCATGGCACCTGTCAGATTGCTAGTACTACTATCATCATCGGTTACTGCATAAGCGTCAGCTCTTACTATCATGGTATTAGGATCATCCTCAATCCTGGCAACAGCTACATATGAAGCCTCCGGCAAGCGATATTGACTCCCATAATCCATTGATTCCTGAAATTCCCAACCGTAGGTGCTAGTTACACCTGATTCAGAAGCATCATAAGCAGAAAAAGAACCGCCAACATTGTATAGAATCCCATTTCCTTTTGCGGTCCCAAACTGGATGTTCTTCATAATAAATTCACCTGTTGCTTCAGCGGTGTAAATATGACCAGCGCCTTTTTCATAATTAAAAGGGCCATAGCTAACATCCAGCCTATACTCTGGTATTACTTCACCTCTTTTAAGAATCAGAGGCTGGCCACTTATGGGATGAAACCTTTTATTTTCAGCCCTACTATAATAAGCATCAAAATGCACTAAAAATGCTTCATAAGGCACAAGCCGAATCTCTTCCAGACGATCCCAAAAATCTGCGAAAGCATTTATTCTCCCCTCCGTCAAGTCCAACTCAGTTATTGGATCCACATAGCCTTTAGGTACTTCGGTACCTTCTGCCAACGCTCCTAAGGGCATAAGCATCATGCACAAAAGTAGAATTACCAGGCAAGCAGCCAAGCAGCGTTTTCTTCTGGTTTTCATTCTGCGGTCGCCTCCTTTTTGTTTCTGCCTACAACCGTAACTATCCCACCGGCCAATAGTAACAGGATTCCGAGCACATAACCGTTGCCTCCACCTGGTAGAAAACTTACTGCTGCAAACAAGGCAAAGCCCAGTGTCCAGCCCCGCATGAGGGTAGTAAGGGTAGTGTTATTTGCTTTTGGAAGCAAGGCATTGATAAACTTCCGCAAAAACCCATGATGAGTCAAAGCCTTAGCTGATAATAGAAAAGCGGCGATGCAAACCATTGTGTTTTGAAGATTGGAGGAAACCATTAAGTTAGTAACGATCAGGGCCACAGCGATGCCCATTAGTAGCGGTCCGGCTACGCCTCTCAACCCTTTGGCTATACCACCCAGTTGGCCAAGGCCGCTTTTCACTGTCTGAAGCATACCTTGATCAGCAATCAGCTGGGCCAATAGGGCAGCCACTAGTCCTTTGCCAATGCTGCCCCCGATGAGACTACCCTGGGCAGCGGTGAGCCAGGAGAGGAAACGAACTGGTAGAGGAAAGATGCCTAAGGAAGCTAAGAGGTTTACCAGCAACCATGTGATTACCAGCGCGATGACCAGTACTAGCCGCTTTTTGTCCCCGAAAACTCTCTTAAATCCGTTGAGGAGTCCGCTTATACCCCCTTTGAGCACTGAAAATAGACCATCACCCTGGGCTATTTCTGGAAAGGGGGTCAGCTCCTGTGGTAAGGCAATTTCCCCAGCTGTCCCATAAGAGGGACCTGCCTCAGATAGAATCTTCCTAGCAAAATCCTTAGTCTCTTTGGTAATCTTTGATTTAATTTGTTCCGGAGCTTTTGATCCAAGTAAGTTTTGTAGTGACGACTTTTTTTCCTGTGGCAAAGTCTCATTAGTTTGCGAAATTTCTTTGGCAGCTCCCTCCGCCTCTACATGTGAAGTTGATACAGCCTCCACAGGCGCAGTTAGAGCAGTCTCTACAGGTGCAGTTGAAACAGTTTCTACTGGTGCAGTTAAAACAGCCGCTCCGCACTTAATACAGAATTTCGCACCTTCCTGCAAAGCTGCCCCACAGCTTGTGCAGAATTTAGCCATACTACTCACTCCTTCATACATCTATTTTTCAATAAGCAGATTTACTATTCTCACTTTCCCCTTCATTTCCAACCAATGATTTCAGCCTCCACGCCCGTTTCACGCAGGAGCTTTTCTTTGGCATCCAGCACCGCCTCCTTTTGGGTCATGCCGTGGAGAAGTTCTACCTGCATGGTCTGAGCCGCATCACCAAAGGTCAGATACATCCGTTCCCTATCAATTCGTGCCCTGTGTAGCCTCACCCCATGTACCCCGTCGAGGCCCCACCGGTAAATCTCCCGACCCATGAGTATTCCAAAGGTCGAGACTACCGTTTCCGCGGTGTCTTTTTCCATTTGACGGCCTGGCATGAAGATATGAGCAGAGGGCACCACAAGGATAGGATTATCCCAAATAAGGGTTGCATCATGAAGACGACGGCTCTCTCTCACCAATAACCAGAGAAAGATGGCAGTGATGGCCCCAAGAGGGAATACTGCTTCAAACATGAGTTTTGCACTGAGCAACACCAAGCAAAAACCAACTGCAAGGGATAAGGCATAGAGATTGCGTCTTTTGCGAATATCTTTCATTTGCGCCATACCTCCTCTAATAAAAATTTTAGAGGTAGATCCCAGTAAAAACATCCTTCCTAATGATGAATTAACGCAAAAAGCCCCTCATACTTTAGTATGAGAGGCTAGTTAAACCCTGGATTTATAAGGTTTTTTACTGTTTATAAAGTTTATTAATGCTCATAAAGTTTTATAGGTTTTTTGTATCATTCAACCCTTTGATTCTTCAGCAGGGTGCTAATGAGTTCGGCTCGGCTACCTACATCGTACTTGGAGAAAATATTCCGGACATGGGTTTTTACAGTACTCTCACTGATGGACAAAGTTCCAGCAATTTCCCGGTTAGATTGTCCTGCTAAGATTAGCTGCAAGACCTCTTCCTCCCGGGGGGTCAAAGGGTCAAGAGTTTTAATTTGATTAACAATATCCGTTTGTTGTGACTGACTCATATTGTCATAAACAGCAAGGTAGGTATGGCTTTTCAGGAGTAAAACAAGCTGGTTATTCAGGGGTGGCAGCATAACCAGGGTAACGCAAACCACCGTAAGGGCAATCACCGCAACCTCCGCACTAGGAAGGCCCATAGAGGTTACGGACATTCCCAAGACCCCACCCCAAAGGACGCCGAACACATTGGCAGAAAGGCCAATGCCAAAGATTTGGGCTGGGTTGTCACTATAATCCAGCATTTCCCCAAGGATGCTCCACCAAAACAAATCAAAAATACCGCAAGCGCCCAGCATCAGGGTATCCACAACCAGGTAGTCCCCAGTGTTTCGCCCTAACAGCATAAAGCTGATAAAGGCTCCCATAATCATGGCCATCCCCATATACAAAATTCTCGAGCGTTTCACTTGCATGGGTAGATTGCGCATAATTAGAAGGGCTATGATATAAGGGACAGCCCAATACCAACTCACCAGCCCCGTTAGATGTTCAAAGGCAGGGTTGATGACCTGATACATAAGCCCAGAATTAATTGTGATTATAAAGACAAAAAGACACAGCAATAAGAGCGGGTTTTTAATACCGCCAGGGGTTTTGTTTCTAAATTCTTTCTTCTCCCCATCCTCCTGCTCCCCCGGTAGCATCCCAATGAAGACCATACCCAGCACAAGGCAAAGGATAGCAAGGCTTAACCCGAAAAAGGGTGAGCGATTCATGGCTACTACATTCATTGCAATCATCAACAGATTGGAATAAATCAAAACATCAGCGCAGGTTTTAATGCGCTCATTCTTGGGTGTAAAGGCTTTCAGGAAAAACCCCCAGGCTCCCACCGCACAACCGCTGAAGTATCCACTGATAATCAATCCCCCCAACCAAAATAAGGAGGGAGTAAAAAAGAAGGGTATGGTAGCAACGAGGCATACTCCCATACCGCCCAGCATCATCCTTTTGGCTCTCCCTCGGGATCTCACGAAGAGACCACAGGTAAAAAGCCCCATGAAATGTGCAATCATGGCTGCCAATATGAAAGCAGAGGCATTTATCTCATAGAGATCCACCAGACTATACAGCACCTGTCCCTCAAAGAGAAAAGAGAGCAGATAGGCAAAGGAAAAAGAAAATGCCGCAATAGAAAGTCTTCGGGAATTTAAAAACATAGATCCGTTCACTTTATTATACTCTCCAGTTCAACGGAGGTTCCGTCTTTTTTTATTTGAGGTGCTCGCTCTTTTTTATTATACTCGAAACCTTTAGGCTTAGACTACCACTTTTTGTGTTCTCTGGAGTTGGAACATCTTGTTCTCTGGAGTCGGAACATCTTGTTCTCTGGAGTCGTACCCCTCAAAGTTCGACAAAAAATTCCTTTGCCAGTTCTTTTGCTCATGAATAAGAGTTTTACATATACCGATATTTATAAAGTGCCAATTCCCTTCACCTGCTTTACTCTCCACCGCACAATATCAGTGATGAGTTCATAGTCAAGGGGCTTACCATAGGGAAGTTGAATTGCACCTTTACTGGTCTTATAGCTTGCGAGACGCTCAGAAAACTCTGACGTAGCTTCGCCGCCGGGGTAGAGGCTAATATGTTTTTTTGAAGGCGGCAAAATGGATAAGGTTATCACCTTGCCAAAATGTCGGCATGTTCCGTGAGATTTTTTCTTCGGCTTCCGAAACAGCGGCACGGATGGTTTCACGGATCTTTATTAGCAAGGGCTGCACATCTTCTGGTTGTGCGGTGATGTATTCGTCAATACTATTTGGTTTTATACAAAAATGATCTTGTTCTACTTTTTTGAACTCACGGCCGCACTTCGGACATTTCCACATGAATTCTCGCCCCATTCCAACCTTCATATGTGCTATTGGGATTAAGTGAGACGTCGCCACATGATGAATCTACGTCATCTTTTACATCGGCATTCTTAACAACTCCACCACATGAGCTGAATGAAACGACTAACACTATGCATATCAACAAGCTAATGATTCCTTTCCTGTTTCTTCCCCCAACCATAGCTTATCTAACTGGCTCTAATGCTCCTTTATACAATTTTTATCTAATTGCCTTTTTACATTGGCTCCTCCAATGAGTGCCGTACTCTCTATTCCGCTTCCCTCGGACCATATACGGATCTCTTCTAATATTTGCATTACAAGCTCTCGAGTCGATGCCAAAATAAGAACCTGAACTTCCTTTCTTTCCACGTCGATCTTTTGGAGTGCAGGAAGTAAGTAGGCAAGTGTCTTTCCAGTACCCGTTGGGGATTCTGCGATCACATCTTTCCCTTCTAAGATCGAAAGGATCGATTTTTCTTGAATGGGCGTAAGCTTTTTAAAATTTGATTTTACCCAAGCCTCTTGTAGAAATGGCCGAAGACTCTATAATGTACCCATAAAACTAGACAAAATTTCCGATAATCTAAGTGAACCTGATATAATAAAAGACAGGAAACTGTCAGGAAGGAAGGTTCACATAACATGGCCAAAAGGAGACAATTTACAGCAGAATTCAAAACTAGAGTTGTATTGGAACTCCTTAAGGAAGAAAAACAGCTTGGCGAGTTAGCGGCCGAATATGAATTAAGCCCCAACCAGCTACGCAACTGGAGGAAAGAATTCTTAGAAAACGCACCAAAAGTGTTCTCCCAGAGCAAACAAGAAAAAGAACTCCTGGCCAAGGAAAAAGCCTTGGAAGAAGAAAGAAACCAATTAATGGCGAAAGTCGGTCAACTCACCATCGAGAATGATTGGTTGAAAAAAAAATCTAAAGAAGTCTTTGGCTATGACTGGGAGACTAGAACTGGTTTCAAAAGATGAAAAACTCACTGTTACCAGACAATGTGAATTGCTGGATGTTAACAGAAGCAGTGTTTATTACACGCCTGCCGAACCTGACAGGGAAAGAGAAAATTTGATTAAACGCCGGCTGGACTACTGGCATACCAAGATGCCCTACCTTGGCGTTAGAAAGCTTCGTAGAAAGTTACAGGATGAAGACCATATTAAGGTCGGCCGTAAACTGATTAAACGTTACATGGACGAAATGGGAATTTATGCAGTTTACCCCAAGCCCAATCTATCAAAGCGAAATAAAGAGCATAAAGTATACCCTTACCTGTTAAGGAACTTGGATATTAACCGGCCAAACCAAGTCTGGGCCATTGATATTACCTACATAAGAATGGGTAAGAGTCATATGTATCTGACCGCTATTATCGACTGGTACAGCCGCTACATCGTCGGCTGGGAGCTATCGGATACCCTTGATACCGCCCCGGTTTTAGCAGCTGTCAAAAATGCTATCCAAAGGTATGGCAAGCCCGAAATCATTAACAGTGACCAAGGCAGCCAGTTTACCAGCGACGATTATACAAGCTACTTAAAAACAGCGAATATCAAACAAAGCATGGATGGCAAAGCCCGCTGGATTGATAACGTTGTCATAGAGCGTTGGTTCAGGAGTCTAAAAACAGAACGAATTTATACCCATGAATACCTAACACCCAAAGCGTTAAGGAACGGGATCCGGGAATATGTTCAGGAATACAATACAGAACGGCCCCATGAAACCCTCGGCTATTTAACTCCACTAGCAGTCTATATAGGGAATAAGGCGGCATAGTACTACAAATTAACATCTACGAGCAAATGGGCCGGTGGATAGTGCCGCCATGTGGATAACCTTTCAGGTTGATCCACATGGCTTGGACAACAAAAGCATGTTGTCCACACTCTCCACAGCCCCGGCGACTATTAAAGATAAAGATGATGACAACGGCTCAAACCCCAGTCATAAATCTAACTACTTTCATTAAAAGGAAATATCTGGTTCACTAAGAAAATTTAAATTTTTGTCTTGACAAGGGGGACACTTTAGTCTGACTTGATTGATGGAAATTGCTTAAGAAAAACCTTCATGTTCATTTATGAAACACCATCCTTTGAATTTTGAGCGGACAATCAATTGGTTATCACATTGCCGCGATATCGCTTATTGAAAAATACATTAACAAGAAGCCGAGCTTCGATTGATGATTAGGGTAATGGGTTCATATATGAAATTAAAAACTGTATAATTGAAATAATTATTGCCACTGCGGCTATAACTAATGATATTATGTTCGAAACCATACTAGCTTTTTTATCCATCTTAGCTTTCATGATTTCTAAAGTATTTTCAATGATTTTATTATTGTCAATGTGCTTATTCTCTAGCTCTACATATTTGTTTTGTAATTCTGTTATTTGATTTGATAGTTCAAGATTTGAACACAAAAACTCATTAATCAGTTTATCATGATCTTTGATACGTTCAGAAAGTTCAATTTGCTTTTTCATGATATCTTCTTGCGCTTTGAGTTGTCTTACAACTCCCAATATCTCCTGGCGAGCTAATTCATCTAATTCCTCTTCAGAAGCGCCTTTCAATCGCATTTCCAATTCACGAACAACGCTTCTATTCATTGCAAGATTGCTCACTCCAAGTCCGAATAGATATTTCGTTATTTCACCCAATTTCTTCTGATATTCGAATGATAGCTCCTGTGCTTCAACTGCTGCAATCTGTGCCTCAGCCAAATGAACCGTAGCTTCTTGCAAAGATTCAATTGCTTCTTTTTTGCGAAAGACTCCCACAGCTTCTTTTTTTGCTTTCTCTGCTGAAAATTGGGCAATCTCAGCTTTTTCTGTAGCAGTTATAATTTTATCCTTCAGAACCTTCAAATAAAGAAATTCTTCATTTATTCTTGAAGGCACCTGGCTTTCCTCTATATTTTCAAAAAGAATAAGTTCATTCATATCCATATATTACCCCCATTTAAGTATATCATTAATATCATTAAGTAATCCAACATTCTTAGTTTCAATCTTTGTAGTATAGTTTCCTATTTTCTTAATATCTTCTTTTATATCATTATAGGCTTCATCATATACCTTGGCTGTTTTTTCTATCATTGAATATGCTTCTTCTATTGTTTTACCGGCGTCTTCAGCAGATATCCACATTTCAGCCTGTTTGTAGAATGTTTTACCATTTAATAAGAATATCTGCTTATTCATAGCTATAATACGCTCGTTTCTCAATTTACTTCTCTTAGCTCCCATCTTAACATCTGAGCCTACAGCAATTGTAAATCTACTAACACCTACAAAATTAACCTTAATAAGCATATTGGATAAGAATTCAGGTCCAATACCACCTGATTTAACAGCAGACTCAATAGCTGCGTCTGCTAAGTCAATAGCTGTCATAGTACCTGTTGAAATTGTTAACATTCTGATAACAGTTCTGTTCTTAAACGGAAGAGTATTCTCCCAATTTATATTTTTTAAATCCTTAATATTTCTTATGTTTTTATCACGAATCTCCAAAAATAGTCTTCTAATAAAATAAAAGCCTCTGACAATACATTCGTTTATTATAACAGGTATTGCCTGCTTACCTAACTGCTGTGCTATACCTATTTCTGTTCTTAAATCAAATTTCAAAGGAATTAACTTGTTATTTTCATCTCTCTTGCTCAATAAAGTTCCATTGAAAAGTTTTGAAATCCACACTGAAAATTCTTTATAACCATTTTCATCTAAATTCTTAAAAATTGGTAATGCCGATATTTCTTTTAATAAAGAAACAAGTGGTCCAGGCAGACCAGTTCCTGATTTTCCATCTAATATAGAACTTGATGAACCAGCCATGTCACTGACCATATGGAAAAACCAATTTATCACACCAAATGTAACTTTTTCAGGAAAGTTCTTTCCTACTAAAATAAGGTCTTCTTTTTTTAAATCAACAACCTTAAATACTCCTGCAACGTCAGTACCATACACTTTATTTGTAAACTGAGTCAAAAGAGAAAAGAAAAGTCCTATTGGAGTAGGATGATGTGAAAAATCTCTAAGATGATGGTGTAATCCGCCGCCAAAATCAACTGTTGCCTTGTCTGCAGCAATGGGGAACTTATCCTCTAGATATTTTACTGCACCGTATAAATCATCACCTTTGTATCCTTTTTTTTGCGCAATTTTAACAATAAAATTATTAGTTTTCTCACTTCCCAGCTCATGTGCCTTTTCCAATGAAAAATCATCAACAAAAAATGCATCAATTAAGCCTGACAAGACACCGCTTGCAACGGCTACCCTGTAATCAATTTCATCTGCATGATTTGTTAACTTGTCAATATTTGAATTTAACTCATCCAGCGATTTCTGGTTTTCAACTAATTGATCATCTATTAAGTCCCGTTTTTTAGATATCTTTTTCCTGCGATCATCCTTTTCTGTCTCACTATTTACCAGTGGTAGCACCTCAAATTCGACTGAAAAATCATCGTATGTATTTTTTAGATTTACTAAAGCTCCCATAAGCACAGCTCCTTTTATCGATTTATAAAATATTCCAAAAATATTATACTACACATATTCGACATCACTACCGTCGCATAAATGATGTCTGAATTTTCAGTTTTATTTTTTTCTGGACTTTAGAGAAAAAACGAAAACACCTAAGCGAGGGTAGTAAACATCCATTTTTTTACTATAACCTATGACTTGTGCAACAACGACTGGCAAACCTTTATGGGACGCCGTTTCCTTCGATTTTTCGTAACCAAATGTGAGCGGATTTCCACAAAGAAACCTTCAAATAGCGACTAATTTGTAAGTAACTGCGTTCGCTATTCGTGTTCAGCTGAGCTAAAACATTCAGACAGTACACTATCATGGCTACGTACACTTGATGATGTACAGCTTGTTCACCTATTTAGCCCCCTAATAGATTTGGAGAAAATCCTTTTATCTGCTATCATTCAGATCAGGGGGAAGTTTCATGACAAAAAGAGATTATACGCAAGAATTCAAAGAACAGATATTAAGGGAATGCCAAGAGGTCGGGAATGTTGCTGTTGTCGCCAGACGGCATAACATCTCACCGAATACCATCCATACCTGGAGAAGTAAGGCCCGGAAAACCGGTTCAACAAAGCCTTTACCGGCCGATGAGGCCAAAAGAATCAAAGAACTCGAGGCCAGGCTTGAGAGAATAGGTACCGAAAACGATAGACTGAAGAGGATTGTTGCCGAAAAGGAACTCCAAATCGCGATCATGGAGGAGGTAAGGGACCGTAAAAACCCTCGATAGCCGACAGAGCGATCATAGCTAATCGGTGGATTGAACAAGGGTATAATGCTGGCCTCGTTCTCCACTCTGTCGGTTTGGCTTCTTCCACCTACTATAGTCATAGAGCTCGCCAAGCGAAGAAAACCTCGCCTGGTTCTGATGATGGCTCAAAACCATTGAAGAGCCGCGCCGGACGCCGCATACGGGGTTACTCCTACACCTGTATGGGACAAAAAGTTTCCGACGAGCAGATTAAAGA
>LSQX01296704.1_pt1 | contig 10725 bp, 7 predicted proteins | sample 654561 | NCBI WGS metagenome assembly LSQX01 (sample SAMN04489861, study PRJNA283612) | anaerobic digester metagenome | isolation source: 4 biogas reactors fed with cattle manure at either 37C or 55C with and... | place: Denmark: Kongens Lyngby | collected 2014 | reverse complement strand
GACATTGACCAGGCAAGAAAAATCATGATAGAAGAAGCTAGAAAACATCCCAATGTCATGCCTCCACAGGAAGTTAAATATAGCGTGGTAAAACCCAGTTTAATCAAATCCGAAACGCTTAAAATGGGATTTTTTGACTCTCCTGTGCTTCATCCTGTGGACCCGGATTTCAGGGAGAGAGGAGAAGTTAAAGTAAGTGTTGTTGAACTGGGGGAATTTTCTGTAAATCTTCGCCTGTTGGTCTGGTTCAAAGACAGAAGCGTTGCAGCAGGTTCAGGTTACGAAATCAGGGAAGCTATTAAAAAACGCTTTGATAAGGAAGGTATAGAACTTCCGTATCCATACAGGACTATTGTGTATAATAACAGATCTTAAGAAAGAAAAAGAGGCTACTGAAAAACTGTCTCATACAGAGGGGACAAATTGAATAAAAACACACTGTAAAAACAAGTGAAAGATAGACTGAGACAAAAACAACTGAGAAATATTGAAAAATAATTGGGAAATGGATTGAAGAAAGGTTGAAATGGGATTTCATAGCTCCCTTTCATCAATTATTCTTTTCGTCTTTTTCATGCTGCGGGGAAGTTCCCCTATTTTTACGCCCACAACGTCCACAGTTACGCCTATAAAGTCCTTGAAGGCTTTTCCAAGAGCTTTTTCGGTTTTTTCTTTCCTTGCGGGATCTTCTGCACCTTCAATCTCAACCCTGAAGGTCAAGCTATCGCGGCCGTTTTTGCGTGTAAGCAGAATCTGATATTCGCTGCTTACTCCAGGAACCCTGAGGATGATATCTTCGATCTGGCCAGGATAGATATTCACAGCCTTGAACTTTATACGGTCATCTGACCTTCCGAGAATTCTGTCAATCCTTGGGAAAGGACAGCCACATTTACAGATGCCTGGAATGATCCGGGTAAGGTCTCTTGTCCTATAGCGGATAAGGGGAGCCCCTTCTTTTGTCAGGGTTGTAATTACGAGTTCCCCGAGCGTGCCTTCAGGAAGCTGCTCACCTGTAATTGGGTCAATTATCTCAAAGAGCAGGTGATCGGACCAGTAATGCATGCCTTCATGGAAAGGACAATCAAGGGCAATTCCTGGTCCGTAGATTTCGGTCAGCCCGTAAATATCAAAAGTTTCTATCCCGAGTTCGTTTTCTATTCGGCTGCGCATTTTTTCGCTCCAGCGCTCCGAACCTATAATACCTTTTTTGAGCTGAATCTGGGACTTAAGCCCGCGCTTTTCAATTTCTTCAGCAAGTAAGAGCGCATAGGAAGAGGTGCTTGCAAGGGCTGTGGACTTCAGGTCAACAAGCATTTCGAGCTGTTTTTCAGTATTTCCTGGACCTGTAGGTATTGACATCGCTCCCAGGCGTTCAGCTCCAAGCTGAAACCCTATCCCAGCAGTCCAGAGCCCGTATCCCGGCGTAATCTGAATCCTATCCAGATTATTAAGGTCTGCCAGCATATAGCAGCGCATCATCATCTCAGCCCAGATATCCACATCTTTTCGGGTGTAAGGGATAATTACGGGTTTTCCTGTAGTCCCGGATGAGGAATGGATCCTTACGACTTCTGACTCAGGCACAGCCTTTAGCCCAAGCGGGTAGGCGTCTCTAAGTTCTTCTTTATGCGTGAAAGGGAGAAGCTTCAGATCCTCAAGCGACTTTATTTTCTCGATATCGATATTTGCTTCCTTGAATTTTTTCTGGTAAAATGGACTGCTTTCAACTACGCGCTTTAGCAGTACTTCCAATTTTGCAAAGGTATCTTCTTCCGAGATTTCGGGATGGTAAAGCTGAACATTGGGGTCAAGCTCAGCTTCCGTGGATGCTTCATACATGTAATTTCACCTTCTGCTCCCCAGTCTAGGTACCGGAGATTAATCTAATACATTTCATTGCGCGTTCGAACGCAGCCTTGTTTACAGCCCTGTACCTCTCGGGGATTTCAGCATCAAGTACTGCCCTTAAAGTACTTTCTGGAAAAGGTAAGACTCGTGCGCCCACAGCCGCTCCAAGCATTGCAACGTTTGCAGTTCTATATANNGTCCCTACGTCTTCTGCAAGTTCTGTGAAATCTGAACAGAGAATATCAGGGTAGTATTCACATAAAAATGAGAGCAAAGCTGCAGATTTATATTCAGGGCTTCCAGGTGGTCTCGATGCAGGTTGAATGGCATGGGTATTTACCAGAACCTTTCCACCTTTTTTGAGAAATGGTAGATTTCGTACAGTTTCTGCGGGTTCCAGACCTAAAAGCAAGTCTGCCTGTCCGATTGGAATAAGTGACCCGGAAATTTTGTCTCCTATTCTTATATGGCTGCTAACCGAACCTTCCCTCTGAGACATGCCTATGGTCTCGGCAGTGCTTACATGGAATCCGGCTTTCATAGCAGCAAGCGCTAGCATGCGGGAGGCAAGCACAACCCCCTGCCCTCCAACACCTGCAATCAAAATGTTATATTTCACAGCTTTTCCCCTCCTAGGCAGATAGCTTCTGATGGGCATACCTGGGCACAGAGTCCACAGCCACTGCAACTGTCCTGTATAACAGGCTTATCCGAAGCAAGGTTAAGGGCAGGGCAGCCTAATTCTTTTATACAGAACCCACAACCTGTGCAGGCTTCAGGCTTTATTTCGTAATATTTGTCAGGTTTTATAATCCCTGCACACCTGCCTTTGAATACTATAACCGACGGCCCCTTAAAATTCATAGCTTCCTTTGCGGCTTTTACACAACTCTCCAGGCTGTCCTCATCTACAGTGTCCACGGTCCTTACAAATTCAACTCCACAGCTCTGAACCACATCTGCAATCTCAATGGCTCTGGAAGCACTTCCAAGCGCAGTCAAGCCTATTCCAGGATGGGGCTGGTGCCCTGTCATTGCAGTTGTGCGGTTGTCAAGTACGGCAAGAGTAATGTCGGCTCTGTTATAGACAGCGTTTATCACTGCAGGGATGCCTGAGTGGAAAAAAGTCGAATCCCCGATAAAGGCTACGTGTTTTGCTTTCGGATTTGTACGGAAGAGCCCTCCTGCAATGCTTATCCCTGCTCCCATGCAAAGGCAGGTATCCACCATATTAAGGGGATAGGCATTTCCAAGGGTATAACAGCCAATATCTCCCGAGAAAACCGTATCAGCTTGACTCTCTTTTTTAAGCTGTTTTGCAGCCTGCTTGAATGCATAAAAAACGGTCCTGTGCATGCAGCCGGCGCAGAGGGTCGGAGCACGGACTGGAAGGGGAGGAAGCTTTTCTCCTGAGATGGTAGGCAAAGCATGAGAAAGGCGCAAACTCTCTCCACAAGCTTCAAGTGCGCGGTTGATGCCGTCAATGACAAGGTCTACATTGTATTCCCCACTCACAGGGAAAAAGCCATTCTTTTTTCCATAAACATCAACAGGCAGATGCGCTCTTCCTATTAGCTGAAGCACCTGTTCCTCAAGATAAGGGTCAAGCTCTTCAGCCACTATCAGCCTGTCAATGCCTTTCAGGAAAGAAAGGACTGCCTTTTCCGGGAATGGATATACCGTCCCGACTCTGAAGAGGGTAAAAAGTTCATCAAAACCTCTGACAGTTTCCATGGCTTCCTTTACATAAAGGACTGAAACGCCTGAGGCAATAATCCCGATTTTTCCTGATCCCGAAACCGAGTTGAAGGAAAGTTCGGAAAAACGCTCGGAAAGCTGCTCCTGTACGCTTTCAAGCCAGGGGTGCCTCTCGGCAGTAAGCCTTGGAAAAATCGTCCAGCGCCTATCCTTTACAAAACCCTCACCAACGGATTCAACCAGCGCAGGTTCTGCAACTGCAACCTCGACATCTCCTGAACTATGGGAAACCCGTGTGGTAGTTCTCAGGATAACAGGAATTTCGAACTCATGCGAAAGATCAAAAGCCAGTTTTGTCAGTTCGTAGGCTTCCTGAGGAGTTGCAGGGTCAAGGACAGGAATATTTGCAAAGTGCCCAAAAACCCGCGTATCCTGCTCGGTCTGGGAAGAATGAGGCCCTGGATCGTCAGCAACGAGCAGGACAAGCGCTCCTTTTATCCCGATATAGCTCAGGCTCATCAGGGGATCGGATGCAACATTCAACCCTACCTGTTTCATGGTCACAAGCGCCTTTGCCCCGGAATAAGCTGCTCCTACTGCTGTTTCAAGTGCAACCTTTTCATTGCTAGACCACTCGGTGTAGATTCCACACCTGTCCGCATACCGGATAATCGTCTCCAGAACCTCGGTTGAGGGAGTTCCCGGATACCCGGTAACTACCTGTACGCCTGCTTCTATAGCTCCAAGTGCAATGGCTTCATTACCCATTAATAGTTTTTTTTCAGTCAATAAACTCATCTCGAATCGTGGGCAATATTAATGAAATGGATTAATGAAATGTTAAATGAAATGGATTAATGAAATGTTAAATGAAATGGATAATTTTTAACAAACCTCGAAAACAAAATGAGGTTGGAAAGGAAATCTGAATTTTCGAACAGTTCAACAAAACTGCTTTTAGAATTTGAAATATTTTAAGGAATTTTACCGTAGCTTTCGCTTCGGAAATAAGATGTTCATCTATGTACAATGCTGTGGCAAGAAGTACGTAAAATTCTAATATAAAGTTTTTGTTTTTTGATTCGGTATGGTTACCATCTTCTATTGATAAATAGTTCTATTAAAGAACCGATTCGAAACCATTGAAACTGGTCCCCCGATTCCTTATTATACACAATAAAGTATGGATAACACAAAGAGACACACAGAAAGATGCGGATGAAAATTCTTCAAAGATAGAAAAAATAGAAAAAATAGAAAAATAGTGTAGCCTTGTCAAGGCTACTTGAATAAACTAAAAGTATTCTTAATTTTATTTCTTCGAAATTCCCATCTTCATGGCAATGCCTTCGACATCCCAATCCTTCACAAGGGCTCCAAAAACCTCGATATCACTGCCAAGGTCAAAGGTATCAGCTCTTACTTCTTCTGCGATAAGGCCTTTGAGGGTTTCAACAAGCTTCAAGATCCTTTCATCTTCGATCCAGACCGAGGCGCGGATATTTTCATCCACAAGAAGGTCGAGTTCCTTCCGCATGTCCTGAAGCCTGCGAATAACTTCTCTTGCATACCCTTCAGCTTCAAGTTCAGGAGTCAGGTTTGCATCGACATAGACAAGGCCGGCATCGGATTCTGCACTTGCAGTGCCTTCTGGCAGGGTTTCTTTGAAATTCGCCATGCTCGGAATTACTGTGACCGTTGTTCCGTCTGCAAGGGAGAGTTCAAACTCGCCAGCTTCGGCAAAGGCTTTTTTCAGGGCAAAACCGTCAATCTTCTGCAGGGCAGGGATGACTTTTCCGGCATCCTTTTTGAAAACAGGACCTATTTTGCCAGGATCAGGGATTACTTCAAGCCCAAGCTCATCCCAGCTCTCAGCAACAGGCGTCAGGACAATAGCCTTGGAATTGGTCTGGCCCATAAGGACTGAGCGAAGCCTTTCAACAGCCTTTGCCGCTTCCTCAGTTTCAGGGGAGATAATTATTCGGGATACAGGCCACCTGAGCTTTCTTCCTGCTTTCTGGCGGGCATTTGAGGCAGCTTCCACAATAGAACGTACGGTATCCATGGCTGCTTCAAGCTCCGGATCAAGATAGGCCTCATCGACCTTTGGCCAGTCGCACATATGAACCGATTCCAATGCATTGGGGTCTACGTTTCTGATAAGGTTCTGGTACATCTCTTCAGCCAGATAGGGCATGAAAGGCGAGATCAGTTTTGTAAGGGTTACGTAGACTTCATAGAGCACGCAATAAGCTGCAAGCTTATCAGGGTCGTCGGCTTCAGTCCAGGTTCTTGGGCGGATAAGCTGGATGTACCAGCGGGAGAGGTCTTCGAGCGTAAATTCCAGAATCTCGCGCACGGCTTTATGCAACAGGTATCCGCTCATCGCCTCGTCTACGGCTTTGACAACGGACTGGGCTCTTGAAAGAATCCACCTGTCTTCTTCCCTGAGCGCGTCTTTTACGGAATCCAGACTAACTTTCAAAGGATCAAAATTATCGAGAGCCATATACGGCAGTGGGAACCTGAAAACATTCCAGAGAATATTAATTGAGCGATGGATAGTTTCCACCTCTTCCCGGTTGAATTTCAGGTCTTCCCAGGGCGCATTTGAAGAGAGTACATAGGCGCGCAGGGTGTCAGCTCCGTACCTGTCGATTACATCAAGGGGCGAAACTACATTTCCAAGGCTCTTGGACATTTTCTTTCCGACAGCGTCAAGCGTAAAGCCGTGCATGAGCACACTCTTATATGGAGCTCGCCCAAAGCCAACCATGCTTGCCCCGAGCTGGGAGTAGAACCTGTCTCTTATACAGATCNNATAAAGTCAGCAGGCCACCATTCATCGAACTGCTCCCGTGTCTGCGGGAACTTCAGGGTAGCCCATGAAGCGACAGCCGAATCAAACCAGACATCAAAAACGTCTTCCACGCGCTTCTTCTCTCCGCCGCACTCACAGGGGATAGTGATTTTATCTACATAGGGTCGGTGAAGTTCGATATCGCCGGCTGTTCCTGATTTTTCCAGCAGTTCGGCTTTGGTTCCTATTACCTCAAGTTTTCCGCACTTTTTACATTTCCAGACCGGAATCGGAATTCCCCAGTAGCGCTGTCTGGAGATACACCAGTCTCTGGCACCTTCAACCCAGGTTCTGAATCTGGCTGAACCTGCCCAGTCAGGGTACCAGTCTACAGAATCGATTTCCTCAAGCATTTTATCCTTGATCTCGGTAACTTTAAGGAACCACTGTTCAGTTGCCAGATAGATAATGGGCGTTTTGCAGCGCCAGCAGTGCCCGTACCTGTGCGAAACAGTCCCTTCTGCAAGCAGCCTGTTGCGTTCTCTGAGGTCTTCAATGACAATCGGGTTTGCTTCCCTTACGTTCTTGCCTGCGTATTCCCCGGCTTCCTCAGTATAAGAACCGTTTGGACCTACCGGGCAGAGAATCGGAAGCTTATATTTCACGCCAATGTTAAAATCGTCTATACCATGCCCTGGAGCAATATGTACACAGCCTGTGTTTTCTGCAGTTACGAAATCGGCAAGATAAACACCATGCTTTATCTCGTTCTGCACAGGTACCAGGTCCCCAACAGGGCTTTCGTACTCAAGTTTTGTAAGCTCTTCCCCGAGCATTGTTTCAAGCACTTGGTAGTCAACGTACCTGCCCTGTCTAAGGACATTTTCGATCAGGTCTGTGGCTGCAATGAGGATTTCTTCAGAGCCATCCTGCCTGATTGCTCTGAATTTTGAGTATTCAAAATCCGGATGCACAGCAACAGCCACGTTTGCAGGAATTGTCCAGGGGGTTGTTGTCCAGATAACTATGAAGGTATTTTCCTCGCCTTTGACCTTAAATTTCACATAGATCGAAGGGTCAGTCCGATCTGAATATTCGACCTCGGAGTCTGCAATTGCAGTCTCACAACGCGGGCACCAGTTGACTGAACGTTTGCCCACATCCAGGAGGTTTTTTTCACTGGCCTGCTTGAGGGTCCACCAGGCAGCCTCGATGTAATCGTCTTTTAAGGTCATGTAGGGGTCATCCCATTGCATCCAGACCCCAAGCCTCTGGAACTGCTCGGTCATTGCCCGCTTCTGGGTGATAGCAAACTCTTTGCATTCCTCAATAAACTTTTCTACTCCAAAACTCTCAATGTCCTTTTTGGATTTGAAGCCGAGCACGCCTTCGACTTTGACCTCGATAGGCAGGCCGTGCATGTCCCAGCCTGGACGCTCGAGGATATTACGGTTATTCATTGAGTAATAGCGGAGAATGGAATCTTTAATGATCTTGTTCCAGGCAGTTCCAAGGTGAATATGCCCGGTCGTATATGGGGGTCCGTCAACAAAAAAAAGCCTTTTTCCGGTTTTGCGGTGCTCCCGGGTTTTTCGGTATGCATCGCTATCTTCCCAGAGCTGCGTTACCTTTTCTTCGATTTGCTCTGCGTTATACTTGGCAGTGATTTCTTTTATCATATGGGGGTCTCCCTGAAGAAAGATTAGATAAAGTGAAATGTGGTCAATGTAGGTTTTTTCCTACAGTGCCCGATAAATATTAGCTGTGAACCTCTATCAGTAATGAATCTCTAACCAGTAGACTGTTAGAAAACTTTACTACCGGCCGCTTATATATTAAACTTCAAATAAGTATTTAACGAACATAATATCCGTATTCGGAAAAGAAATCTTTCCTGTCCTAAAGAGAAACGGATCTTCCGTACGCCAATCAATTTATTCAGTAATTACTGTACTTGATTTAAGCTTTGTTATAATGCAGGCAGAAAGATAATACTTTTATTTCTTCTATGATCCTTTTTAAAGTCAATTGAAGGATATCTCAACAGTAACTGTTCATACCTTTTATTTCTTCTATGATCCTTTTAAAGCAACTTACAGATCCATTAAACTACGAATAAGAGAAGTTGTAAGAATCAAAACTACAAAACAAACAGTCTTCAAACTTTGTATTAATTTCCAAACTCTTATCATACTCTTTTATTGTCTTTATATGTTTGCTCAGGGAGATCTTTAGGACAAGCTTCTAAAAACGACCATAATATCAGATTCAGAAAGGTAGCCTAAAAGTATCCTTTATGAAAGGGAGTCCAAAAACCGCACAAGAATTATCCAATTAATGAGAAGCAATTAAGACAGCCTTCCTCTATTGATTGATATACTTAGTAACTAAAATGCCCGGTAAGACATTTCACAAATAAGAATTAGATTTAAAATAAGAGCCCCAATATATTTGAATATGGGGCCCTTATAAAAAGTTCTCTGTTTGTTTTTATCTTCTACCCCTGATGGTTTTCCATATTACAGCGATTCTTTCTATATCAATATGGGTGTAGCCTTCTTCTCTTATAGTCCACTTAAGGCTGAGAACCCCGTCATTGACTTCGGCAGCAACTCCTCTGTATGTGGTATTCCCCCCAATGTCAATTTCAACTTCTTTGCCCAGATAATACATTTCAATGAACTCCTGTTTCATTATCCTCAACTCCCAGACTTGAATTTCCGGATGACTGTCCGGTAATAGAATTACTAGGTTATAGTTAGTTTCATGCAGTATATTATATTTAAAAAAACAGGGATTCTGAACATAGTTTCTTTATCCGGGAGTTAAAGGGTATCTGATATTGAATTTTGCCTTAAAGCTGACATGAAACTCTGGAAATCGATTCATATAACGATTTAGAGCCCTAAGCTTTTCCCATTAACATCAAGGAAGCTCAGGACCCAGAATTTTCCACATTTGGCTTAAAAGTCAGGCTCCGGCTTATTAAATCCGGTTTCAGGCTCCAGGGCAGTTTCAGGCTCCTGTGCAGGAGAATCAAAAAAAGGAATATCGGCATCCGCAAACCAGGCTTCAAGGAAACTCAACAGGTGGTATTTCAGGAAAACGGCAAGGGGCACATTAAGGAAAAGCAGGACCCCCAGAATCAAAATCAATTCTATAACGATAAAGGGAATCAGGAGTATCCAAAGAAGGGATTCTGATACCATGGACGAAAAAAGGAAGTACAGAATCGCGTCAAAAATAAGGGAAACAAGCCCTAAAACTAGTACTGTCAGCGCAAAAAGGAAAATAGCAAGAATGGCTATTCCTATCCCGAGTACGAATCTAATAAACCAGTAAACCATAACTTCCTTCCAGCTTTTTCTGAAATTCGTGAAAACAAGCCCAAAAGCCGAAAGGATTCCTTTATTCCTGTAAATGGAAAGAGGAATTGCAAGGCTTAAAAGAGAATTTATTGCAGAAGCGAGAAGAATTAGCACAATAATTACACCAGCGAACCAGAAAATTCCTCCAAGCAGGGTAGGCCAGGCAAAATCTGAGGAATTTTTGAGAATGTTGCCGATTAGAGGAAAAATGGCTATTCCGAAGAACGCGAGAAATACCAGCCCCAGAGCCAAACGCACAAGCAGGAGATAGAATCCTTTTCCTAGGAACCTTTGTGAATAAGCCCAGAATTTTACCTCGTTTCTTACAAGAGATTCTACAAAAACAAATTCCATGATACTGGAAATGTAGGAAAAAATCAAAACTATGAGAAAAATGAAAGCTATTGCTGCTATTATAATTGCCGGAAATGATGCATCGTAAACATAATTGAAAGCAATCTCATGTGTATCAAAGGGAAAATCAGGTATCTGACCAGACTCAATATTAGGGAGATTCTCTAAGTCTTCTGAGCCTATTTTATAGTTAGTACCCGAGCTCCCGTAATTCGAGGCAACTCCACCTAACAGAAAAATAATAATTGTGAGTTTTGCCCATTTCCAGAGATCAAAGGGTTCAAAAAGCGCTTTTCTCGTCCTTGAAAAAGCTTTGTCTACTGCATCTATCCCGTACCAGCTCATGCTGTAAAATCTTACTCAGATTATATATAATTATCTAAACAGTTAAAATTAAGATATCCTTGATAGTCTTTTAGATGTTTGAAGTAAAATCGAGATATCTCAGATACAAGACGCTCTTACTCAGTAATTATCTTTCTTTATTTTATAATTATCTTTCTTTATTTCATAATCGTCTTTTCATCCAGTCTCATAAATTCAATTTTCATGATTCCTTATTCTACTCGAAGTCAGTGTTGACTCATATTGTTTTTTTGTCATTCCGAACTACGGGATCTGGACAGCGCTTCAAAACCTGAGACAACTTCAAAC
>LSQX01293201.1_pt1 | contig 10725 bp, 8 predicted proteins | sample 654561 | NCBI WGS metagenome assembly LSQX01 (sample SAMN04489861, study PRJNA283612) | anaerobic digester metagenome | isolation source: 4 biogas reactors fed with cattle manure at either 37C or 55C with and... | place: Denmark: Kongens Lyngby | collected 2014 | reverse complement strand
CTGCGTGCCTTCGTCGGCAACGACAGTGTCAATGCTTATAGACGCCTTCTTTTTATGCGGTATTCTAACAAAATAGTTGACAAGCAGTGAAATGCAAATGCCTATTGCAGTATCTATAATTCTGTTTGCGGCATAGAGGTAAGGCTCAACCTGGTCAACGGTTATCATAATAATTAAAAAGGTGACAAGAGCAATTGAAATTGAATAGCTTTTCTTAATAAGATTGCAAAAGAAAATAATGGCAATAACACCAATAAAGGTAAACAGGATATTCAGCTTTCTGTTGAGGACATTTGAATCTATCCACAAAAACGCCAGACCGAAATATGCACCGATAGCAGTCCCCCATATTCGGCTTGAGCTCAGCTCAACCGAGTCCTTAAAGGTCGTCTGCATAACGACAATTGCGGCAATGCAGGCAAAAATGGGGTTTTCACGCTCAAGTAAAAAGTTTAAAACAATATTTGTCGGAGTTTCATCATTAGGAATGTAACCGCTGAGAACAAACAACAGCTTGAATATAAGCATACATAGCAGCACGGCGATTGAAGTTTTGATGGTTCGCATACCGATTTTCGGAATTTTTGAATTGTGCATTGATTGCACCCCTTCAATTTTTATTTACTGTCATTCAATTATAAACTATTTTTCCTCTATTTTCAATTATAAATTTATAATATACGGGAATAATAAAAAAGCCATATAATGTAAACCATTATACGGATTTATATTACAATATTATTATGGTGGATTTAGTCACAATATGTATCCAGCGGGTATACAAGGCAAAACGCTTTAACAAAGGCTCCCCAATGGACGCAGCGTGATACTGTGCCACCTTTGCTGCATACCCGCAAGACGATTGATTGTTAAATCTCTCACAGTATAGTATGCTCGTCTATGCAAAATGGGACATATTATTTAATTCGGAATGAATTAAAATATGGCTAATCGGGGAAATAATAAAATTCGATTGAACAAAAAAGCTTTACAAACCAAAAACTGCATGCTATAATCTTTACCGTGCCTGTTTCTCGGGATTTGGAACAAACCCTTTTCGGGTGGTCACCTACCTTTTTCTGGGGGCATGGCAAATAATATCAATGAGGTGAAATTATGACACATGAAGAAAAGACTGCAATAATGCAGAAGTATGCTCTCCATGAGGGAGATACCGGCTCACCTGAGGTTCAGATTGCCGTTCTCACAAAGAGAATTAACGACTTGACAGAGCATCTCAAGGAGCACAAGAAGGACCATCATTCACGCAGAGGTCTGCTCAAAATGGTCGGTCACAGAAGGAACCTTCTTGCATATTTGCAGAAAAGCGAGATTGAACGCTATCGTCAAATTATCGCAAAACTCGGTATCCGTAAATAATTGTGCTTTTCGAGCAGGCAGGGTTGCTTCTGCCTGCTCGTTTGCCGGTTATTAAATATTTACATCAGGAGAAGGAACGGTTTTAGCAGTGAATCGGCACCCCGAAGCGGGTTTCGGAGTGTGGATTTATTGCTAAACCGCCCGCCTGAAAAAAACAAAAGGAGATAGGAAATGTTTTTTAAGGATTTTAAAGTTTACGAAACAACTATTGCCGGGCGGCCATTTGTGGTTGAGGTTGGCAAAATGGCACAGCTTGCAGGCGGCTCATGCATGGTCCGTTACGGAGGCACGGATGTTCTGTGTACGGCAACAATGTCTGACAAGCCCCGTGAGGGAGTCGATTTCTTCCCTCTTTCGGTCGATTATGAAGAGAAGTTATATTCAGTCGGCAAGATTCCCGGCTCATTTCAGCGCAGAGAGGGCAGAGCAAGTGAAAAAGCAACCCTTGCCTCCCGTGTGATTGACCGCCCAATCCGACCCCTTTTCCCCAAGGATATGAGAAACGATATTGCCGTTGTTGCAACGGTTATGTCGGTTGACCAGGACTGCTTACCTGAAATTACCGCTATGCTCGGTGTTTCAATTGCAATTTCAATTTCCGAAATCCCGTGGGACGGGCCGATTTCCGGCTTGTCTGTTGGCTTGATTGACGGGGAATATGTCATAAACCCCACAGCCAAGCAGCGTGAAGCTTCAAGTATGGCTGTTACGGTTGCCTCAACTGCAGACCTTGTTGCAATGATTGAAGCGGGGGCAAACGAGGTCACGAATGACGAGATGTTTAACGGCATTATGTTCGCACATGAGGAGAACAAAAAAATTGTCGAATTCATTCAAAAAATAAAGGACGAAGTCGGCAAAGAAAAGATTGATTTCCCCTCAAATGACCCCGACCCGGATATGTACGAGGCTATAAAGGCTTTCGCAATTGAGGATATCCGCCTTGCTCTTGATACCGACGATAAGAGAGTCAGGGATGAAAGGCTCAAGCCCATTTATGAAACCGTTCATGAAAAATTTGACGAGATTTATCCCGAGCAGGGCGAAAAAATCGAAGATTGCCTATATCGGCTTCAGAAATTTGTTGTTCGCCGCTGGCTCCTTGACGATAACAAGCGTGTTGACGGCAGGGGGATTAATGAGATTCGTCCCCTTAACGCCGAGATAGATTTACTTGAACGTGCGCATGGCTCGGGTATGTTCACAAGAGGGCAGACTCAGGTTATGACAATTACTACACTAGGCCCGATGAGCGATGTTCAGATGCTTGACGGGATTGACGAGGTCGAAAACAAGCGTTATATCCACCACTATAATTTCCCGTCCTATTCCGTTGGTGAAACCAGACCCAGCAGAGGCCCCGGCCGCCGTGAAATAGGTCACGGCGCACTTGCGGAGAAAGCATTGTTGCCCGTCATCCCCTCTGTTGAGGAGTTCCCGTATTGCATCCGCCTTGTTTCAGAGGTGCTTTCATCAAACGGCTCAACCTCCCAGGGCGCAGTATGCGGTTCGACACTCTCGCTCATGGCTGCCGGTGTTCCAATTAAGGCACCTGTTGCGGGCATTTCATGCGGCCTTATCACCGAGGGCGAGCGTTTTATGACTATGGTTGACATTCAGGGGCTTGAGGATTTCTTCGGCGACATGGATTTCAAGGTAGCCGGAACGCATAAGGGCATTACCGCCATTCAGATGGACCTAAAGGTTCACGGTCTGACACCCGAAATCATTAAAGAGGCTCTTGAGAAGACATATAAGGCAAGGCTATATATCCTTGACGAAATCATGCTCCCCGTCATTGACAAACCCCGTAAGGAGCTTTCAAAATATGCCCCGAAGATGCTCACTATCACAATTCCCGTTGATAAAATCAGCGAGGTTATCGGCAAGCAGGGTAAGGTTATTCAAAAAATCTGTGCCGAGTGCAACTGCAAAATTGATGTCGAGGAGGACGGCAAGATTTTCATTAGTGCCATCGATATTGAAGATGCCGAGCGCGCTCTTCTCATGGTTAAAACAATTGCAATTGACCCGGAGGTCGGCTCAATCTATAAGGGCATTGTTACCCGCATAATGGATTTCGGTGCATTTGTCGAAATTGCACCCGGCAAAGAGGGGCTTGTGCATATAAGCCACCTTGATGTCAAGCGTACGGAAAAGGTTGAAGACGCGGTTGCAGTCGGCGACGAGGTTATTGTCAAGGTTCGTGAAATTGACGACCAGGGCAGGCTCAACCTCTCCCGCAGGGAAGCGCTAATAGAAGTCGAAGGGCTTGTGCCTGAAAATACGATTTCCGACGCACCCAGGCGTCCCGCTCCCCGCAGGGATTTTAACCGTGGCGGCAGAGGCGGGAACAGAGATTCTGGCAGAGGCGGCAGAGGCTGAATTATAAGTTAGTTAATACAAAACAAAACGGTGTGCAATAGGCACACCGTTTTTTTACCCTGCCTAAGCGCAAGGGCGTGAAATGCTTAATAGTTTTCCGATTTTATTTCAAAATAGGCCTTAGGATGTGCGCAGGTGGGGCAGATCTCGGGGGCATTTTTTCCGACATGGATATGCCCGCAGTTGCGGCAAATCCATACCACCTCATTTGTGCGCTCGAATACGATGCCTTCATTGAGGTTTTCTATAAGCTTGCGGAAACGTTCCTCATGCTCCTTTTCAATCTTTCCAACGCTGTCAAAAAGTATGGCGATTCGTGTAAAGCCCTCCTGACGGGCAACATCCGCAAAATCTTTATACATTTGTGTCCACTCATAGTTTTCACCGGCTGCGGCATCAAGCAGGTTTTCAACTGTATCAGGTATTTTGCCGCCGTGGAGCTCCTTGAACCAGATTTTTGCGTGTTCCTTTTCATTGTCCGCCGTCAATGCGAAAATAGATGCTATTTGCTCATATCCACCTTTTTTGGCGGCAGAAGCATAATAGGTGTACTTATTCCTTGCCTGTGATTCGCCTGCAAACGCTGCCATAAGGTTGGCTTCTGTTTTGCTTCCTTTGAATTCCATAAAAAAATCCTCCTTTATTATGTTATCCCGAATTATTAGGATAAGCTAACTATATATTAACATTTTTACGTGATAAAATTCAATACTTTTTAATCGGGCTGAGCTATATAGCCCCTAACGGCACTTTCTGCCGCAACGGCAGGCCCGGCAAGATATACCTCACTTTTGGGGTGACCCATCCTGCCCACAAAGTTTCTGTTTGTGGTTGCCACCGCCCTCTCGCCTGCCGCAAGGATGCCCATATGCCCTCCCAGACAAGGCCCGCAAGTCGGTGTGCTGACGGCTCCGCCTGCCTGAATAAAGGTTTCAATCAGACCTTCACGCAGGCATTCAAGATAAATGAGCTGCGTTGCGGGGATAATAATAAGCCTGACTCCCTGAGCCACCCTTCTGCCCTTGAGAATTTCTGCGGCCGTTCTCAAATCCTCAAGCCTGCCGTTTGTGCATGAGCCGATAACAACCTGCTGAATCTCTGTTCTTTCAATTTCATCCGCCGTGACGGTGTTTGAGGGCAGGTGAGGCTTTGCTATGGTTGGCTTCAGACTATTAAGGTCAATTTCGATTACCTCATCGTAAGGGGCATCACTGTCCGCCTCAAAAACCTTGAAGGGCCTTTTCGCCCTTGAGCTTACATATTTAAGTGCGGTTTCGTCAACGGGAAAGATGCCGTTCTTTGCACCGCATTCTATTGCCATGTTCGAGATTGACAGACGACTGTCCATAGAAAGGGACTTAATTCCCTCACCGCAAAATTCCAGCGAGCGGTAAAGTGCGCCGTCAACCCCGATTAATCCGATAAGATGGAGAATGATATCCTTGCCGGCAACATATTTTCTGCATTTGCCGGTAAGCACCACCTTGATTGCGGAGGGAACTTTGAACCATGCCTTTCCCGTAACCATAGCGGCAGCCATATCCGTTGAGCCGACTCCTGTGGAAAAGGCTCCGAGCGCACCGTAGGTGCAGGTGTGTGAGTCCGCTCCGATTATCGCATCCCCGGGCAGGACAATCCCTTTTTCAGGCAGGAGAGCATGCTCAATGCCCATTTCGCCGACATCAAAAAAATGCTCTATTTCATACCTGCGTGCAAAATTGCGGACCTGCAAACAGTTCTGCGCCGATTTAATATCCTTGTTTGGCGTGAAATGGTCAAGTACAAAGGAAATTTTGCTCTTGTCAAACACTTTTGATGCACCGCACCGTTCAAATTCGTTAATGGCAACAGGGGTTGTGACATCGTTGCCCATAACAAGGTCAAGCTCAGCTTCAATAAGCTGACCTGCGTAAACCTCCGGCAGCCCGGCATGTGCGGCAAGTATTTTCTGCGTCATTGTCATCGCCATAATCAGTACCTCCCTGTGTTCATTAGCTTGTGCTCAATGGAATCAACCAGAGCCAGCCAGCTGGCTTCAATAACATCCTTTGAAACACCTACGGTAGTCCAGACCTCTGTGCCGTCAGTCGAAGTAATAAGAACCCTGACCTGTGCGGCAGTTGCATATTTTGGCTCCATAACACGAACCTTGTAGTCAACCAGCCTGACCTTTGCCAAAATAGGATAGAATTCCGAAAGGGATTCCCTAAGTGCGGAGTCAAGTGCATTCACGGGGCCTTCACCGTCGGAGGCAGAGATTTTGACCTTGCCGTTTACCTTGAGCTTTATTGTGGCGGTAGCGCTTCGGTTGTTGTCATAGGGCAGCTCGTCTAGCACCTTATAGCTGACAAGGTCAAAGAACGGCTCAAAATGCTCCGCCAGCCTGCGGATAATCAGCTCCAGCGAAGCCTCCGCCCCTTCATACTGAAAGCCCAGGTATTCCTTCTCCTTGATTTGATTAAGGATTTCATTGATAACGGGGGAGTTCCTGTCAAAATCGGGATATAGCTTCAAGACCTTTTCTAAGACCGCCGCCCTGCCGGTAAACTCGCTCATAAGGAACCTTCTGCGGTTACCGACAAGAGAGGGGTCAATATGCTCAAAGGATGAGGAATTTTTCATGACAGCATCCATATGCATCCCTGCCTTGTGTGCAAAGGCACTCCTGCCGACAAAGGGCATATTTTTATGCAGTGAAATATTAGCGGTTTCAGATATCCTAAAAGCGCAGGAGGTAAGCTCCGCAAGCTTTTCTTCGGGTATGCAGCTATATCCTAGCCTTATCTGAAGATTCGGGATAATTGAGGAAAGGTTAGCATTGCCGCAGCGCTCCCCAAAGCCCAGAAAGGTGCCCTGAACCTGACTGGCTCCCGCCTGAACTGCAAGCACCGAGGAGGCAGCTGCCATATCGGAGTCATTATGCGCATGAATGCCGATATCAATATCATCGAATTGGGAGCAGACTTTTTTCGTTATGTCGTATATTTCCTGAGGCAGAGTTCCGCCGTTTGTGTCGCATAAGCACAGGCAGTATGCCCCGCCGCAGACTGCGGCATCCAGAGCCTCCAAAGCATAGCCCGAATCACTCTTATATCCGTCATAAAAATGCTCGGCATCAAATATCACCTGCCTGCCGTTCTCCGCAAAAAAGCGGCAGGTTTCTTCAATCATTTTAAGGTTTTCCTCCGGAGTCGTCTTGAGAATCTCAGTGACATGAAAGGCTGAGCATTTGCCCACAATCGTAACAAAGGGAGTGCCTGCCTCAAGCAGTGCCATGCAAGCCTGGTCCTCTTCAACGGTTGTATCCTTGCGCCGTGTTGAGCCGAAGGCGGATAGCACACTGTTTGTCAGCTTTAATGACCTTGCCCTCTCAAAGAACTCCAGCTCCTTAATGTTTGAAGCGGGGTTGCCCGCCTCGATTAAGGAGATTCCCAGCTCGTCAAGTGCAGCAACAATATTCAGCTTGTCATTGACGGAAAAGGAAATCCCCTCAGACTGCGCTCCGTCCCGCAGAGTGGAATCAAGAATTGTGACACGCTTCATATGTATTCCTCCGCAAGGTTTATTTGAAAGGCTATTCGTTAATATTCTTATCGCCGCTTTCGAGTGCCGTCATGCCTGAGCGGGAAAGCTCTGCAATTGTGTAATGGCTTGTAATATCCGCAATAAAGCGGTCAATTATCGAGCTTTCTCCCGTGAGCTCTGCCGTCAGTGTCAGATGGCCTATATCCTTCACCCTTGCGCCATAGGCGGTTATGGTTTTGAGAACACTCGGCCGCTCTTTGTTGACACAGCGGATTTTAACCAGCAACAGCTCGCTCGAAACGGTTTTTTCCTCCTCAAGACGGACTACGCTGACAACATCCTCAAGCTTGAGCAGCTGCTGCTCAACCTGCCTGAACTGAGAAGGCTCTACATGCGAAACAATTGTCATCCTTGATAATTCAGGCGTTTCCGTTTCCGAAACATTGAGGCTCTGAATATTGAATCCGCGCCTTGCGAACAGGCCGCAAACACGCAGAAGCACACCGGCATGGTTTTTCACCAAAGCCGAAAGCTCTAATCTTTCCTGCATAACATTACCCCCAATTTAACGGTTTTTTATAATGTCCGAATAGAAGCTGCTTTTATTCACCCTGCCGACACAGCACAGCGCTGTATTTTCGAGGCGGAGCAGCTCCTGTGCGGCGGCGCGGATTTTCTCAATTGTTATTGACCTGAAATTCTCAATTATTTTATCCTCATCCTCAACACAGTTGAACAAAAGCTCGCTCCTGCCCATTCGTGACGCTCTCGCCGGAGTAGCCTCAAGCCCCATTACAAGTGATGCGGCAGCCTGCTCCTGCGACCTGTGCAGTTCCTCGAGTGTGATGCTTTGCGGATAATCACGCAAAATCGAAAACACCTCTTTGAGAGCCTGTTCCTCCGCTTTTTTTGAAAGCCCCATGCTAATGGCAAAAATCCCTCCGTTGAGATATGATGCATTAAAGGCGTCAATTGAATACACAAGGCCCAGCTCTTCACGGATACGCTGAAAAAGCCTCGAGGATGTCGAGCCGCCGAGAATGTTGCAAAGAAGAGCGCAGGCGTATCTGTTCTCATCATCTGCCCCGACGCCCTTTAAACCAAGAATAAGCTGGTTTTGCTCAAAGTCCTTGCTCACTGTCTTAATAAAAGGGGTAAAGACGGCCTGACGCTTTTTTATCGGGTTGTTTGTGGGCTTAATGGAGCCGAAATATTTTTCACAATCCTCAATAACCCTATCCTTGTCAAAGCAACCGCAGAAGGAGACAACCATCCTTTCCGGAACAAAAAATTCAGACATATGCTCACGCAGCCCCTGAGCTGTTGCAGCGTTGACAGTGCCCCTGCTGCCGAGTATATTCCTGCCCAAGGCGTCACCTGACCAGGCATTTTCATAAAATGTGTCAAGGCACAAATCCTCAGGGTTATCCTCATACATAGCTATTTCTTCAACGATAACGCCCTTTTCGAGTTTGATATCCTTCTCGTCAAGCCGTGGATTTGTCACCATATCGCCCAGAATATCAAAAGCTTTGTCAACGTGGTCGGTAAGGCTCCGACAGTAAAAGCAGGTGTACTCCTTCGTTGTGTAGGCGTTGAGCGCACCGCCGATTTCATCCATCTGAGTTGCAATGTCAAAGGCAGAACGAGTAGGCGTACCTTTAAAAATCATGTGCTCGATAAAATGTGAAAAGCCTGCACTGCTTTCTTTCTCATATCCCGAGCCGCTACCTACCCAGATGCCCATTGTGCAGCTTCGTGCCCAGTCAACATAATCGAGCATTATTCTGAAACCGTTGGAAAGAGTAATTTTCTCCATTAAAAATCTCCCGTTTTATTTTTGCTTTTTGTCAAAATATATGTCCCTGCTGCGCTCGGCTTTCGCAAATTTTCTTGCCTTTTCCTTAGGCTTATCAAATTCAAAGGCAAGCGTAGCCCCGCCAAAGGTGATAATGTCCCCATCTTCAAGCGAAGTCTTATGCTTGACAGGCTCTCCGTTAACAAATACTCCCGTTCTTGAAAGAGTGTCCGCCACAAGCCAGCCGCCCTTTCGCAGGGCAACTACCGCATGAAACCTTGAAACGGTCGAATAATTTAGAACAATATCACAAGAGGTGCTTCGCCCGACAGAGTTTTCCCAGTTTTGGAGCGGGATAATGTCGCCGTTTGCAGTGTTTGTCAGGTGAGCAGGGAGATACGGACCCTTTGGCTTATGCCTGAGCATTGAAACTGAACAATAAAGCAAAATCAGAAAAGCAAAAGCGGGCAAAATATATCGGGCAATTTGAAAAAAATCCGCAGGCAATTCAACACCCCCTTGTATTATGCTTCTCCGCTAATGGGAATATTTATACATTTTACTATTTTAAAGCCATAAGCTGCAAATGTCAATCCCTGCGTCACCGTTGGAGTTTCCATATCAGAAATATTAAACAAGGATGCAAAATACTACGATTGTAAAAATCATCCGTTTGTATAATCCCGAAATTTAATAAATATTGAAAGAAAAGTGGGTAAAAATTTCAAAAAAAACTGAATTACTACAAAAACTTTTATGAAAACAAACAAAAATGAAATTATGACATTAAATATTTGCATTTTCAGCTTCCTTTGTATATAATTATTTAGTATCAACGTTATACAAAAATGTTAGGAGTTTTGGGAAATGAGTTATATTCACGACATTATCCACAGGGTTGAGGAGCAGAATAAAAATCAACCGGAGTTTGTTCAGGCAGCAACTGAGGTATTGACATCAATTGCTCCGGTTATCGAAAAAAACCAAATTTATCAGAAATGGTCACTGCTTGAGCGTATTGTTGAGCCTGAAAGGGTAAATATGTTTAAGGTTACATGGATTGATGAAGCCGGAAAGGTGCAGACAAACAGAGGCTACCGTGTTCAGTTCAACAGTGCCATAGGGCCTTACAAGGGTGGCCTGCGTTTCCACCCATCGGTGAATCTGAGCATAATAAAATTCCTGGGCTTTGAGCAGATATTTAAGAATTCGCTCACAGGGCTGCCCATAGGCGGCGGCAAGGGCGGCTCGGACTTTGACCCCAAGGGAAAGAGTGAGCTTGAAATTATGCATTTCTGCCAGAGCTTTATGACTTCTTTGTACAGAGTTATCGGTGCAGATGTTGATGTTCCCGCAGGTGATATCGGTGTCGGGGGCAGGGAAATCGGCTATATGTTCGGCCAGTATAAAAGAATCACAGGCCATTATGAGGGAGTTCTTACAGGAAAAGGGCTTTCATACGGCGGCTCCCTTGCAAGGACAGAGGCGACGGGCTTCGGGCTGATTTATCTTGTTGAAGAAATGCTTCGTGACCATTCTGACTCAATCGAGGGCAAAACAGTTGTTGTTTCAGGTGCGGGAAATGTTGCTATCTATGCAATTACAAAGGCGCAGCAGCTCGGCGCAAAGGTCGTCAC
>LSQX01101155.1_pt1 | contig 10726 bp, 13 predicted proteins | sample 654561 | NCBI WGS metagenome assembly LSQX01 (sample SAMN04489861, study PRJNA283612) | anaerobic digester metagenome | isolation source: 4 biogas reactors fed with cattle manure at either 37C or 55C with and... | place: Denmark: Kongens Lyngby | collected 2014 | reverse complement strand
AGATGTGTATAAGAGACAGGAATCGTGAAGACCAACTACGACATCTTGTGACGGCTGGCTGGGCATTTGTGCTAAATGCGCAGTTGCGCAGTTATTGCCCTGTTCACCGGCAGCGCGTGTGGTCATGCACGTGCCGCACAAACCCCGATCGCCGTCATCTTTGCACCATTCATAGCGCAGAGGCAGCAGCGCTGGTGTGGCGTGAGGGTCCCGCTCTCGACAGCCTCGCCGAGGCTGCGTGAGACCCGTGTCTGAACCGAAGACCCGGGTGCGGGGGCAACTGGTGAACGTGCACGACGTCATCGTGGGTGAGCGCCTGCGGGCACTCTCGCATGAACACGTCACTCACTTGCGAAACTCATTCACCAAACTTGGTGGACATCTCCAGTTGCAACCAATTGTGCTCGACCCGCACATGCGACTCGTAGACGGCGCGCACCGGCTAGAAGCTGCAAAGCAAGCAGGCTGGAGTCACCTGTTCGCCATTGTGCTGCACGAACTTACGCCTGCAAACCGCGCAATGCTCGAGGCTGAAGCCAACCTCGTGCGAAAGAATCTGAGCCCGGTCGAGATTGAGGAGGTCTGGCGCAACCACTACGAACCTGGCCTTCGAGTGCAGGCCCGTGCACGCCAGCTCTCGGGCCTGCGCCAAGGATCGAAGCTCCGACCGCAGCGGGCGACCCCAACCCCTGCGCCAACCCCGCGGATCAGCGTTGCCGTGGCTGCAAAGCAAGTGACGGGGTTGTCGCTGCAACAGCTGCGGGCGATTGGTGAGATCCGTGCGCTGTCGAACTCATTGGCAGCTGCGCCAAAGTTGCGTGCCGCCGCAGGTGAAGCCTTGCAAGACTTAGCTGCGCCAGGCGCAAGCATCGCTGCAGCCCGCCGACGGGTGGCAGCCGCACGTCGTGAGATCGCGCGAGGTGCAGAGAGCGGTCAGGCGAGTCAACCGACATCTACCGGCAAGGTCGCGCTTGAACGCGCACTGGTTGAGGCTGCTGATCTTGCGCAGAGCCTCTCTCAGCAGACTGGCAGCGACTTTGAAGAGATGGCCCGACACTCGCCAGCAAATCGAGACAGCCTGCGCGGCCTGCGAACGTCGCTGACACATGCGCTCGCAAATGTCGTAGCGATTGAGTGTCGGCTCGAGAGCTCGCCCCTCGCTGCGATGGCCCGCATCGGTACAGAAGTGGGCGCCTTGCACTCTCGATTGTTACGGGCACAGCTCGCGCAAACGCGTGATGCGAGGTGAGCTGCTGTGTGTGAAGAAGCTCGACAGCGGCGAGTGCTGCTCAAGCTCGCCGCTTCGCCACACCGGTTTCTGTGTACTCGCGAAGGTGCTGCACTGCTCGACGAGATTCGACAGCGTGTCGTGCCCGCAATCGCTCAAGCTGCACGGCGTCTCGGTTTGAATGAGCAATGGGCAGAAGCCGATGAAGTGGTGAACACGGTCATTCTGCTTCTCTGCGAAGACGGGTGCCGGGTGGCAACCCTCGCAGCGAACTCTCGTGTGCAACCCATGAACTATGTCTTTCAGTGCACGCTGCGTGCAATGCAGCAGCAGTGGGGGTCACGGTGGCAGGCGCTCGACGACCTCGGCCCAGCGACGTTGAGTGACAACGAATCTGGGGTAGATCCTGGCATCTTGCGTTCGATGGTGCACCGTGTGCATGGCTGGTTGGCTCCACGAACCCCGCCGCCGCTGCGTAACGACCTCTTGGCGCTGCTGATCTGGCTCGCAGAAAACCCGCCGCAGCGGCCCTCGCACGAGGCCCGCGATCGCGCAGCTGCGGCAGCCGAGTTCACCAGGTTCACCGAACTTCAGATTGCAGCGGTGGCCCGTGTGGCTTGGGGCGCAAGACCCAAACGAAGCGAAACCTCGCTGATGGGCGCCGTGCTGCGCGACCCAGCGTTTGATCTGTTTGACTCGCTGAGTCATGTGCGGTCGCTTGCGCGCTATTCCAAGAACATGCGAGCCGAGAGCGGCATGTGGCCGAGCAGAGCCGCTGCTAGCTAGCGCGGCTGCTGCGCGAAGTGCGGCCGCGCAACACCCCAATCAGGTGCTGAACGTCATCGGCGTCGCGCGATGCCGCCCATGTCGCCCAAATTTCAGTGCCAGGCAAGAGCGACTGACCGCCATGTGTCACCGTGAGCACCTTGTGTGCACGCTTGCTGCTGAGGTGTCGGGCAAGGGGCTGCGCCAGCAAAGCACCCCCCAAACCGGTCGCTACCAACTCAAGCGTTGTGAGCGAGTCGGTCGGGGCCCAGCTAGGGTCTTGCCACGGCAACGGGGCGGGCCACTGTGCTGCGTGGTCTGGGTGATCGAGCAGCGGCACTAAAGCAAGATCTTCGAGATCGACCTCGTCTTGCGCGGCAAGCTCGTGATCGGCGCTCACGACGAGCGCCACCGTCTCTGCATAGAGGCGCACGGCATGTCGATGCTGGTGGTCGCTAGCCCCAGCGCTCGCCGCAGTGCCTGCGTCGACGGGCTCGGCGCCCGGGCTGACGCGTTCGAGTAAGACGTCAACGTGCTCTCGAGCATCATCGAGTTCGTGAGGTGCAACAGGTACCAGCTCGAGGGGCTGAGCCGAGGCACGCGCCCAGCGTTCTGCCCATTTTTTCGGCGACACACCTCGCACGAACCCCAGCCGCAATGCAGGAGCGCCTACACCGGCTCGAGTACTTATGATCGCAGCCTGCTTCGCGGCGGCTTGTTTAGCCGTGGCCTGCTTCGCCGACGGTTTCGAAGTCTTTGAGCGAGGTGTTTGCGTGTAACGAGAGGCAGCCTTTTTTGGTGTTCGTCCGGTGCGCCCGCGGCGTGAATGGGCACTCAAAACGCAGTCACCTCGGAATAAATGTCGTGGTCATACTTCAAGCGGGCTTGCGACAGGGCGAGTCGATAGTCATCGGGTGAGGCCAGCGCGGCTTCTGCGCTCGGTCGCAACGGTGTTCCTTCTTCGAGGTAGTGAGGCAACGCCAGGCGTGCGTGGCCTTGGGGGGGCGATCCACTCGCAGCAACTACCCGCCACCAAGGAACTGCGTGACCATACAATGCCATGACTCGACCCACCGCGCGAGGCGCATGAGAGCCGAGCGCCCAAGCGATGTCACCATACGTGACCACGCGGCCCGGGGGCACTCGGTTCACCAATGCAAGCACTGCGTCGACGAACTCGGGGTGTGGCATGTGAACAGCCTACGATGTGCAGCGCAGGTTGCGAGGCCACTTGCGGTTAACCGAGTGCTGAAACTCCGAGCAAGCTGCCGATCGCATAGGTTGCGGCGACAGCCACCCCGCCAAAGAGCAGTTGTCTGCCGGCGCCGGCAAACGGGTTGCGGTCGGTGAACTTTGCCGCAACAAAACCTGCCGCGAGAAGCCCGATCGCGCCGAATCCCAGCGCCCACCACAGGGTGCCAAACCCAAAGAGGAACGGCAGTACAGGCACGATCGCGCCGATGCTGAAGGCAATGAGTGAGGCAATGGCGGCCACGAATGGGGACTGATATTCGTCTGGTTTTAGCCCAAGCTCGTGCGCCAAGTGCACTCTGAGAGCTTGTTCGTTGTTTGCGTGCACCTGTGTTGCCGCAGTTTTCGCAGTCTCAGCGTGCATGCCGAGGGACTCGAACATTACCGCAAGTTCTGCCTGTTCGCCCGCAGGGTTTCGGTGGAGGGCGTCGCGCTCGGTTTCGACCTCAACCTGCAGTTGCTCATTCTGAGTGCGTACCGAGGTGTATTCACCGAGTGCCATCGAGATCGCGCCAGAGATGAGACCGGACACGCCAGTGATTGCGATGATGCCGGGTGACGCCCCTGCGGCGGCGATGCCTGAGATGAGACCCACGTTTGAAACGAGTCCGTCCATCGCGCCAAACACTGAGGCACGTAGCCACCCGGTGCCCGCCGATGACGAGTGGCTGTGGTCGTATTCATGCGGATTTGCGATGTCGATGTCAGTCACGAAAGCTCACGTTAGCAAGCAAACGCGATGCGTGAGAACCTTGTTGTTCATGTCGCCCGCCCATAGGCTCGAGTTCGTCTCAACGTACATTGTGTGAACTGGGTTGGTAAGAAGGCAGGCTGAATCTTACTTCCCGCAGGAGAGACCGGAGAACTGGTCTGCGCGGCTGTGGGTTCAGTCGGTTGTGAGCGGCGCAGGGCACTTCATTCGCGTGGGTTTTCCCGGGCCGCCGCGGTCGATGCGATGCTCTTTCATGGCCTGCGTGCAGACTGGGCACTTCGGGTCAGGGTCGGGCACGTACGCGGGCTCATTGCGATCGCCAAGCTGTGCTGGCCCTTCGATTTGATACAGGAAGCGTTGCACTGCGGCGTAGAACCCTGGTACTCCGTCGTACGGACTCTTATGCCACAGCTGACGCTTCTTTCGTTTGCCCACAAACGAAACTCTAGCATGTTTGTTTGCACACAAACGAGGTGTCCTTTTAGTGCGGACGAGATACCCTGAGGGAGTGAGCCAAACGCCTGACGACGCCCTCGAACTCGAACGTCAAGTGTGTTTCGCGTTGGCCGTGGCGAGCCGCACGGTGATCACTATGTATCGCCCGATCCTCGAACCCCTGGGGCTCACCCACCCGCAGTACCTCGTGATGCTCGCGCTGTGGGGCAACGCACCCCTTCGCTTTCGTGAAGTTGCCGAGATGTTGCACCTCGACCCGGCAACTCTCACCCCCATCATTAAGCGGCTTGAGCAGAACGGACTAATCGAACGCACTCCAGTCGCCGGTGACGAGCGCACGTTTTATCTCACCCCAACGGACGCAGGCACCGACCTTCGCGAACGCGCACTCGCGGTGCCGCCGGCCGTTATCGAACAGCTGGGGATGCCGGTTGGACGGCTCATTGCGCTCCGCGACGAACTGTCGAGCGTGATCGAGGCTGCTGAAGCCGCGATCGATGAGAAAGGCAACAGCAGAAGCGCTATTTAGAATCTTGACGAGTGATTTCGAGCGATCGCTCGAGCAGGGTTCGTAGGGCTGCGCGGTTCACTCCGGTGAGCCGAGTGAGATAGAGGCACGCCTTACTTGCACGGTGACGTCCAAGCTCGTTCATGAGCTCTGGCCACCGCTCGGCAAAGTTGTTCACCAGATAGATGGTGTGTTGGCGGGGCCCGCTGGCAAACGCCAGCTCAGGGGCTCGGCCGCCGTGGCCGCTCTCATAGCGATACTCGTACACGCCAAATCCGATGATGCGTCGGGCCCACACCTGAGGTGTTGCGCCGGTCAGCTGCTCACACAGTGTGAGCAATTCCTCGGCTTCTGCGCGGCGAGCGGCATCGAGGGCATCAAGCAGCTCGCTCACGTCCATATCAGACGGAGACATTGCAGGTTGTGACTTCATCAGCACTCCGCTCTCGTTCTCTTTGCGCCGTTGCTGCTTAAGTGTAGGTCGTGACGGTAACGGCGTCTGTCATCTCTCCTGTGATTGCGAGCAACTGCCCACCTACTACTACGAGTACGCTAAAACGGTGAGTGGCAACGACCTAGCGCGACATGCAGACAGGCTTGCCCGGTTGAGGTCAGTGTGGCCAGAGGTGACTTCAGCAGAGGTGCGTGATGCGCGCCCGACCGCCTACCGATCGGCGGTGATCGGTGCGCTGCTGCTGATGCTTGCTGTACCAACTTCTTGGTTGAGTATTTGGCTGTTTCTCGACGCCTCATTTTTGTCGCCAGGCTGGCTCGACTCGGTGCGCGGGCTGTTGATGGTCGTGCTGCCGTTCGGCGCGATCTGTCTGTGGATCGCTGCGGTCACTCTGCTTCTCACGCCGACTGGCGTGCGTCGTGCGATTGCGTTGCAAGGTTTTGCGCGTGAAGTGGGCTTGCGATTTGCGAGTGACGGCCCGCATGTGCCACCGGTTGGTCTCTATTTTGCCGAGGGCGCGTTGGCCGCACCGGCTGACAGCAGAGCGCGTCTCGAGGCGCAGCGCGACCACTTTAGCAAGTCGATGTTTCGTTCGCGGTACTCCCTGTATATGCCGACGTCAGGGCCTCGCCCAAGACTGCAGATCGCGTTCGCCGCATACTTGGGCGGCAAGAACAGCCCGAGAGTGCCACGGGCCAACTTTCGCTTTCTCAGGCTGCAGCTCTCGCGCCGATTGCCCCACCTCGTCACTGTTGCTCGCAGAAATGGCTCAACGCGCGCCATGCTGCCAGGGTCGACCCAGCTTTCGCTCGAGGGCGATTTTGACCGGCACTTCACCTTGTATGTGCCGCCTGGTTATGAGCGTGACGCGCTCGAATTATTCACTCCAGACGTGATGGCTTGTCTGATCGATCATGGCAAGAATTGGGACATTGAAATTGTCGAGGATCAGCTCATCGTTGTCTCGAGCAGAGTTGGGGCGCGTGCCGACCGAAGCGAAGTGACCGCGCTGCTGCATTTCGCTGATCTGTTCGGTGCCGAAATTGGTCATCAGGCAGCGACTTATTCCGACCCGCGTGCGCAGCGCCCGCGCACTCAGGTTGCCGCGGGCGGAAGGCGGTTGCTTCGCCGTTCTGAAGGGTGGATCTGGGCGGCAGTGTGTGGCCTGGCCGCGTTGTGTTTTGCCTTTCCCTTTGTTCTCATGTGGTTCATTGAGGGCTCAGCGCCGTAACCCGAGCCGATGTGGGCCCGGCGATGCTAGCGTATTGGACATTGAAATGACGCGAACGCTGCGGCTCTGGTGCTAGTGCAGCAGCGGCTCTTTGCCGTAGCGTGCGAGCAACAGAAGTATCAGCGCCGTGCCTGAGAGCAAGCCGTCGGCGATGCCGGCCGGAAGCATGAAGAGCATGAGCACGAGCGTAACCACGCAGTTGATGAACGAGAGCGCGTACCCCCACATTCGGTTCTTGAGCAGGCCGACGGCGCCAATGATGCGAAGCATGGCAAACAGCCCACTCATCGCCATCATCAGGTAGAGGTTGTCATCGAAAAACGGGACGATGAATGAGAAGCCTCGAGCGAGCAGTTGGGAGTCAACCTGCAGCATCATCAGCACTGGCAACGCGAGAAATGGCAGCCCCTCCATCAGTAGCCCTTGGATAAGCTGAAGAATCGCCGCCCAAGTGACTTGGCGTCTGGCTGTGGCTTTGGCTGTGGCAGTAGGCGGGGTGTGTTGCTGCTGAATCGGCACAGGAATAAGCCTACTGAGTGTTCGAGCAGTCGCACTTGCTGGGTACACGGGGCCGTGTGCGGTAGCTTTTCACTATGGTTCGGTATGGAGTCGGGGCGACACGCGGCATCACACTGCAGCAATTGAGATACTTCGTTGAAGTTGCTGCCGAAGGGTCGATCAGCGCCGCCGCCGATCTGCTCTATGTGTCTCAACCAACTATGTCTGCGGCGCTGAAAGACCTCGAAAGCAAGGTGGGCCGGGTGCTCTTGACCCGCTCGGCGCGCGGGGTGACCCTCACCGAAGACGGAACCGAGTTTCTTGGCTACGCCCGCCAAGTCACCGAACAAGCCGAGCTGCTTGAGCAACGCTATCTCGGCCGCCCGCCTTCGCGACGCCTGCTTGGGGTGTCGACGCAACACTATTCGTTTGTGGTCGACGCCTTTGCCCGAATGGTGAAGGCTACGGACGCGCCCGAATATGTGTTCAGCCTGCGCGAAACCCGAACCTGGGACATTATCGAAGACGTGCGCACGCTGCGCAGCGAACTCGGTGTGCTCTACAGAAATGACTTCAATAGAAACGTCATCGACAAGCTGCTTCGAGATGCGGGGCTCGTCTTCACTCCGTTGTTTCTTGCCACCCCGCACATCTTTATTGCGCGGTCGAATCCGCTCGCCGGGCGTTCGAGAGTGACGCTCGATGACCTCGAAGACCTGCCGCGGCTCACCTTCGATCAGGGCACAAACAATTCGTTCTATCTTGCAGAAGAGATTCTCTCGACACGTTCGTCGAAACAAGACATTCGGGTGAGTGATCGTGCGACCATTTTCAATCTCATGATCAGTCTCGGCGGGTACACCATCTCAACCGGCATCATCTCTGACGATCTGGACCCGTCGATTATTGCCGTGCCGCTCGAGGTCGATGAACGGATTGAGATCGGTTGGATCGGCCAGGCCTCTGTCTCATTGACGACGCAGGCGCAGCGGTTTGTTGCCGAGATGCGTGATGTGGTTGCTGGCTTTGGTGTCGAACTGCTGGTATAGGAAATTCCTTTAGCTCATCACCAAGGTTGCTGATGGGGCTATGGCTGGGCAGTCTACCTACACTGAAGATGAACGTACTGATCGCACGTGATCGGTACCGGCGGTGGGTGAGAACCCGGCGCTGCAACCCAAGTATTGAGGCACACATCATCATGACCAACGACTGCGCATTCAGCGTGAGCACGACCCGTTTCGACGAGGACTATGCTCCTTCGACGAGTTCGCGCGCCACGACGAACTTTGCAAACCTTGCTCGGGGTGAACACCGTCAGCAGAACCTGCGCAACGCACTGACGATGATCAATAATCGCTTCAACGATTTGGTGAGCTGGGATAACCCCGGCCAGGATCGCTATCGCGTAGAACTCGACATCATCTCTGTCGACCTGCACCTCGCTGCTGCCAGTGACACAGGCGCGTTTCCGCTGATCGAGGTGCTCGATGTGCAGATCCTCGACACACAAACTGGCACACGCACTGCTGGCATTGTCGGCAATAACTTCTCGTCATACATTCGCGACTACGACTTCAGTGTCTTGTTGCCCGCGCATGCCGCACAGGCACCAGGGGCGGGTGTGCCGGAAGATTTCGGTGAGCTGCACGGTCAGCTATTCAAGAAGTTTCTCGACTCTGAGGCGTATCAAGAGCGCTTTGCGCAGCCCCCGGTGATTTGCCTCAGCGTGTCGACCTCGCGCACGTATCGTCGGCTCTCGAACCGTCACCCTGTGCTCGGTGTCGAATATCAGCAAAACGATTATTCGTTGACCGACCAGTATTTCGCGCAGATGGGCCTTACCGTGCGGTACTTTATGCCACCCGGGTCGGTTGCGCCGCTTGCGTTCTACCATCAGGGCGACCTGCTGAATGACTACACGCCGCTCGCGCTCGCCGGCACCATCAGCACGATGGAATCGTTTCAGAAAATCTATCGCCCCGAGATCTACAATGCGAACGCGGCGGCCGCAGAAGTGTTCCAACCGAGCCTTGAGCACCAGGACTATTCACTCACGCAAGTCGAATATGATCGCGTCGAGCGCAGCCAGCTCGCCACCACGCAAGGCAAGTTCACCGAGCAACACTTGATGGAACCACACGGTGCGCTCTTGCAACAATGGGTCACGGCTTCTGCTCTTTTGCCCGTATAATCACGCGAAACGTGAGGCTTCACACATGACCACTCTGCTGCCCAACTCTCTGCTGCCCAACTCTCTGCTGCCCACTTCAATTGTGGGAAGCCTGCCCAAGCCGTCGTGGCTGTCGCAGCCCGAAACGCTGTGGTCGCCATGGAAGTTGAACGGTGACGAATTGCGTGAAGGGAAGCTCGACGCACTCAGCCTTGCGGCAGACGAACAGCGTCGCGCAGGGCTTGATATCATCAGCGACGGTGAACAGACCCGCCAACACTTCGTCACCACTTTCATCGAGCACTTGAGTGGGGTCGACTTCGAGCGACGCGAAACGGTGCGCATTCGCAACCGCTACGACGCGAGCGTGCCGACCGTCGTCGGTGAGGTGAGTCTCGACGGCTCGGTCTTTGCTGACGACGCGAAGCGGCTACGCGAACAGACGCAGCAGCCGATCAAATGGGCGCTGCCAGGCCCGATGACCATGATCGACACGCTGTATGACGACCACTATCGCAGCCGTGAAGAACTCGCGTGGCAGTTTGCCAAGATTCTCAATCAAGAAGCCAAGGCGCTCGAAGCCGCTGGCGTCGACATCATTCAGTTCGACGAGCCCGCGTTCAACGTGTTTTTTGACGAGATGAAAGATTGGGGAGTGGCCGCGCTTGAGCGCGCGAAAGAAGGGCTTAAGGCCGAAATCGCTGTGCACATTTGCTACGGCTACGGCATCAAAGCCAATACTGATTGGAAGGCGACGCTCGGCTCAGAGTGGCGCCAATACGAAGAGTCTTTTCCGCTGCTGCAGCAGTCCACGATCGATATCGTGTCTCTGGAGAGTCACAACTCTCGTGTGCCAGTCGACCTCATCGAGTTGCTTCGCGGCAAGAAGGTCATGCTTGGCGCAATCGATGTGGCAAGCAACACGATCGAAACCCCCGACGAAGTCGCAGCCACCTTGCGAAGTGCGCTGCCCTTTGTTGATGCACACCTCTTGCACCCGAGCACGAACTGCGGAATGGCACCCCTTTCTCGCCAGGTTGCACGGGACAAGATGCATGCGCTCGCGGCAGGGGCCGAAATCGTACGCGCCGAGCTCGCATAAAGCAGCGCGCGAGCCACGGATGTGAGCAACCCGCTGCTGCGAAAAGTGGGCGCGCAGATGATGATGCGGGGCTCATGCGGCTGTTGGTGCGGATTCAGTGTTGGCATTTGCGGTGTGCATTCGTTCTCCTTGTGGGCGTTACGCACATGGGGATGCCTTTTGTATGGCTTTCGAAAGTGACGAAAAATTAGTAACGAACAAATAGTAACTAAGAATGTAATTTGACCGTCATGATTGTCGTATTTTGGGTGTTAAACGGTCTGCTTGCGCTCGCATTCCTCGCTTCGGGTGCCATGAAGCTGATGAAGACGCGCGAGGATCTCGCTGCTTCGGGAATGGCTTGGGCGC
>LSQX01409145.1_pt2 | contig 10727 bp, 12 predicted proteins | sample 654561 | NCBI WGS metagenome assembly LSQX01 (sample SAMN04489861, study PRJNA283612) | anaerobic digester metagenome | isolation source: 4 biogas reactors fed with cattle manure at either 37C or 55C with and... | place: Denmark: Kongens Lyngby | collected 2014 | reverse complement strand
TAAAATGCTCAATAACCTTATCTGAAAATGATGCGCAAAACATTTAAGTACTCCCTTCGTAATCTTAAAAAATTTCATTGCTTATGTAAAACAACTTATAATACTTCCGAAAGAGCCAATAACGCGATCCCTATAATCACAATCGCCACAACAATATACTGCTTCCGGTTCAGCCTTTCCTTTAGGAAGATACGTGACAGCAAGACTGAAAACACACTGTATGACGCGATAAGCGGGGCTACGATTATTGCATTTTGAGCCATTGCGAATACATAAAAGAACTGTCCTGCGGTTTCAAAAACAGCCGCAGCGCCCTTATCCTTTTCTTTGAACAGGTTGAATTTCACTTTTTTTATTTTTAAGTATATAAAAGATATTACCGCACAAATCAAAAAAGTAAATTCATATGCCAGCAATGCATCATCTTCCGTGATAAGGGAAAGCTCATCCAGATACACAGCATCCGCGAATGTACCAAGTCCATCAATTATGCAATATAAGATCGGAAAAATTAAAGCGATGAAACTTCTTTGATATTTCTTCTTTTCATGCTCGTCAAATATCAATGTTTGATTTGAAACTCGTTTTTCCAATATTGCAAGTGCAATAATACCTGCAGTTATAATTACTATGGCACTGCTTTCCAGTGTATTTAAGGTGTGGTCAAAAAATATAAAAATAAGAATTGCAGTAACCATTCCCGATGAATTCTGTACCGGTGAGGATATAGATAATTCGATATACCGAAGCCCGATATATCCAACTGTCATCGATAATATATACATAAATGAAACAGGGAAATAGGTGATCAAACGGACAGGCGAAAAGTGGATATTGTTGATTATCATATAGGCGAACGCATGAATGCCCATAACAAGACCAACCATTATAACAGTCTTGATATGACTTGTTTTATCTGTGGGCTCTGCTCCTTTTTTATAAAACAAGTCAGCAAAGGCCCATGAAAAAGTTGTGAGTAGCGCGAATAACAGCCACATGGATATTTTCTCTCTTACATATTATTTTGTGTGTTTATATTTTCGTCTTTGTTTGCGTTGGTAGGGGGAATGAAATCCGGAAATATATCCGGCATTGCAGCCTGTAAAGAAACCAACGCAACCTCAAGCATGGTATCATCCGGTTCTTGAGTTGTGATTCTTTGCATCCAAAGTCCGGGTGCAACTAATATTTTTACAAGCTTGTTATCATGATTACCAGAATACATCAAAAATTCATATCCGAGACTGATGACAATAGGAGCGACAATAATTTTAGTAATTGTACGAAGCCATATACCGGTAAACGGTATGAATGACGAGACAATAATTGATATTATTATTAAAACAAATAGAAAAGAGGTCCCGCATCTGGGGTGAAAGCGTTTAAATGTCTTTGCATTTTCCGGAGTCAATTCTTTACCTGATTCATAACAAAATACACTTTTATGCTCAGCACCATGATACTGAAATACCCGCTTCATATCCGGTATTAAGGATACCAAATAGAGATATAATACAAGAATTACAATCCTTACAAGACCTTCAACAAGAGCTCTGGTCCAACCGAGTTCAATCCATAAATTAATCAAACCTCCTGCTGCCGTAGGCAAGATAATAAACATTACAATTGCTAAAAAGAGAGAGAAAACTGTTGCCAGCCCCATAACAAAATTCAAAAAAGACGAACTGAAATGTTTGTTCATCCACTTTTCAAACCTGCTTTTTTCTTCAATCTCAGCAATACCAAGCATATCAGTAGCTTTAGTTAAAGTACCGTATGATAATATCATCATATCGATAAAATTGATGAAGCCCCTTATCAAAGGTAATTTTAAAACTCTACTGTTTTTCTTCAGGCTCTGAAATTTATATGATTTTACATCAAGTGTTCCGTCAGGCTTGCGTACTGTAATAGCGTAATTATTTTTATGCTTCATCATTACGCCTTCTATAACAGCCTGACCTCCTACGGTATTTAATCTGCTGTTAATAAATTTTTCACTCATTTCAAGCCCCCAGTCCACAGCGTTTACATTGAATTATATAAACGCTGCTAATTTATATAAGCCAATTATTCAATCAAACGTTTCTTCAGCTTCTCTGATAATTCATAACTTTCCCAAGGTACGTTTAAATCCTCTCTTCCCATATGCCCATATGCAGCAAGATCGCAATATATGGGTCTGCGAAGATTAAACTTTTCTATGATAGCTGCAGGGCGAAAATCGAATTCATCCTGTACAGCTTTTGAAATTAATTCTTCTTCTATAGCAGAAGTTCCAAATGTTTCAATTAAAACAGAAACCGGCTTTGCAACACCTATAGCATAGGCAACCTGTACTTCGCATTTATCGGCAAGTCCTGCTGCAACAATATTTTTTGCTACATATCTCGCCGCGTATGAAGCCGAACGATCAACTTTCGTAGGGTCTTTACCTGAAAAAGCTCCTCCGCCATGACGAGAATAGCCACCATATGTATCGACAATTATTTTTCTTCCGGTGAGTCCGCTATCACCGGCAGGACCGCCGACTACAAATCTGCCTGTCGGATTAACATATATTTTTGTATTAGAATCAATATAGTTTTCAGGAATAATTGGAGTAATTACATGTTGTATCACATCGGCTCTTATTTGTTTCAAATCTACGCTTGCACTGTGCTGAGTTGAGATAACGATAGCTTCAACTCTTACGGGTTTACCATCACTGTATTCTACTGTAACTTGTGTTTTACCGTCAGGACGCAGATAAGACAATATACCGTCTTTTCTAACTTGAGTTAATCTTTTGGCAAGCTTATGTGCAAAAGATATTGGCAGCGGCATAAGTTCAGGCGTTTCATTACAAGCATAGCCAAACATTAAGCCCTGATCCCCGGCACCTAAATTTTTATCATCTGCACTTTTCCCTTGCTTTGATTCAAGAGAATTGTCAACACCGAGAGCAATATCCGGAGACTGCTCATGTATAGAGTTTATTACAGCACAGCTATCACAATCAAAGCCATACTTTGCTCGATCATATCCTATCTTTCTGACTGTTTCCCTGACGATATTGGGAATATCAACATATCCTTTGGTAGTAATTTCACCCATGACTAAAATAAGCCCTGTAGTACATGAAGTCTCACACGCGACTCGAGAATATGGATCTTTACACAACAATTCGTCAAGTATTGCATCCGAAATCTTATCACATATTTTATCCGGATGTCCCTCTGTAACTGATTCACTTGTAAATAGTGTTTTTTTCATTATTTTTAGCGCAAAAAATGCGCAACTCCTCGCTATAATATGTTTTGGTAGAAATCATATCTCTACTGAATCACCTGCGTAAAGAATATCGCATTTTTCTCCTAAGAATTTTTTCATTTCAGAGATAGCGGATATACCTGTGCAATGTAGGGGATATACTTTCCGTATGCCTAAATTAATTAAATGCTGCATTGTCAATTGCAGCCTTAAAGGATTATCATTATCTAAATGCATCCCGGCGACTACAGTATCTATCTTTTTGCCCGGAAATTGCTTCAGAGTATAATGCAGACAGTTTATAACACCCGGATGGCTGCATCCAAGAAAGACAACAAGGCCTTTATTTGTATCAAAAACAAGCATCTGTTCGTCTGTCATCATATCAGCAGACATCTCATTTCCATTCTTGATATAAAAGCCTTTAGGAATTTCTTCAAATTCTACTGTGCTTGGTATACTTCCAAAAAGGGCTATATCATCACTTATTTTCATATTATCATTTATAAACACAAGACAATATTTGTCAGCAGACCATGGTATCCCGATTTCACGATAAGATTTACCATCCGGATTAATCGCATATTTATTCTTAAGAGCAGTTTCTTGAACATATATTTTCGGATTCTTTTTTAATTCAGGCAAGCAAGATATACCGCCGCAGTGGTCATAATGACCGTGGCTCAAGACAATATAATCAGTTTTGTTCAAATCAAGCTGTAACGCCTTTGCGTTTCGGATATAAACATCACTCTGACCAGTATCAAACAGAATGTTGCAATCTTCATATTCAATAAAAAGAGATAAACCGTGCTCTGCGAGAAATCCCCGTTTTTTCACCTTATCATCAGTTAAAACTGTAATTTTCATTATATAAACAAGCTCCTTGAATCAGCTATAAGTAATGAGCTTATGCTCATAACTTATATTATATAACTGTTATGGGCATATGTCAATAAGAAAGACTACATTTTAAGATAAAATTTGCATTTAGAAGCATTAAAAAAGAGAGCCCCAAAGCTCTCTTTTGCTATTGATCACGATAGAATTTTCTCATTTTAAAACAGATAGCTCTTCCGAAAAAGGTTTCAGCGCACGGGGAAGTATGCCTGTCACGAAAGCTATCAATACGCCGTAGTTTGTAATATATACACCTTGTTCCCTTGATTTATCAACTCTGTAATGCATTTCGCGATTATTAAGCATACAGCCTCCGCAATGAATGATCAGGCTGTATTTTTTCATGTCTTTGGGGAAATAGGCTCCCGATGTCCATTCATAATTCAGACCTTCGCCAACTATTTTATTAATCCAGCGGGGTATTTTTACAGTTCCGATATCATCATCCTGCCTGTGATGAGTGCAGCCTTCAACAATCAGAATGTTATCTCCTTTTGAGAGTGTTTCAATTCGCTTTACGCCTCTTACCATTTCTGCGATATCCGCTTTCTGTCTGGCAAATAAAATGGAAAAAGAGGTGAGAGGAATTTCTTCCGGCGTATCGGCGGCTACGCTTTCAAAAGCCTGCGAATCGGTAATTACGATAGCTGGAGGTGTTTTTAGATTTTGAAGCGTTTGTTTTAATTCAGTCTCTTTTGTTACAAAGGCCATTGCTCCGATATCAAGAATATCTCTTATCATCTGCTGCTGAGGAAGTATCAGACGGCCTTTGGGAGCCGCTGAATCAATTGGTGTTACAAGAACGGCGGTTTCGCCCGGTTTGATTAATCCGTCAACAAGTGAAGGCTGAGTATATTCCATACCGGAATTCGAAATGATTTGTTTCTTTACATCTTCAATCCCTTTATTTTGAAGAGTGCTTACACATACGAACGGGAATCCTATATTTTCTACCATGTCGGAATCGTTACCGTCACATTTGTTAAACACGACAATAAAGCGGATTTTTCGGCTTTGCAGCTCCTCAATAAAATCCTTTTCCAGCTGTGTTATTCCGGATTTATCGGTTACCAAGATAACGAAATTGCATTTTCGAAGTACCTCGTATGATTTTTCCACTCGCTGCATGCCAAGCTCACCGACATCGTCCAACCCGGCAGTATCAATAAATACCACAGGCCCTATAGGCAAAATTTCCATTGCCTTGTAAACCGGGTCCGTAGTTGTCCCCGGTACATCTGAGGTTAAAGCTGTATTTTGCTTTGTAATGGCGTTAATCAACGATGATTTACCTACATTTCGCCTGCCGAAAATTCCTATTGTAAATCTGCTTGCCACAGGTGTTGAATTCATATTCTCCATTTATGTATCATCCTTTATTTCATATCGACATGATCCCCTCGGGACAAATCAGGTATCATGTTTATTTTTTTGATGGATTCTGTTAGATTCGATAGGTTTTCCGATGCCTCAAGACCGCTGCACAGTTTATTATCATACAATTTATAATTGTCACGATATTGCTTTGGCGTCAGGTTTGGCATAACCACATTTGCCCCAGCCAGGAATCCTTTTTCCCGAGCCGAAGCATCAACCGTATTAAGCGCTGTTGTCGCCGGTATCAGTGCCTTTGGTACTATAATTCTAACAAGCGACAGCAAAATAATCGTTTTATGAATTGTCGGTTTATCATAATTTGCGAATTTTGTGTCCTTGTGCGGTATAAACGGACCGATTCCGATCATATGAGGCTGAAGCTCACGCAGAAATATCAAATCCTCCGCTAATGTTTCATAGGTCTGATACGGTGAATCCACCATAAAGCCCGCACCGACCTGATAACCGATATTTTTTAGATTGTATAAACACTCTTTCCGGTTTATAAGGCTTAATTCCGGCGGATGCAGAATTTTATAATGCGCTTCGTTCGCGGTTTCGTGGCGTAAAAGATAACGGTCAGCTCCGGCATCAAAAAGCCTTTCGTAAGACTTATAGTTTAATTCGCCGACAGAGAGAGTTACAGCACAATCCGGAAAGCGGGATTTGATTTTACAGACAACAGAGCATAGCTTATCATCTGTAAAATAATAATCTTCACCGCTTTGCAAAACAAAGGTGCGGAATCCGATTTTATAACCCTGACTGCATGATTCAAGTATTTCATCCTCAGTCATACGGTATCGAGCCGCATTTTGATTGCCTCGCCGGATTCCGCAGTAATAACAGTTGTTTTTGCAATAACTACTGAATTCGATAAGCCCCCGAAAAAACACTCTTGCTCCATAATGCTTATCTCGTAGTTCACATGCATATAAAGCAAGACTGCTTACTTCTTCGTTTGTGGCATTTTCACAGAAATATTTTATGCTTTCCGACAGCTGCTTTTTGTCAGTTTCGAGAAATCCGTTTAATTCTTTCATTTTTACAAACGCAAATCTCTTTCTCCGTTTTCTAACCTTTGAAGTATTGATAGAGCTTTTTCGTAAACAGGCTGACTTTTTAAAAGCTCAAGATGCTTACCTATTACGGCTTCGCCTTTTGCCTTGGTTTCCTCAGAGGCATAATCAAGCAGATACTCCTTAAAGGTAAAAATCGCATTAGGAATACAGAAATTATGTACAAACTTGGATTTTGCGACCTTCATGAATTCCTCACCGGTTCTCCCCGCACGGTAGCAGGCGGTACAGAATGATGGAATATTGCCCATTTCGCAAATCTCTTTTACCACATCATCTAAAGACCGTGGGTCGCAAATAGAAAACTGTTCTTTATCGGGAAGCTTGTTTGCTTCCTTTGATTTTGAATAAGCGCCTACACCAATTCGTGTGCCAGCGTCTATTTGTGACACTCCAAGCGGTATAACCTCTTTTCGTACATGAACAGATTCTCTTGCTGTACATATTAAACCGGTATAAGGTACGGATAATCTTAGAATAGCAATCAGCTTTTTAAAATCGCTGTCACTTACCGCATACTTTGGATTTACTGAAAATGGCGTTCCTGTAGCGGGGGTTATGCGGGGGAAGGATATAGTATGAGGTCCTACTCCGTTAAAGGTTTCCTCAAGATGAATTGTATGATATAACAGTCCCATAACCTCAAACCGCCAGTCATAAAGCCCGAATAAAACGCCCAGTCCGCAATCATCAACGCCCGCCTTTTGTGCTCTGTCCATCGCATATAAACGCCAACGATAATGCCCCTTGATCGTTCCAGAAGGATGCACATTTTTATAAGTCTCGTGATGATAGGTTTCCTGAAACACCTGAAAAGTTCCGATTCCTACTTCTTTTAACTTTTTCAGCTCATCAACTCTCAGCGGTGCGCAATTTATATTGGCACGCCGAATTTCGCCATTCTCTGTTTTTACGCTGTAAACTTTCTGGACAGTCTTACACATGAAATCCACTTCGGTAGCGGGCGATTCACCGTAAACAAGCACGGTGCGTTTTTGCCCTTCTCCGATCATTATTTTCACTTCGTCCTCAATTTCATCCATTGTAAGCGTTTTGCGGTGCATAGCTGTATTGCTGCTCCGAAAACCGCAGTATTTACAGTTGTTCGCGCATTCGTCGCTTATGTAAAGAGGAGCAAAGAAAACGATGCGGTCACCATATACCTCCTGCTTCAATTGATAAGCTAATTCATACATTTCTTTGATAGTTTCTTCATCTTTATTCTGAATCAAAACGGCGGTTTCTTCCGGCTCCAGCCTTATACATTCAGCCGCCTTTTTTAAAACCCGTCTGACTTCCTCCCTGGACGGATTCTCGTGTTTGTTTAATTGCTCCCATATTTTATCGTCATCGATAAAATCACACTCCAGCTTGTCCAACTCTTCAAATTCATCGTGATACTTTTCAAGAAAATTCATGATGCAACTACCTTTCAATTAATTATTTTTTGTTTCTTTTGTTATCATTGATTTTACGGATACGCCTTTTATTCTTCCAAGTTTTCCGGTAAGCGCGCTGATTTCATCATTGGTTCCATCCATTATTAAAGATATAACCGACACGCATCTTTCTTTGTACGGTAAACCCATTCGTCCTACGATAAGATTTGCGTATTCGTGCAAAATCTCATTTACCTCACTGACAGATGAAAAATCTTCAATGACAATTCCTACAATACCTATTCTTTTATCCATGCTTGATTCCCTCCTAAAAATAAAAAACTCCTCTTCCAAAACGGAAAAGGAGTATAATAATACAAATCAACATAAATATGTTTATTACTATACTTTCCGCTCAGAACCTACTTTGCGGTTAGATAATTTATTCAGCCCTGTATTCCCAAGTGAAATATCACAAGCAAATACATTGCGCTATAATATTAACATGAATTTTAAATAATTCAACTCTTAATTGTAAATTATTTTATCTGTTATTTTGTCCGTGACGCCAACAATTTTTTCGGCAGTACATACCTTTACAGTTTTGTTCGCATATTACTTTAGTTGAACCGCAGTCTGGACAAGTGTATTCACCGTTTTTTATCACTTCAAGATTTTCATAGCTTTCCATCCACTCCTTGCCGCAATCCATACATCTTACAGGGCAAATGTTACGTGTATAGTTGCCACCGTCTATATGAATTACTTTGCCGTTGATGAGGCTGTCAGCTACCTTTTCTCGAGCAGCCAGAAGAATTCGCTGGAATGTAGGGCGGGAAACCTGCATTCTTTCGGCACACTCCTCCTGTTCGAGTCTTTCCAAATCCTTTAACCGAATAGCCTCCAATTCTTCAAGGAGTATTATATTTTTGGGCACCTCGGAAATATCCTCATCAGAAGGAACAAAGTAGGGAATGGTAGGTATATTATCTATTTTACGCCATTTAGTAGGTCTTGCCATTATATTCAACTCCGTTCCTTTTCAATTTCTTTTAAAAACATATTCATTTAAATTTACACCAAGTTTATTTGATATCATAGGACATTTCGCCTTCAATAGAAAATATATATCTCTTTCACAGTCAGATAATGCTTCGTAATTTCCCTGACCTTTGCTTATTACTATATCTGATTTATTAAATAAATCTATAAATTCATTACTGCATTTTTCAAGAATTGCTCCCGGAGCGTCAGAGCCTGTTGAAACAATTGTTGTACAGCTGTCAAGACCGGATTCGTATGCTTCTTTAACAGTGGCATCATTTATAATAGGTTTATCTCTCACCGCATATATTATATTAATATTGAACCCAAGCAGGTGTTCGGCCAATACCTTGTCAAATACCGTTTCACCCGCATTATCTCCGATTATTAATAAAGTTTTAGCTTTTTTCAATTTATCTTCAAAGCTGTCTATATCACATATACTAAAACTTTTTTTCAGTTCGTTTTCAATACAATGTTCAACATCAATATTACTGTAAATAGCTGAATCAATTATATTACCTGTTGCTGCTATTTTTAAAGCCCAGTATAAACTATTATCTTTCTCGAGTAAAAAAGATTTTAACAGCGGATAAGCCTTTTTGGACGCATTTATATCTCTTTCTTTTATTATATCATAAGGATCAAGCCTTTTCGAGTGCTTTTTTACTGTTTGATGCATTGCCAATGCCAAATCAGGAGAACAGCTGAACTGTTTGAAATTTGATAGGATTTTTATAGAATCATTTAAAATTTGTTCTTGTATTTCGATATCGTCAGTTGCCATTCTGGATGCTTCAAGCACCTGTTTGAGCATACAAGGAAGGCAATCAAGAAATATTTTCATAAAAGATCTCCATTCGCATCTGTTTGTATTATTAAGTAGTGTGGTTAGTGCGTATAATCGATTATTTTTATGTCATTTCCAACTTTTTTGGCAATTGATTCCTTCATCATTTGAGCATGAGGACAAGCAAAGCCTATAGGGTTGCCTCTCGTAATGCATGAACAAAGGACTATTGTATCAGCTCCTCTTTTAACCATCTCCGCTGCTCTTGTTACTGCCTTTTTACCAGGACATCCACCGCAGGTATTGAAACCTATAATTTCTATTTCTCCCTCTACGCCTTCAAATGCACATTTTTTCTCTCTGATAATTTTAAAATCTGTGGTACCAGGGCACATATCTTCAGTTTGCAGGCAACGGATCAATCCTATCTTCATATAACTTCACCTTTCCTATCATTAGAAATATTAAATTTTATTATAGTCATATTATGAGCATATGTCATTTAAGCAAGTGTAAATATTGAATTATTTATTACTGATAACATCAAGATTCTTTTTATAAAATCTTTTACCCTCGTATGTATATTCGGTAATTTTATTCTGGTTTATAAGTTCTTTTAGTATTGAGAGATCAGCTTTCTTTACTTTGATATAATGATTAATAATATCCTCTCGTATGGGATGTACTGAAGTAATGTTTAAGAGGTCTTCCGCAATATTGTCCGTAAAGAAAAATCCTTGTTCAGTATCATCTTCAGTGATACATTCAACACTTACACCGGAAATATTGTTGATTATACCTGCAGCTTCAATTAAACTTTCACAGCTTGCTCTGCATATGTTATTTTCTGCCGGAGGTCTTGTCGGAACCAATATGTAAGATTTCTGCGGATTAATTTTTGAAATT
>LSQX01332980.1_pt1 | contig 10727 bp, 12 predicted proteins | sample 654561 | NCBI WGS metagenome assembly LSQX01 (sample SAMN04489861, study PRJNA283612) | anaerobic digester metagenome | isolation source: 4 biogas reactors fed with cattle manure at either 37C or 55C with and... | place: Denmark: Kongens Lyngby | collected 2014 | reverse complement strand
AGTAATTGCGACACAGTCTCCGGCGTGGGACAAAAGCGGAAGTCTTCTTTAGGCTACGAGCCATGAGCCATGAGCTTATTCCCTATCGTCCGGCTCAATCCTGTTTCGTCAGATGCTCGACCACTTTGTTGTACTTTTCATGGATCATGCTGCGGTCGAATTCGTTGAACTGCGCCAGCATTTGTTTTTGCTCTTCGTCGGTGAAGTACTCCAGGCAGGGGAAAAAGAAGTGCTTGTCTTCTTTCTCTATGTGCGCGGGGTAAAATTGGGCCAGCTCTCTAAACAGGCCAATAACCTCCTTAAGTGTATTTTCGCCCTGCAGATACCTGTCCCTGGCGGTCACCAGTTTTCCGACCATCTGCCGGGCATGGCGGTGTTCCTCCATCAGTTCATCCATTATCCGGGCGTGCTCGGGGAAAAGCTTCTTTTTTGCCAGTTCGCTAAAAAGAATGTCCTCTTCCTTGCCGTGATGTGTCCTGTCGGCATACGTCCGTATAAAATCGACTGTGGCGTCGATGAAAACGGTATCGAGACGATTGAGTTCACTGATCTTTTTTATTTCGCCTTCGAACAGGCGCAGCATTTTTTCAATCAGCCTGTGCTCCCACATTAACGGCCCGATCGGTTTCATGAGCTTATCCTTTCTATAATACGCATTTTCGCAGATTGGCGAGTTTTACGTAGTGATTTCTCTCTTCAACGATCAGCTTGTCGATCAGGTTGTGCTGCAGTTTCGGAATCAGGTCTTTGACGCTCTGGTAATAGTTGATGGAGTCGAGTTTCATCTGCAGGGCAAAGTCAATGGCCGAGCAGGCGTCTGATACCTGGGCAAGGCCTTTGTCCATCGCCTCTTTGGTGAAAGTTACGTTGTTGTCGATGTAGTTGCGCAGATACTGGGCGTATTCGCCTTCGTATGTTTCCGGCGGTATGTTTTTTTCTATCCCGGCAAAGATTCTGGCGATTTCTTTTTGATGCGACCGTTCTTCATCGGCGAGTTCGCCAAACAGTTCCTTGGCTTCCTGATTCTGCACAAGCTGGATGGCATACTGATAAAAACCGGCGCCGTTTTCATGAATCCTTTCGGCAAAATCTATTATTTCACCTGCGGTAAACACACTCATTGCAAACCTCCTTGAATCTTTTAATTGGCAAATAAATTTTGTTTGAGCCTGAAGCGGATTTGTCTCAACATGATTGCGCTGCTGCGTTATACGGTAAATCAGAAACCCCGCTTGTGTATGCCCTGTACGATATATGAGATGCAGGTTTCATGTCAACAGTTTTCATGGCCGGGTATTTTACGGGGTATGCACTTTATCTTTTCTTGCGGAAGATCAGTTTGAGCGGGACCTTGCCGAAGTCGAATTCTTCGCGGATGCAGTTTGTCAAATAGCGTTCATGGGAAAAGTGGACTCCTTTGGGGGAGGGGACAAAAAGAACAAAAGTGGGCGGTTTGACGCCGGTTTGCGTCGCGTAAGACACGCCCATGGAGCGGTTCCGATAGCGCCCCATCGGATTCTTTCTGAGCGCCCTTTCCACCAGGTCATTGAGCGGTGAGGTGTCCACTCTTTTGGTGTATTGGCTGTAAACATTGTCGATCAGTTCGAATATTTTCGGCGCGCGCTGTCCCGTCACGGCCGAGATAAAAATTATGGGGGCGAAATCCATGAATTTGATTTTATCTTTGATGTCCGCGACATACTTGCCGACGGTGGCATTGTCCTTTTCTATTATATCCCATTTGTTGACCACGATGATGCAGGCCTTGCCCTGTTCATAAGCCAGGCCTGCAATTTTTGCGTCCTGCTCGGTCATGCCCTCTTGTGCATCGATGAGGACAAGAGCAATATCGCAGCGGTTGATCGACTTTAGCGCCTGAACGACGCTGTATTTTTCCAGTGTGAGACTGATTTTGCTTTTCCGGCGGATTCCCGCCGTGTCAATCAGCAGATAATGCCTGCCGTGCACTTTTACCGTTGTGTCCACCGCGTCGCGTGTGGTGCCGGGCGTGGGGTTGGCGATGCTTCTTTGCCTGCCGGAAATCAGGTTTATAAGCGATGATTTGCCGACGTTGGGTTTGCCGACGATCGCCACGGCAATCGGCTCGTCCCCGTTTGGTCGTGCTTCGCCGGTTTCGGGAAAATATTGCGTAATCTCGTCGAGAAGCTCATCTACGCCCTGGCCGTGCCGGGCCGAAATCGGATAAAGATTTTCTATACCCAGGCGGTAGAAGTCACCCAGCAGGTCCTCATGACGCGCGCCGTCAACTTTGTTGGCCGTGTAAAACACACTTTTCCCTCTGACACGCAGCTGGCGCGCTATTTCCATGTCAGACGGGGTCAGACCGTCACGGCCGTCCATCAGGAAAATAATAATGTCCGCCTCTTCAATGGCCAGATTGGTTTGTTCACGCATCTGAACCAAAATGAGTTCATCGGCTGTCGGTTCGAACCCGCCCGTGTCGATGAGCGTGAAGGGCCTGCCCCCCCACATACAGTCTGTGTAGTTGCGGTCGCGCGTCGCGCCGGGCTCGTCGATGACGATGGCTTTTTGCCTTCCCGCGATGCGGTTGAAAAGCGTTGATTTGCCCACATTGGGCCGGCCGACGATGGCGATGATCGGTTTTGCCTGCATGAAACCCTCTATTTAATCAGTCCGAATTCGCGCAGCTTTTTGTCGGAGCCGCTCCAGTCTTTATTGACGCGCACAAACAGCTCCAGAAAAATTTTTGCCCCGAAAAGACGCTCCATGGCGGCCCTGGCCTGCGTTCCGATTTTTTTGAGCATCGCGCCTTTTTTACCGATGAGAATAGCTTTTTGCGATTCTTTTTCCACCGAGATGGTCGCGCTGATATGAATCAGATTTTTTGCCTCGTCCTCTTTGAAGGATTCGATGCTCACCGCTGTGACGTAGGGGATCTCCTGTGATGTCAGGACGGTGATCCGCTCGCGTATAAATTCTCCCGCGATGAAGCGCTCCGTGGCGTCTGTCGTGATATCGTCCGGGAACAGTTGCGGCCCTTCCGGCAAAGCGTCCTTCAGACACCCGACCAGCCGGTCCAGGCCCTCGCCCTTCAGTGACGAAACAGGGAAAATGCCGGCAAAGTCGTGCAGTTTGCTCAGCTTGTCAATCATCGGCAGGAGCAGCGGCTTTTCGATGCGGTCAATTTTGTTGATGGCCAGAAACACAGGTGCTTTGACTCCGGCCAGCGCTTCCGTGAGAAAAAAGTTCTCCTCGTCCGTCCGTGTGGTTGCATCGGCCATGACCAGAAGCACATCCGCGTCGCCGATGGTTTCCTTCGCCGCCTGCACCATGGCGCGGTTGAGCGGGGTTTTCGCCCGGTGTATGCCGGGTGTATCCAGAAAGATCATCTGTGCGTCGGGGAAATTTTTTATACCCGTGATGCGGTTGCGCGTTGTCTGCGGCCTGGCGGTGACGATGGATATTTTGTCGCCGATGACCGCGTTAAAAAATGTGGACTTGCCCACGTTGGGCCGTCCGATGATGGCGATGAAACCGGATCTGTACACGTATTTTCTCCAATGACTCAATGAAATCCCGCAATGTTCACCGAAAAAGGTCCTGCCGTTTCCGTGGCGGCGGTCAACCTTCCACACATCGCGCCGGGGCCGGAATCTATAACTATTTCCGCATCCGGGTAAAGCTTTTTTATTGCCTGTGTGTTTTCGTTGCGATAGCCGCGAAAACGTGACAGGTCGCGCGGATGGACCAGAAAATGCAAACGCCTGGTCTGCGGCGGCACATTCTTCAGTAATTTCAGCGCGGCTGAATAAAAAACGGCCGCATGAACCAGGCTGCCCAGGGACGGGTGCACGGGACCGGCAAGCACAGCCCCCGCCTCGCTCATTTCCGGCGTCATCTGGAGCCCGAAGCGGATGATGCGGATGCCTGCCGGCACGAGCGCCTCCCATGCCATGGTGCACCAGTCGAGCGCTTCTTCCACAGACAAGGGCCGGTAACGGCCCGCCTGCCACTGGCGTGCAAGGGGCGTGTCTTTGAAAACTAGTACCGGATGGATGCGGGCGGTATCGGGTTTAACAGATGCGGCCACTTGCAGCGTTTGTGCAAAACTCTCCTTTGTGTCGCCCGGCAGGCCGGCCATCAGATGGATGCCGGTTTCAAAACCATTTTCCTTGAGCAGCCGAACGGCCAGGCGCGCGCTGGTCGCGTCATGGCCGCGGCAAGCGAGGCGAAGCACGTCGTCGTTGAACGACTGCACGCCTATTTCAACCGTCCGGACAAAGCGGGATTGCAAAAAGTCCAGCGTTTCGCGGTCGATGTAATCAGGCCTGGTGGAGATCCGTATGGCATGGGCCGCTTTGTCACGGATATATTTTCCGGCCCAGGACAAAAGTCGTGCCTGGCAGTCGGGGGGCAGGCCGGTGAAGTTGCCGCCGTAAAAGGCTATTTCCACGCGCCGGGACTTGTCTTTGTTCCAGCTCAGATAAGCGGCGATCTGGGAATCGAAAAAACTTTGTGTGATCTGCGTGGTGAAATTGCCTGCCGCGATTCTCTCGTTGCAGAAGATGCACAGGTTCGGGCATCCTGCGTTCATGATGAATACAGGTATGATAAGCGGGTTTTCCGCCCGGCCGTTTTCAGGAATCGTTTTCATGCTGCAGATATTCCCACGCCTTTTGCGCCGCCTGTTTTTGCGCCTCTTTTTTGCTTTTCCCCCGGCCGGTCCGGCGGATGAAATCACCGGCGCTTACCTCTACCTCAAACGTCTTGTCGTGATCCGGGCCGCTTTCAGAAAGCAGAGTGTAAACAGGGGGGGATTTATATTTTTTATGGCAAAGCTCCTGCAGCAGCGTTTTGAAATCCTCACATTGTGCAGGCAGGGCTTTATCCTCGATCATTGGAGTCATCAGTCTCCTGATAAATGTTCTGGCCCTGCTGTAGGTCGAATCGAGGTAAACTGCGGCAATGAGAGCCTCGAAGGCGTTGGCCAGCAGCGATTCCTTTTGACGCCCGCCGGAATTTTCCTCGCCCCGGCCTAAAAGCAGATACTCGCCCAGGCCGAGCATGGTGGCCATATCCGCCAGAGGCTTTTCTTTGACCAGAAGCGCGCGGATCTGGGAAAGGTCGCCTTCGTCTAAATCGACATGCTTTTTCATCAAAAGGTCGCTTATGCACAGGCCGAGCACCGCATCGCCTAAAAACTCCATTCTTTCATTATCCGCAGCGTCGGAGCGAGGGTTTTCGTTGATATAAGACTTGTGCGTCAAAGAAGTCTCCAGCAGTTGCGGGTTGCGGAAAGTGTAGCCGATCCTTTTTTGAAGTTCTTCGAGCTGTTTCAATCTGTCTTCATCCATAAACCACCTCGCCGGTCAGACGACCGTCGCAGACGCCGTCAATTTTTGCATGGACGACGGTATTTGTCTGACAGTCTGCCCCCTGTGTGAGAATCACAGGAAGATAGTTGTGGGAAAATCCCCTTGGCAGCCCGGTTTTTTTGTCGGGCGAGCCTTCAACCAGAACCGGCAGCATCCTGCCCAAAAATTTCCGTGAAAAAGCTTCCCGCTTCTTTGCACCGAGCGCCCGCAGAGTCGCCGCCCGCTCTTTTTTTGTTTTGTCCGCCACTTTGGGCGTCATCTCCAGTGCCGCGGTTTGTGGTCTTTCCGAGTATGGAAAGACGTGAAGATAGGCCACGGGCAGCTCTTCCAGGAGGCTCAAAGTACGGAAGAATTCCCCTTCTCCTTCGCCCGGAAAGCCGACCATGACGTCCACGCCGATGGCGATGTCCGGGATCTCGCGTACCACGCGGTTTATCAGGGATTGATAAAAGTTCCGGTCATAGCCTCGTTTCATTTTTTTTAAAATATGGTCATCACCGCTTTGCAGGGGAATGTGCAGGTGCGGGCAGAGATTGTCATGGCGGTCAAAAAGAGAAAGCACAGCGTCGGTTACTTCAAGCGGCTCTATCGAGCTCAGGCGAAATCTCACCTGTCTGTTTTGCGGCAAAAGATTTTCGAGCATCCGGGCCAGCTCTACAGGCGGGCTGAGATCATGGCCGTAATTCCCGAGATGAATTCCGGTAAGAACGATTTCTTTGCATCCCTGACCGGCAAACCGGTGTGCCCCCGCAGAAACATCGGCGACGGGCAGGGAGCGACTTTTTCCCCTTGCATAAGGGACGATGCAGTAGCTGCAAAAAGCGTCGCAGCCGTCCTGAATTTTAAAAAAGGCGCGGGTGCGCCCCGCGAGCCTTGCCGCCGGCAGCGGCGGGAAGTTTTTTTGCCTGAAAATGTCGCCGGCCAGAACAAGGGGGAAATCATTTACGGGGCGGCTCAAAAGAGCGGCGATCAGGTGTTTGTGGTCATTGCCCAAGACGGCTGAAACGCCCGGGATGTCCGCAAGCATCTGCGGTTGTGTCTGCGCCAGGCAGCCCGTTACAATTACGCGGGCGTGGGGGTTTGCGCGCAATGCCCTCCGGACCAGCTGGCGCGCCTGGAAATCGGTAAAGGCGGTGACGGTGCAGGTATTGATTACGTATGCATCAGCGCAAGACGGGAAGGCGGCAAGATTGAATCCGGCGCGTCTGAGTTCCGTGGCCATAGATGCGCTGTCGCAGTGGTTGACCTTGCAGCCTAAAGTGACCAGGCTGACGCTGCGGATTTCCCCGGCCGCTCTCCCGGGGATAGTGTTTTCCTTGTTGTTATCCATCATAATCAGTGTTTATGAAGCAAATCATTCCTTGTCAAGGCAAACTAAAAATAGATTTTATTTTTAAAATAAGTTAAATTTCGATGAACAATATTTCCGGGGGGATGAAATATGGACTCTGTGTCTTCTTTTTTTTCGGCAAATCCTGCCGCTTTCACGCTGCTTGCGGTTTTTGTTGTTGTAATGATCCTGTTTTTCATTTTAAAAAAGCTGGTCAAACTTGCCGTCGTGGTTGCATTTGTCATTTTACTGGCCGGAGGGGTCTATCTGTTTAAGGACCCGGGCTCTGTGTCGGTCAAGGTCAGGCAGGCCACGGAAATACTCAAGGAAGGCAAGGATCAGATCGGAGAGACATTCAGCAGCCTTTTTGAAGACACCAAAAGCCTGGGCGGAAAACTCACTAAAGTGCCGGGCGATTTGAACAAAATGCTGAAAACCGCCGAAGAGGACACGGAAAAAGAATATAAGAAGAAATAAGCCGTCCTAGGTCATAAAAAGATCATTCGTGGAAAAATTCGGGTCACTGGTGAGGTTGGCTCCCATGCGTCTCAAACCCGCCTCATCGCCGGGCGTCGGGATGTGGGTCATGTGAACCTCGCAGTTTTTCAGCTCCTCCAGCCTGCCCAGGGCAAGCTCTGCCGCCGGATTGGTCGTGGCGCTGATGGCCAGAGCGATGAGCGCCTCTTCGAGGTCGAGACTCACATTTTTTTCATTTAGTATTTCCGTTTTCAGTCTGCCGATGGAGCCGGTGATGGTAGCCGGCAACAGTTTGATTTTATCCGGGATGCCCGCCAGATGCTTGATGGCGTGAATGACCACGCTGGAAGCCGCGTGCATCAACGGCGAGTTGCTTCCGGTGATGATGAGTCCGTCGGGCAGTTCAAGAGCCGCGCCGCAAAAAATCCCCTCGCTGCCGCGCTTGAGTTCTACCGCTTCCTGTGCGGCCCGGCGGGCGGGAAGCACGACACGCCTGTTTTCCGGCTTTAAGTTAAAATCGTTCAGGATCAGCTCCACACGCTGCACCGTCTCTTTGTCTGAAAAGCCCATTGCATATTCGCAACGGTAGCGGAAGTAGCGCCGGATCATTTCCTGCTGAGCGGCTTCGCGGGCGATTTCATCGTCCGTGATGGCAAATCCTGCGCGGTTGACGCTCATATCGGTAGGAGATTTATAAAGTGACGCCTCGCCGGTGATTTTTTCCAGAATTCTTCTCAGAATGGGGAATACTTCCACATCGCGGTTATAGTTGACGCATGCTTCGCTGTAAGCTTCCAGATGAAACGGGTCGATCTGGTTGAAGTCGCGCAGATCGGCGGTTGCCGCTTCATAAGCGACATTGACCGGGTGCTTCAGCGGAAGATTCCAGACCGGGAAGGTCTCAAATTTTGCATAGCCTGATTTGATGCCTTTTTTATAGTCATGATAAAGCTGGGAAAGGCAGGTGGCCAGCTTGCCGCTGCCCGGCCCCGGCCCCGTGACAATGACCAGGGGCTTGTCCGTGGGAATATAGTCGTTTACGCCGTACCCTTCATCGCTGACAATCAAATCCACATCGGTCGGGTACCCCCTGGTGAAGCTGTGGGTGAATACGCGGATGTCCCGCCGCTCGAGTTTGTTCTTGAATTGCACGGCGGAGGGCTGGTCTTCAAAGCGTGTGATGACCACACCCGTCACGCTGATATTCCATTCGCGCAGGTCGTCGATGAGCTTCATGGCGTCCGTGTCGTAGGTGATGCCGAAGTCCGCGCGTATTTTTTTACGTTCGATATCGCCCGCATAAATGCACAAAAGAACATTGGCCCGGTCTTTCAGCTCCTTGATGAGCCTCATTTTGACATTGGGGTCATAGCCGGGCAGGACGCGGGCCGCGTGATAGTCGTACAAGAGTTTACCACCGAATTCCAGATAGAGCTTGTTGTTAAACCCCTCAAGACGCTTCAAAATTTCCGTCGTCTGTTCGGAGATGTATTTTTCATTGTCAAAACAGCTTTTACTTGAGTCCATGGGGGTGTCGGATGCCTTTTTGTGTGATTTGCGAGGCGACCGTAATAAGTTCGCATATGTTGTTGCGCTTTTACGAGGCCGCCTTTGTCAGTTAAAATGTCTGTTGCGGGCCATCATTTTATGTCTTTTAATTAAGCGGACGGTTTGTTCTGCCCGGGTGTTAAAATACCGGTCTGTTTCTTATATCAAATGGCATAATTTATCCAAAAGAAAATGGACCGTACTTTGCGGCGGTGGAAAATTAATGAAACAAACAGGTGATGAAGAGGGCGGCCTGAATTATGTCAGATTAAATTTATTTCCATCGCACGCACGGGACAGGCCGACACGCACAATTCGCAGCCGTTGCATTTTTCCGGGTCGAACAGAACTTTTTGCGTCCCTTTTTCAAAAAACAGCGCCCCGGTGGGGCAAAACCCGGTGCAGGCTCCGCAGTGGACGCATTTTTCCATATTCTGAAGAACGCTTTTGGAAAGAGGTTCTACTTTTAATCCCATTTCCTTAAGGAAACGTATCCCGCGGTCAAAATCTTCCTTCTCGCCGACAAGCTCCAAAACAATAACGCCTTCGCGCTTGGGGAAAATTCTTGCCTTGAGGATATTGAAAACCAGATTGTGTTTCTGTGACAGCTGATAAATTACAGGCTGCTGGACGATGTCCGGCGTATAGCGGATAACGATTTTTTTTGAATACATAGGCCCAAAAAATGAAAAAAGTTCAAGTTCGCGGCATGTTAAGAGATGGACTTTGTAATGTCAAGGCAATAGTTGACGCTTACATAAAAAACAGACGATCCACTGCGCGTGCTTTGATCGGCGTGCGGAAATTATTGACTTTACTGAATTTATGCCCTGCAAGGAAAGATGAAATCCTTGATTGCCTCACTTTCCATGAGCTTGTCACATACCCCGCCCGTCATGTGTGGTCGTCTTTTTTGCCGGCATCGCGAGATTTGAACAGATCAAACAGGGGTTGAAACGGGGTCAGGCCGGCCATTGCCTGTGGGTTTGCCCTGGAGTAGTTTTCCGCATATTCCTGCCACTTTTTGAACTGGTCATCGGCCATGTTACGAAACAGGAGGTAATTACGGATGGTCTGCTCTAGGTGCTTTTCAAAAAATTCCGTCAGGACGTTTTCACCATACTGGATAACCAGATACAAAAGCGGCAAAGGAAGAAGATATTTCTTTTTGCGCGCCTCTTCCAAGACTATTTGCGTGAGGATGGACGGAGTGACATCCTCGCCGGTTTTAACGTCGGTGACCTGTATCTGGCGCCCCTCGCGGATCACTTCTGTCACATACTCCATTGTTACATATGCGCTTTTTTCCGTGTCGTAGAGGCGGCGGTTCGTGTATTTCTTGAGCTTGAGCGGTTTGAATTCCATGTTTCATCCTTTTTTATCCTCATACGTAATTATTGTGAGTATTGCAACATAAAATAAGTACCCGTCGCCTGCGAAATAAGTTTTATATTTGTAAGTATTTGTAAATATTTATTATTATTGTTTTCATAGATGGATTTTATCCTTAATAAATATTTTTGCATTGCAACATTTTTCATTGACAAAGCATTTTCCATGGCTATAATGGTTCTACAACGAAAACGCGGATGAGGGGAACAAAAACATCAACACTTGAAAACAACAAAAAACAGGAGGGAAAAAATGGAACCCAAGCAGATCGCAAAACAGATGATTGATTTTAACAAGAAGGCTTTTGACAACTCTTTTGAGGCCATGGCCGTCATTCAGGAGCAGACGGAGAAGATGGTGGTCAGCCTGATGGAACAGTCGGCGCTTTTCCCTGAAGAGGGCAAAAAACTGATCAATGACTGGATCAAGACCTACAAAAAGGGGCGTGAGGAATTCAAGGCGGCGGCCGACGAAAACTTCAAGAAGGTGGAATCTTTTTTCGCGTCAAAGTAAAAAAGTAAAAAGTGCAGACACGATTAAAAAACCGCCGCAGGTATCTGCGGCGGTTTTTTCTATTGCCCGTGTCCGGAAAACAGCCCTTTGGAATGCCGCTTTCCTTAATT
>LSQX01022403.1_pt1 | contig 10727 bp, 9 predicted proteins | sample 654561 | NCBI WGS metagenome assembly LSQX01 (sample SAMN04489861, study PRJNA283612) | anaerobic digester metagenome | isolation source: 4 biogas reactors fed with cattle manure at either 37C or 55C with and... | place: Denmark: Kongens Lyngby | collected 2014 | reverse complement strand
CCAAGCCGATGGGTTGAAAGAAACCCTATCGCCTAACCAGCGGGAAGATAACCCGTAAGCAAGGGCATCACTGGCTAACGGTGGTGTCTGAAGGAAGCTGAAGGGGGAATTTGGAACATAGCGCAAGCGAACCGGTGTTGGCTCTTCAAGTGGGTAACCTTGCACGAAGTGGGAACGCCCAAAAGCTGGATAACTTGGGGAGTTAGGACGGATGGGTTCAAATTCAGGCAGGCAAACTTAACCGGAGAAGCCCGGCATCATCCTGCATAAAGGTAAGCCCAAACAAGTGGAGACACAAGGGCGGGACGAAGTGGTGTGGGGTGGCAGATGAGTCCGTAGTAGTGACAAACCCCCGGCCCATGAAAGCTGGTAACAGACCGGAGGAGAAAACCAGGGGGACAGTGCATCAAATTGCGCTGGGGTGCAGTTATCCAAAAGAGATTGCACTTGCGAAGGGACAAAGGTAAATCAAAGTATGCAACCAAAGAACCGAGCGATGGGATAAGAAGACAACCGAGGCTGAAATGCCGAAGGGAACGGCCCGGCTGGGGGTGACGAGCCTGCTGGAGGGTGCGTCCGCTTAGTCAGAGTAAAGTGATCAAAAGGGTAAGATTGCCAAAGAGCTAGAGACGCCCTTAAAATCACAAGAAGAAACTGGCGCGAAATCGCAAAGAATTGCGGAAGCATAGCGAAATGAGGTATAAAGTCGGCATTTTGCATAACTACAGATAGTAGTTACTGAGATTTATCAGGAGCCGTATACGAGGCCCGTACGTACGGTTCTGTGAGAAGGATAAAGCCGAAGCAAATTACTTCGGCTTTACCTTACTCGATTGGCCACCGGTGGTTTTGTTCGCACCGGCAGTGCCATATGCTATAATGAGAACAGCACGTTAAAGGAGGATGGCTATGCAAGGTAAGCACATAAAGACGGTTCATAAAGGACGGTTGCAGAAAAGCTTGGCCGCCGGCGGCTGCGGCCGGTGCCAAAACTCCTGTCAATCTGCTTGCAAGACTTCATTGACGGTGGGCAACCAGAGCTGCGAGAATACTAGGCGGCGCTAATCTTTCAAGAGCCCGCGGCGGTCACTGGACGCCGGCGGGCTCAATTTTACCGGGGGAGCGAAAAACCATGGATGTCAGCGGACAAGTGCATGTCTTTAAGTGTTTGGATACCTATTTAGCTCTGGATGTGGAAAGCGGCAGCCTGCATGAGATTGATGAGCTCATGGCTGAGCTGCTGGCTCTTTACCCGAAAAAGTCCAAGCCGGAGATCTGGGCAGCCCTAGCGCCCAAGTATGGTCCGGCAGACGTGGCGGCTGCCTGCGGCGAAGTGGAGGCGGCCCAGGCGGAAGGGACTTTGTTCACGCCGCCGGCAGTAACCCATTGGGTGCCCTCAGGGCCGCCGGTGCTGAAAGCTTTGTGCTTGCACGTGGCTCACGACTGCAACCTGCGCTGTCGGTATTGTTTCGGCGACAGCGGCGAGTTCGGCGGCATGCGCCAGCTGATGTCGGCGGAAGTGGCGGTGGCGGCTGTTGATTTGCTGCTCCAACATTCCGGCCAGCGGCCGCTTTGTGAGATTGATTTTTTCGGCGGTGAGCCGCTCCTTAATTTACCGGTGGTAAGGGAGACCATCGCCTATGCCCGCCAGGAAGGCCAGAAGCAGGGTAAGACCTTTAAGTTTACCCTCACTACCAACGGCGTTTTACTTACCGACGCTGTGCGCCGAGAGTTGACTGCTTTGGGGGTGTCTTTGGTCCTCAGTCTCGATGGGCGGCCGGAGGTTCACGACTACATGCGTCCGTTTCCCCATGGGCAGGGGTCCTACGCCCGGCTGGTGCCCCGAATCTTGGCGGCTGTAGCTGCCGACCCGGACGGGGACTGGTGGGTCAGAGGGACGTTTACCCGGCATAACCGGGATTTTGCTGCCGATGCAGAGCATCTGCTGGAGCTGGGTATCCGGCGTTTTTCCCTGGAGCCGGTGGTGGCGCCACCGTCGGCAGCCTATGCCTTAACCGAAGCTGACTTACCGGAGCTTAAAGCTGAATACGAGCGCCTGACCCGGTTGTACCAGCAGGAGGCTGCTGCCGGCCGGCCCTTTAAGTTCTTTCACTTTGAAATCGATCTGGACCACGGGCCCTGCTTGGCCAAACGCTTTACCGGCTGCGGCGCCGGTCATGAGTATTTTGCCGTGGCTCCGAGCGGGGATTTATATCCCTGCCATCAGTTCGTGGGGCGTAGCGGCTATAAACAAGGAACTGTGACCACCGGTATTGTCCGGACCGATCTGGTGCAGGAATTTCGCCGCACCACCCTGCTGACCAAGGACCAGTGCCGATCGTGTTTCGCCCGTTATTTCTGTGGCGGCGGCTGCCATGCCAACGCGGAGCTTTTTTCCGGCCGGATTCACCAGCCGTACCAATTGGGCTGCGAACTGGAGCGAAAACGGGTGGAATGTGCCTTGTATTTACACCTGGCCGGCAGCAGGATTTCCAGCCCAGCGGACAGAATAGACTAAGGGTTAGATCCTTTAAGGGGGGCAGCGCTGTGAAGCTGCAAAGAACGGAGCTGGACATAACCAAGAGCCTAAGGGCCATCGAATGGCTGAAGACAGAGCTGTTGGGAGCTGTCACCCTGGTTTTTCGGGCGCTAACCAAGGGCGCCGACGACATTATTGCCGATGCCCTGGCCCAGGTGGTACTCATTGTCTACCTGCTCGGGCGGCGGCTGGGTATCGGGTTTGGAACTATCGACAACCGACTGGCCCACATGGTCCGACAAAGCATCTCCGGCGAGCACGAGCTGGAGACGTGGTACGGCGATTTGTCGGTGCTGGAGGAGTATTTAAGGAGTAAGAGGTGAAGCGTGTGGCCCCCAAGAGATCGACGCGTTCATTAGTGGAAGCGGCTTTTCTGGCTGCCCTCACGGTAGTTTTTTGCTTGGCAACTATCTACCTCCCTATTCTGGGGCTGTTCACCGGTTTTTTTTGGCCTATTCCCATTGTGTTACTGGGTGTGCGGCACGATTTGCGGCTATCGATTCTAGCTACCGTGGTGGCCGGGATCATAGTGGCTATTTTGGCCGGCCCGCTCACTGCCATCAGCATGTTTCTGGGGCTGGGGGTTTTAGGTCTTGTACTGGGGACGGCTATGCGGCGCCGCCTTACCCCGCTGAGGGTGGTGGGGCTGGGAGCCATTGCCTTGCTTATTTCGTTGCTCCTGCTCTTTGCCTTATCTTTGTTTGTCATGGGAATTAATCCCCTGGAAAGCTACTTTGGCATCTACCAAGATTCGCTGGAGACCACTATGAATCTCTACCGGCGACTGGGTATCAGCGGGGATGCCCTCAAGCAAATGGAAGCCATGCTCAGTCAGAGTATGAGTATGATGCGCTACCTTCTGCCCATGGCCATGGTGGCCGGCAGTGTCATCTTAGCCGTGGTTAATTTCTTACTGTCGCGGTCGATTCTGGCTCGTCTCGGGATCGCTTACCCCGGCTTTCCGCCGTTTGCCGGCTGGAGGTTACCGCGAACCGCTGCTGTCGGCTATTTGGCCGGGATAGTTTTTGTTCTGGCCGCCAATTACACCGCCCATGAGATCTTGAAACATATAGGACTGAATATACAAGCCATTTTTCAACTGGCCCTTCTGATCCAAGGGCTGGCCGTTGCCTGGCACTTTATGGAGACTTATCAGCTGCCCAAGGGTTTAAAAGTACTGGTAGCCGTGCTCACTTTCATCACTCCCTTGTTTGGACAGGCGTTGTTTTTCGTCGGCTTGTTCGATATATTTTTTGACTTTCGCCGCTTAAGCTCTTAAGGAGAGATAGCCATGGTTCAGAAGGATCTTCCTGACCAAGCTGTAGGGAGCTTTTACCGGCTGTTGGCCTGGCAGACGGTGCTGCTGATAGTGTTAGGTTGGTTTAACTTTCGCCTGGCGTTATTAGGAGCGGCTATCACAGCCGGTCTGGCCTGGTACGAACTTAAGTACAAAGGCTTACAGTCGCCCCCGGCATCTGCGCCTGATGTGGCCGGACAGGGTGAAGGCATAGCCAGAAAAGCCTTGCTACGGTCCCCTGTTCCTACCGCCTTGGTGAACAGAAAAGGCCGCTTGCTCCTGGCCAGCAAGTCTTTTGCCGCCCTCTTTCCAGGGATCCAGCGCGGCCGCAAATTGCCGGATGTGTTGTCACCGCTGTTGGAAAGCGAGAGCGAGCTGCCCCTAGAGCTAAACCAAGCCCAGTATCGGGCTGTCCGGGAAGAATACGATACCTTCAGCGGGCCGGTTCGGGCTGTATACCTAATCGATGAGCAGGAAGTAGGGCGTCTGCAGGCGGCTATACAAGAACAAGCCCCGGTGTTGGGGCTCTTGCAGGTGGATAATTACGAAGAGGTTCTGGCCGGAACGCCCGAATCGCAGCGACCGCTGCTGAAGGCGGCCATCGACAAACTCCTTACCGATTGGGCTCAAAGCACCGATGCTTATCTGCACCGCTACGCCGAAGACCGGTACATATTAGTGTTGACCGGGCGGGGGCTGGCCCTCCGTCAAGAAGACAAGTTTGCCTTACTGGATCGGGTTAAAGAAATTGGTTTCGGTAACCCCATCCCGGTAACCTTCAGTATCGGGCTCGGTACCGGTGTTGACAGCTTAGTGGAGCTGTCGAGCTTTGCCCGGCTGGCACTGGACTTGGCCTTGGGTCGCGGCGGCGACCAAGTGGTTATTAAGACAGCGAAAGATTTCACCTATTACGGCGGCAAGAGCATGGCTCCCGAGAAGCGTACTAAAGTGCGGGCCCGCGTTATCGCGCAGGCACTGCGGGAGCTGATCGCCGGGGCCGACCGGGTGGTGGCTATGGGACATGCCAGTGCCGATCCGGATAGCCTGGGGGCAGCGGTGGCTTTGGCCCGCGCGGCACGCGACTTGGGCAAACCGGGCTATGTAGTGCTGGAGGAGGTTACACCTTCGATTGAAATAGTGTACAACTACTTACATGAACACGACACCTATCAGGAAATCTTTGTGGAACCCGGGGCGGCGGTGCGGTTAGTTTCAGCAGAGACTATACTCCTAGTGGTGGACACTCACAAACCTTCCCTGGTGGTAGCACCGCGCCTGCTCACACGCACCCGTAAGATTGTGGTCATCGATCATCACCGCCGGGCCGAAGAGTTCATTGCCGATCCGACTTTAATCTACCTGGAGAACTATGCCTCATCCACCTCGGAGCTGGTAACGGAGATACTGCAGTATCTTGACGGGGTGCAGCTCACTTCCTTAGAAGCCACGGCACTCCTGGCCGGGATCACCGTGGATACGAAGAATTTTGCTTTTCAGACCGGTGTGCGTACGTTTGAGGCTGCCGCTTATCTGAGAAGAAGCGGTGCCGATGCCCGCCTGATCCAGAAGCTGTTCCGGGACGATTGGGGTTCTTTTGTCCGGCGGGCTCAGGTGATAAAATCCACGGCCCTGTTGGCAGGAGGCCTGGCAGTAGCGGAAATCAGCGACGGCGCCCGGGACAGCCAGCTATTGGCGGCCCAGGTAGCCAATGAACTGCTGAACATTGAAGAAGTTAAGGCTTCTTTTGTCATCTACCCGTTCAAAGACGGAGCGGCGGTAAGCGCCAGGTCTTTAGGGGATGTTAATGTGCAGGTGCTGATGGAAAAACTAGGTGGCGGCGGGCACCTAAATATTGCCGGGGCTCAGCTTAAAGGCTTGTCCTTGGCCTCGGCCCGGGAGAAACTGGATCAGGTATTAAATGCTTATCTTACAGAGGAAGGTGAGACCGAATGAAAGTGATCTTGGAGCAAGATGTACCGCGGTTAGGTAAGCAGGGCGATGTGGTTGAGGTGAACCCTGGCTATGCCCGTAATTACTTATTCCCGCGTCGGTTAGCCAAGGAGGCCACCGCCGGCAGCTTAAAAGAAGTGCAGCGACAGCGCAAGGTGCAAGCGTCCAAAGAAGCCCGAGCCGAGGAAGAGGCCCGTGCTCTGGCCGAGAGGCTCTCAGGGCAGACTGTGGTTATCACCGCTCGGGCCGGGGAAGGGGGGCGTCTTTTTGGCTCGGTCACTAATCAGGATATTGCCGATGCTATTAAGAAACAGCTGCGGGTGAGCATAGATAAGAGGCGGATCGAACTGAAAGAACCCCTGAAAGCCCTGGGTGAACACAGCGTGACCGTTCGGTTGTTTACCGATGTAACCGGTGAGCTCACGGTCCGGGTGGTGCCGGAATAGGCCCAGAGGGAAGCCCCCTGACCTACCTTCAAGGGTTGGAGCTGGAAAGGATTCCGAGGGAGAGAAGAGACCATGGCCCTTAGTGTGACTGACCGTATCCCACCTTGCAATGTCGAGGCAGAGCAATCGGTGCTCGGTTCGATGCTCCTTGACGCTCAAGCGGTGATCACGGCGGCAGAAATTCTGCGGGGAGAGGATTTCTACCAGGATAACCACCGGCATATTTATGAGACCATGTTAGATTTGGTCAATCGTGGCGTTGCCTGTGACTTGGTCACAGTGAGCGAAGCCTTAAATCAGACCGGCAAACTGGAACCGGTGGGCGGGATCGGCTATTTGTCCGATCTAGCCTCAGCGGTACCTAGCACGGCCAACGTGGAGCATTATGCCCGCATTGTGAGCGAAAAATCCCTGTTGCGCCAACTAATATGCGAGGCCAACCGGATTATTGAACATAGCTACGCTGCCGAAGATGATGCCACGGCCATCTTAGATCAGGCCGAAACAGCTATTTTAGAAGTGGCTCAGCGACGCGGCGGGCAAGATTTTCTGCCTATCCGCGATGCCCTAATCGAAGTCTTCGACCGGATTGAATACCTGTATCAAAACCAGGGAATCATTCCGGGAATTCCTACCGGTTTTCGGGATCTAGATCGCCTTACCAGCGGCCTGCAACCAGCCGATTTTATTGTGGTGGCCGCCCGTCCGTCCATGGGCAAAACCAGTCTGTGCCTGAACATTGCCCAACATGTAGCAGTTAACCAGGGAAAGCCGGTGGCCCTGTTCAGTCTGGAGATGTCCAAGGAGCAATTGGTACAGCGATTGTTGTCCGCCGAGGCGCGCATCCCCGGTCAGAAGCTTAGAACCGGCGATTTAGACGAAGAGGATTGGCCCCGGTTGGTGGCGGCCATGGGCCGCCTGTCCGAGGTGCCTATTTTTATCGATGACAGTCCGGTGCTCACCGCCATGGATATCAGAGCCAAAACCCGGCGCTTAGTGCAAGAACAGGGTCCGGGGCTGGTAATTGTGGACTATTTGCAGCTCATTGCCGGCCATGGCCGGAGTAGCGACAGCCGGCAGCAGGAGATCTCGGACATATCGCGTTCGCTCAAGGCGCTGGCTCGGGAAGTGAAGTGCCCGGTGGTGGCCCTGTCCCAGTTATCCCGGGCGGTGGAACAGCGACAGAACAAACGTCCGGTGCTGTCCGATTTAAGGGAATCCGGTGCCATCGAGCAGGACGCTGATTTGGTAGCTTTTATATACCGGGACGAATACTACAACCCTGATTCCGACCGGAAAGGCATTGCCGAAGTTATTGTGGCCAAGCAACGGAACGGCCCCACCGGCGATGTAAGACTAGCCTTCTTGCAGGACTACACTATGTTCCACGATCTGGCCTTCGACCCGGTACCATAGATAGACAGGAGTTCCAAGACTTCAAGTAGAAGTATTTTAGAGACCAATACAGTGGCTTTACCGGGCGCTGCCTAAAGAGGTGATGCTCATGGACGAGCTGGAGAATAAAACAGTGCAGCTTATTTCCCGGTTGGTGGAAGAAAAGCTGGGGCGGCTTAGTCCCCTGTGGTATGAGCGACTATATAGCCTTCCAGCCGAAGCCAAGAGCAAGCGGGATTTGAAGATACTCGCGCTGGCAATTCACTATGCCATGCTGCGCGATGTGCGTTCAGTACGTTATATAGAAAACTTGTTTTTCAACTGGCAGGAATATGGTGTGCCCCGCTGGGTACTAAAACGACTGGCGGCCGCCGATCCCCCGGTGGGAGAGGAGCTACTTAAGGAGTTTGGTTATCATGGAGAAACTGACCGGCCTTTTGACATCCGCGCTGACGAATACTACCGCTTCTACCGACGTTCTACCTTGGGAGACGAATAAGGAGGACATTCTGGCCCGGGTGGAGCAGATTAAGCGGGAACGATGGGCCATGCAGTCCGGTGAGATCCCTGATCCGCGTCCGGGGCACTATGTCCGCTTTGAAGCCGGGAGAGACAGCTACTGGCGGTTTTATTCGCCGGGCAGCTACTATTGCCAGCGCTGCCTAGATCTGGAGAAAATCTATCAAGAGCAAGACGGGGCTATCACAGTTGCCCCTTGTGCCTGTGTGGAAACAAGACGTCAGGAGGCCAGAAAAAAACAACTGAAAAAAAGACTGGCCGCCACCGGCCTGAGGAAGAAATTCCGCAGCCGTACTTTCGAGAACTTTACCGTGACTAAACTCAATCGTCCGTCCTTTGAAGCAGCCCGATCTTATGCCCATAATTTTGCTGCTCACTGCCAAAGCGGCCGGAGTCTGTTCTTAGTGGGCGATACCGGACGCGGGAAAACGCATCTGGCCGCGGCGATCGTGCAAGACATAGTAAGCCAAGGCTACAAAGTGGCGTTTGTGGTTACCATGGAACTTCTAAGTGACATTCGGGCCACTTACCAGAGCGAGGCCAAGACGGAATGGCAAGTGCTGGAGCCGCTCAAAAACGTGGATTTGTTAGTACTGGACGATATTTCGGCCCTGGATCAATACTCCGACTGGGAAAAGGGTAAAATTTACGAACTCATCAATATGCGTTATGAAGCTGAGAAACCGCTGGTGGTTACTTGTAATAAGATGGTGGGTTGGGTGAAAGAACGATTAGGAGAAAAGGTAGTCGACCGCCTGCTGGAGATGTGCGGTGATTTGGTCCAGGTAGACGGGGAAAACTACCGGAAACGGATAGCCGACCGGGCGCGACGGCAAGACGACTGATTAGACTATGTGAGGAGTCACCATATGGGATATAGCCTGGATCGTCATCCTGGCGCACCTTACATTTGTCATTCCTAGCGCGCCTTGCATTTGTATCCCCAGCGCGCCTTACATTTGTCATCCTGAGCGTAGCGAAGACGTGCTATGAACAGTCAAGCCAAATCAAAGAAGTTTTGACAACCACATAGGGATTCCGAGCAACTTATCCTGCCAGTGGTGACCATTTATACTCAGGATCAAACGGCCGACCATTTTTCCACAGAGAATAAATCAGATGAACTAAACGTCTGGCGACAGCAATCGTAGCAACACCAGAGTGCTTCCCTTGACTTCGTTTAAGTTCGTAGTAAGCCTTAAGCTCCGGATTACAGCGACGAGCTGACACAGCAGCAAGCCACAAACAATGTCTTAAAGTAGGAGAACCGCGCTTAGATATTCGGTTTCTTGTTCCTTCAAACTCCCCAGATGACCTTACAGTAGGATCTAGGCCAGAATAAGCAACTAAAGCACGGGCATTGGAAAAGCGTTTAATATCGCCTATCTCTCCGATAATAGCCGCTGCCAGCACCGGGCCAATGCCAGGGATAGTTTCAATTACATGGCGGTAGGGGGTATCCTTACTTGGCCTAAACTCGTCCATGATCTTATCAATAGCTTCCTCAATCATCTTTATCTGTTCATCAATAAACTCAACCTGGTCCAGGAGTAAACGCAACTCAAACGTGAAAGCATCGAGAGCCAAATTAATACCAAAGGTGCCTCTGGCAAGAGAACGAATCTTTTCGGCTCTACCTTGACCCAGGCGGCCCCGGGAGTGTTTGGCCAAGAAAGCTGCCAGTTCTGAAAGATCAACCTGAGCTAACTCTTCCGGTTCCGGATATCGCTTCAGCAACGCCTTAGATGTTTGAACAAATACACTAGAGAAGCATTCCTCGTATTCCGGAAAGATCTGGTCTAAGATGGCTAGAATCTTATTCTTAAGCCCGCTTACCTGGTCTACAAATCTAAAGCGAAGCCGAGAAAGATTCTGCAGCCTAATTACCGTTTCAGGAGGAAGCTCAGTTGCCGGTGTTTCGCCAAAGCGCATCAGAGTTGCCAGCAGCAAGGCGTCCTTTCGATCCGTCTTAGTCTTACGCACATAATAGTTGCGCAAGGCATCAGACTGGATGGGATTAATAACATGTAGCCGAAACCCAAGCTTGTTGAGATAGCAGTAGATAGGGAGCCAGTAATGGCCAGTAGCCTCAAGACAAAACTGGATGTGCTTAGGCTCTATATTCAATTGTGCTAGGGCCCGAAGGAGCTTATTCATACCCTGTTGGTTGTTTTGCACCTTGATATTTAGGGTAACATTACCTACCTTATCGGTTAGACATATTTCGTGACTCCGTTTAGCTACATCGATACCGCCATAAAACATGCTCTTACCTACTTTCTCTAAATTGGCAGGGTCCCGCAACCCATACGGGTCTCAACCTTGCGCGTGACTCGTGGTATGCAGCAAGCCACATCCACAACGTGCTCATTCGAGTCCTCCCGTATAGGCGGGGCTTCACTCTTCGCTGCGGGATAGCTAGGCTTCCCAAGGATCTCTATCGAAGCCCCCTGCCGTTACGAGAGTATTTATCCAGGTTGCCCCGGAATCCCTTTATGGTTGTCTAGGGAAACTGTTAGCGTGGAATTATGCTATTGTACCTTGACTCTATTGTACAAGGATCTTGTAGGGGTGTTGACCT
>LSQX01369162.1_pt1 | contig 10728 bp, 7 predicted proteins | sample 654561 | NCBI WGS metagenome assembly LSQX01 (sample SAMN04489861, study PRJNA283612) | anaerobic digester metagenome | isolation source: 4 biogas reactors fed with cattle manure at either 37C or 55C with and... | place: Denmark: Kongens Lyngby | collected 2014 | reverse complement strand
GATGAGGCGGCGGACATCAGCGGCATGCGCATCGACGCCTCGGCGCTCGGCATGGAAGACGAGATCACGGTCGACCTGGCCCTGGGTGCCGTGACTTTATCCGTCCGCAGCGATATAGCCCCCGGCATAAAGACACTTCACCTGATTCTATTGGATGAAGCACGCAGCCGGCAGGTCGTCCCGTTCGACGTCGAGGTGCTTCCCGAGCCGACTGACAATGTCGCCTGGGATGAAACGGTGATCTACTTTCTTCTCACCGATCGCTTCAGCGACGGGGATCCGGACAACAATGACCCAAATGGCGAAGGTTATGACCCCGGCTTGCCGGAAACTTACCACGGCGGCGACTTTCAGGGCATCATCGACCGGCTCGATTATCTGCAGGACCTCGGCATCAGCATGATCTGGATCACCCCGATCGTCGACAACGTCGACCACAACGCGCGTGCCGGCAAGGATGGCCCGCAGTACGGCTATCACGGGTACTGGGCGAAAGATTTTGAGGCGATCGACGAGCATCTGGGCAGCCTCGAGACGTTTCACCGCCTGATCGACGAAGCCGCCGCGCGCGGTATCGGCATCATGGTGGACGTCGTACTGAATCACGCCGGCTACGGCATGAAGGAAACAGATCTCGGCGAAGGCATTTCGAATTATCCGGCCGCTGCCGATCAGGATGTGTTCGCGGGCATGCTGCGGCCGGATCCTGCACCGCACACGGTCACCGGCGAACTGGCCGGCTTGCCGGATTTTGTGACGGAAGATCCGGCCGTGCGATCCCAGCTGATCGCCTGGCAGACGGCGTGGATCGAAAAAAGCCGCACGGCAGGCGGCAACCGGATTGCCGCGTTTCGCGCCGATACAGTCAAGCATGTGGAGCCGGCCACGTGGAAAGCACTCAAAAACGCAGTCACCAGAATCGATCCGGCCTTCAAGCTGCTCGGCGAATGGTACGGCGCAACGGTTGACGCCGATGGCGGCAGCCTGAATAGCGGCGGCATGGATGCCCTGCTCGATTTCGGCTTCAAGGAGATCGCGCAGCAGTACATTCGCGGCGAGATTGAAAGGGGCGAGCGGCGGCTGAATCACCGCCACGAAAAAATTACCAATATCGATGTCCTGGCGCCGTTTCTCAGCAGCCACGACGAGGACGGTTTTCTTGCCACGCGCGCCCTGAACGATGTTGGCTTGCACAAGATTGCCGCGACTTTGCAGCTGACAGCCAAGGGCGTCCCGGTCATTTACTACGGAGAGGAAATCGGCATGAGCGGGAAGGCGGCCGGTGATATGGACCGCGGCGAATTCAGTGAGAACCGCGGCGATTTTGCCTGGGATCTCGTCCCGGACAACGACATGCTGGCGCATTACAAAGCCCTGCTCCGGATCCGAAATGACTACGCGACGCTGTTTGCACGCGGTGAACGGACGACCCTGATGGCAGATGACCAGCTGGGTGCGGCCGTTTTTACGCTGACATACGGGGAGGAGCAGCTGATCGTCGGGATCAATACGACGGACCATGAACTGACTGTTCAGGTACCGGCTGAAACGGGCAATCTGACGTATGCTGACCTCTTTGCCGGCGGCAGCATAACGAGCCGGGGCGGTCAGCTGACGGCTGTCCTGCCGCCGCGAAATGAGGGCGGCACGTGCATTGCTGCCGTTGCACCGGCACGGACGCCTCTCTCGATCTGGTTTCTCCCGGCGGCAGTCTTGCTCCTGATCGCGTTCGCAATCGCTGCCCGTATTCGGCATAATGCCAAACATAACGCTTAACCAGAGGTATACATGCATTCATGGCTTCAGAGCGTCTATTCAGACGGCTCCCCTTATTATGTCAGCAATCCGAAACCGCGCTCGGGCGAAACGATTTCGATCCGCCTGTCCGTCTCCGAAAACGACGAGCTGAAAGCCGTCATCCTGCGCAGCCGCGAATTTGGCTCGGAGATTTTGCGCGAGATGGCCGTCAGGGACGTGAGGCACGGTTTGCGGTTTTACGAGACACAAGTCACCGTCAGAGAACATCTTTTCGCATATCAGTTCTATCTCGTCACGGAAAGCAGCGTCTATTACTTCACGCAGTACCGCGTGACAGATTACATGCCGGACGAAAGCCGCGATTTCAAGATTCTGGTTGATTACACTGCGCCCGACTGGACGAAAAATGCCGTCTTCTACCAGATCTTCCCGGACCGCTTCAGAAACAGCCGGCCGGATCTCGATGTAAAGGACGGCGCCTATACGTACAGAGGACATCCGGTGCGCCGAATCACGAACTGGGATACGCCGGCGGCACCGTATGAGGAGGCGCATTGTCTCGATTTTTACGGCGGCGATCTGTATGGCATTATCGACAGCCTCGACTATCTGCAGTCGCTTGGAGTCAGCGCGCTATATCTGAATCCGATATTCTGGGCACCATCGGCGCACCGCTACGACGCACTCGATTTCGACTATGTCTGTCCGCATCTCGGCGGCAATGAAGCGCTCGCAGCGCTGACCCAGGCGCTGCACGAGCGCGGCATGCGCCTGATGCTCGATATTTCGGTGAACCACGTCAGTTCGGATGCCAAATGGTTCAACCGGGATCACGTGTTTTTTCCGCCCGAGACGGGCGCTTACAGCAATGCGGACGCGCCTGAGCGGGATTTCTTCTTTTTCGATGCGGACAATAATTACCATCGCTGGGCCGGAGTGGAGACCATGCCGACGCTCAATTACGCGTCACCGGCACTGCGCCGGCGCATCTACGGTGCACCGGACGCCGTCCTGAAAAAGTGGCTGCGGCCCCCCTTCAGCATCGATGCCTGGCGCTTTGACGTGGCCGACGTCATGGCCAGAAGCGAACATGCCGATGTGTACAGGGAGGTCTGGCGGGAGATTAATCGAGAGCTGAAAGCGGTGAACCCGGCTGTCATTCTGCTTGCTGAAGAGTGGACGGACAGCGCATATATGCTTGAGGGTGACGCCTGGGATTCCGTGATGAACTATTTCGGCTTCGCCCGGCCCGTGCGCGAATTTCTCGGTGAAGGCGATCTGTTCAGCGTGAGGAACGAGACGCTGGCGGAGGTCAAATCAAGCATGACTGCGGTACAGCTGAAAGCACGCATCGAGCAGTTCTGCGCCAAAATGCCGCACGTCGTTGCCGGACAGCTGCTGAACCATCTGAATACCCACGATACACCGCGGCTGCACAATAATCCGCAGGTCAGCCGAAACGCGCTGCTCGGTGCGATCACGCTGATGTTTACACTGCCCGGCATGCCCTGCATCTACTATGGCGACGAAAAGCTTCTGGACGGCCGTCCCGACGACGTGGACGGTGCACGCTATCCGATGGATTGGACAGATGAAGGCGATTTATCTCAGGATAAGCGTGAGCAGATGGTGCGCTACCGCCGTCTGGCTGAGCTGAAGCAAACATCCGATGTCCTGATCAACGGCGGCTTCAGAATCGTTTATGCGAAGGGCCGTGTGCTCGCAAGTGCCCGTTTTACAACGCAAGAAATGCTGCTGACTGTCTGGTCGACAGAAGCGATGAACCATCAGGCGGACATCAATATGGCCGCTCTCGGTTTTGCCGGATTTGACGATTTAACTGAGCTTTTCGGACTCGAAACAGATGCGTCGATACGGGGAGAGCGACTGCGCGTCACCGTGCCGCCGCACGGCAGCTATTTACTGCACCTCCGACGCAAGGTACGTGCCGATAATGAGGCAAGTGTTTAATCTCGACATGCGATTGACGCCAGACCGTGCTGCCTCAGGCAAGTGCTTCGCCTGCAGCACGACCGGCTGCTTCCGGAGGTGTGTGGTGAACGCACGCGACGAAGTGATCCGGCGATACTTCCAAAAGCGGCGGTATGCCGCGGCGACAGCGCGCTTCACATTCGAAACAGCGATTGGCAAAGCGACATTCGTCGGGGAGATTGATCGGGCTCACCACTTCGCCCTTGAGCGAAATGCGTTCACGTTTATGTCTCAAGTCCGGCACGGGAATGGCCGACAGAAGTGCGCGTGTATAAGGGTGCAGCGGGTTGTTGAACAGTTCTTCGGCCGGTGCTTTCTCGACGATGGAGCCTAAATACATAACGGCAATGTCATCGGAAAAATGGTTGACTACGGATAAGTCGTGGGTGATGAATATGTAGGTCAAATTCATCTTGTTCTGCAGTTCCTTCAGCAGGTTGAGAATTTGGGCCTGAATCGAAACGTCAAGCGCAGAGACCGGCTCGTCACAAACGATCAGCTTCGGCAATACCGCCAATGCTCTGGCGATGCCGATGCGCTGTCGCCGTCCGCCGTCTAGTTCGTGCGGGTAGCTGTTGATCAGCCGTTCAGCCAATCCAACCGTTTTCATGAGTTCCAGAACTCGTTCTTCAACTTGTTTTTTATCTGTCAGAATGCGGTTTACGCGTATCGGTTCGGAGATCGTTTGACTGATCGTTTTTTTCGGATCCAAGGAAGAAAACGGATCCTGAAATATGATTTGCATGTCTTTGCGCACCTTGCGCAGTTTGTTGCCTGACAATTTCGTAATATCGACGCCATCGAATATTACTTGTCCCGATGTATGCTCAAGCAAACGCAGAATGGTTCTGCCCGCTGTCGATTTCCCGCATCCTGATTCACCGACTATGCCGAGTGTTTTGCCTTCGCGGACATTGAAGCTGATGTCATCGACAGCATGAAGCATACCGCTGTTTGTCTTGAAGTATTTCTTCAGATTCCTGACTTGAAGTATTGCCTCTGCCATGCTCAGATTCTCCTTTTTATGTGAAAGCCTTCTTGTTCGTAAGCCAGGCAGGCCACTTTGTGTGTTGGCCCAGCCGGAACAAGGTCTGGATTGCGCGTCTTGCATTCCGCCAGGGCGTATTCACATCGAGGTTCGAATGGACATCCGGGAGGCGGATCGGTCGGGTCCGACATCAGCCCCTTGATTGGCTTCAGCATGGCCGTGCGGTTATAGATGTTCGGCAGGGAATTGAACAATCCTTCTGTATAAGGATGCTTAGTCCTGTTGAATACGTCTTCCAGCGTTCCCTGTTCGACAATATGGCCCGCGTACATGACGGCGACCACATCACAAACTTCGGCGACGATGCCGAGATCATGCGTAATCATGATCATCGATGTATCGTATTTTTCCTTGAGTGTAGTCATCAGTTCCAGCACTTGCGCCTGAATCGTCACGTCCAGCGCAGTCGTCGGCTCATCCGCTATGAGCAGCTTCGGATTGCAGGCCAGCGCGATCGCAATGACAACGCGCTGTTTCATGCCGCCTGAAAATTCATGCGGATAGTCACCGGCACGACTGCCAGGAATACCGACGAGCTCTAGCATTTCGCGTGCCCGTTTCATCGCATCGCGTTTATCAAGATGTTCATGAATCTGAAGACTTTCCGCAATCTGTTCTCCGACTGTGAATACGGGGTTCAAGGCCGTCATCGGATCCTGAAAAACCATTGAAATGTCTTTGCCGCGCACGTCATCCATTTTGGCTGACGGCATGTTCAGGATGTCGCGTCCGTCGATCGTCAGACGCTCGCACTCGACCACGCCGGGAGGATCAGGCACGAGCCGCAGCATGGCCAGGGCGGCAGTCGTTTTTCCTGCCCCCGTTTCCCCAACTAAGCCAAGCGTCTCCCGATAACCCAGCTGAAGATCGATACCATTGATTGCATGGACGATTCCGTCTTCAGTTTCGTACCGGACAACCAGGTTTTTTACATCCAATATCAATTTAGCGGTGTGATCACCCATTTAAATGCTCCTCATCAACTCTTCAGTCTAGGATCCAGCGCATCTCGCAGTCCATCTCCGATAAGGTTCAGCGACAAGACTGTCACCATGATGGCCAGGCCGGGGAACAGCGTCATGTAACTGTGGTCGCGAATAAAGATTCTTCCCGCCGAAAGCATGCTGCCCCATTCAGGAGCAGGAGCCGGTACGCCTAATCCGAGAAAGCTGAGCTGAGCCGCAGATATGATTGCCGAGCCGACACGCAGCGTTGCCTGTACGATAATTGGCGATAAACTGTTGGGCAAAATATGCGTGACGACGATTTTCCATTCAGGTACGGCAATGGCGCGTGCCGCTTCAATATATTCTTCGTTCCGCACGGTGAGCACTGCCGCACGAGCGACACGGATAAAAGGTGCTGTGCTGGCCACGCCGACAGCAATCATTAAGTTAAGGGTGCTCTTGCCCAAGGCAGACACGACAGCGATGGCCATGAGTACACTTGGGATGGATGAGAGGATGTCGCATAATCGCATCATGATGTTCTCAAAGGCCCCGCCGATATAACCGGCGGCAGCACCGAACGTCACGCCAAAAACTAAAGCAAACAGCACGGCGACGACGCCGACTGCCAAGGAGTAGCGTGCACCATAGCAGACTCGCGCGAAAATATCGCGTCCCATTTCATCTGTCCCGAACCAGTGGTCGGCTGAAGGCGGCTGACGCCGTTCCCGGATGTTGTTTTGGATGATATCCGTGTTGTAATCAAAAATAATCGGGGCTGCGAGAGCGACTCCAATAATGATGATCAGCAGGACGAGTCCGGCAATCGCGCCTTTGTTTTTGCGCAATTGACGCCAGACAGAGGCCCACGTGCTGCGCTTTTTGAATGTCTTTGACACGAGACGCGCCTGTGTCGTTGAAAGGGAAGCCGATTCAGTCGAAGAGGCAGCTGGCGTCGGCATTTTTTTCAAGTCCTTTTCCATAACTTAAACCCCTTCTTTGCGTATTGAGACTTTATGCGCGGATCGACGTACGCATAAACGATGTCGATCAACAGATTCGTAATGGTGACAAGCATGGTTGTCATGACTAAGGCGCCGGTAACGGTCGGTATATCACGCTGTTCTATGGCGTCAACGACGAGCCGGCCAACACCGGGCCAGGCAAAAACGGTTTCGACGAGAACCGATCCGCCCAGTACATTGCTGAACTGCACGCCAAATACTGTGATGATCGGAATCAGGGCGTTGCGCAGCGCATGCTTGCGGATGACCTTGCGTTCAGTAACGCCCTTTGCCCTCGCCGTGCGCAGAAAATCCTGTCTCACAACATCGAGCATGGACGATCGTGTGGCGCGGGTCATAAAAGCCGCCAGGCCAGTCCCGTTTGTTATGGCCGGCAGAATTATGCTGCGCAAGCCGTCTTCATACCCGGCTGACGGGAACCAGCCGAGCCTGAGTGAAAATAGCAAGATCAAAAGTAATCCTAGCCAGAAGTTTGGCATGGAAAGACCAAGCAAAGCCAGGACCATCGACACCGCATCTCGAATTGAGTTCTGGTTGACGGCGGCGATGATCCCGAGCGGTATTGAAATGACCAGCGCAACAACCATGGACGCGGCTGCCAGTTTAAGCGTGTTTGGCAAGCGCATCATATAGGTTTGCATGACGTCCCGCTTTGAAACATAAGATGTACCGAGGTCGCCTTTAATCATTCCGCCCACATAGCGAAAATATCGTTGAATGAGCGTCCCATCGAGTCCCAATTCGATGCGCGCTGCTTCAATTTGTTCTTGTGTTGCGTCGGCACTGACGACTGAATAGACTGGATCGCCTTCGGCTGCGTTCATGATGGCAAAAATGATAAACGCGACACTTAGCAGGACAGGGATCAGCATCAGCAGTCGTTCAACTATATATCGAGACATGCGATTCTCCTCGAGTGACGGTCACCCTTAAAAGCGGCTTCTGGACAAAAAAACGGCGGGAGAGCCATACGGCTCTCCCGCTTTTCGGAAAAATTACTGCTCCAGGAAGACATAGCGATAATCATGTTTCGCTGTGCCGTTCCATCTAACGCCGCCCAATCCTTCTTTTATACCGACATTAATATATGACGTCGCAATCGGAATAATGGGGACGATCTCGTTCAGGTATACCTCGATGTCGTTGTACATGGCCTCGCGTTTTTCAACATCCAGTTCGACGAGCGCTTCATCGATCATGCGGTTGAATTCTGCGTCCTTCATGTTGGCCCGGTTCGAGCCGTTTTTGACGAGTTTGCCGTCCTGTTCAAACGATCCATACTGATTTCTCAGCGTGTAGTCAGTCCCGAGATTATCAGTGAACTGATAGAGGCAGAAGTCGTAATCGAGAGCGGCGTCATTGAGAATGCCTTTCAACGCGGCCGTTTCCAATTTAATCAGCTCCAGCTCGATTCCAATTTTGGCCAAATCCTCTTTGAGAATGAGTGCCATGTTTTCTTTAGCCGTATCGTTGTAAATTACACGGAAACTGAGATCACCAGGTTCATACGCTGAATTCGCCAACGCTTCCTTGGCTTTTTCAATATCGTATTCATACGGCTGCAAATCATCGTACCAGCCGAACTGATCGCGGTTAATCCAGTGGTCGTGCACAAATCCTTCACCGTTGTAGCCGATTTCAATCATGGACGCTTTATCGGTTGCATGAGCGATCGCTTTGCGTACATTCACATCGTCCAGCCCTTCACGCTCATTATTAATGGCGAGATAGAGCATGACAAAGTTTGGCACTTTGACTAATTCCAGATCTTCATCTTCTTCAATATAGGTGAGGTCCGTTGTGAGCGGGTCAATGCAGACTTCGATCTCACCGGTCTGCAATGCGATCAAGCGGGACGATTCTTCTTTTATCAGGCGGAAAACAATTTTTTGAGTCGGGGGTTCTTCGCCGTAAAAATGTTCAGATTTAACGAATGAAATCTGGTCGCCCGGCGTCCATTCTTCTACAGCGTAAGGGCCGGTTCCAATCTGGTAGCCGAATTCATCATCGTTGACAAGGTCTTCCGACAAGATCGACATGCTTTGATGTGCCAGAAGCATCAGGAAGTCTTGCGAAGGCTTGCTGATCACGACTTTGGCATGCGTATCGTCAATGACTTCGACTTCAGTGACAAGTTCCACCTTGGCTTTCGTAAATGACGAGTCTTTGGCACGGTCAAAGGTGAACTTTATGTCGTTTGCCGTGCAAGGTGTTCCGTCTGAAAAGGCAACATTTTCCGGAATCGCAAATGTGAATTCCAGCCCGTCGTCCGACATGGTCCACTCTTTTGCCATGCCCGGAATGATTTCATTCGTTTCAGGGTCGACTTCAACCAGCGTTTCGTGTGTGAGTGTAAAGGCCATCATATTGGCATCAGTATTGGATCCCTGCGGATCAAGTGTTGTGATGTCATTGGCAACGCCAATAATGATTCTGTCTTTATACTCACCCGATGCGTCAGGCGTTTCCGATTCCACTTCGGCATCAGCATCGTCTGTCGCCTGTTCTTCTTCCTGCTCCACTTCAGCGTCTGTAGGCTGAGCATCAGTCGGCACGTCTGTCTCGTTTGTCGATGATGGCGAACAACCCAGAACGCCCAGCATGATCGACATGCAGAGCAAAATTGCTAACACTGTTCTCACTTTTGTCATGACGGACTCCTTTATGTACTGTCATTCATATTGCTGGCTGAGCGGCTTGCCGGCTCAGCCGATTCACAAAATTATACGGCAAAAATCAGGGCATTTCAGGTATTATGGCAAATCAGGTTGCTCATATCAATACAAAACAACGCTGCAAATTGAAATGATTTTGTCGGAGTGGTTCAAGCACTGGAAGTTCAGGGATGGGTCAGCGGCCAAATGCATGACATTTCGGGCAAGACGGCTTGAAGCAGGCTTGGCCTTTTCATGTCTTATATTTGATTGATCAATCGGTTAAACAGGTTGAAATGGTTGTGTTTTTAATGACAACAAGGCAAGATATTCACGATCTCGATCGGTTTCAAAGGACGCACCGCTTTGCTTCACAAACAGGCGGCACATTTTGAGTCGGAGTCGGCATTAAGGAGCTCTGCAGCATGAAGTTAAATCATTTGCGTTACTATTTTACGCGCATTTACACAAATGATGAGATGGACCGGATACTGACTTCCATGTTTGCAGAAGGGCTTGTTCTGGAAAGCTGCAAGGGGAATTATTTGTTTTTCAAACGCAAACAGATGGACAAAGCGCGTATGCAGACGATCACCATTCAAAGCAGCGGGCGAATACCAGATGAAGACCCGGATGTGAAAGAATATATCCAATACGCATTGCAGCAGGGGTGGCGGCTTCTCTGTATCGGTTCGGTTGAAAGCCTGGTGCCGATGCGGCGCCGGCTCTACTTCTTTACTCAGGATGCGACGGCGGCGCCGATGCCGCCTGATGCGTCAGCCGGTTTTTTCGAGGCGAATCGAGCGAAAAGTGTGACTTTCCGCTGGATTTTGTTCTGGGGCATGCTCATGTTTGCCGTGCTGTTTACGTCCGTTCCATTTATGACTGCTGAAGGAATCGCACTGCCGCTGCTGCTTTTGAGCGTATCACTAACCGTATTGACGGCCGTTTCAGTCGTGATGCATTTTAACCGGCGTGCTGCCTTGCAAAACGTGATCAGCGGTGACGACGTTCCGTCGTTTTTGACTCGCCGGCTGAGGTTATTGGAAAAAATAATGGGCGTCGGCTTTGTTCTTTTGATTATCGGCATGATCGCGCTGCTGTTCAGCTGAACCGCGATCGTGCGGAGAACAGGACCGAATGCAGATTTTAAAAACGCCTCGGCGAGTTCGTCGGGCCATGCGAACGTTGAAAGGGGAGTAAAATGAAAAAACCGGCCATAAGCAGGGACGAAGCGCTGCAGCTGTTAAAAAAATACAACAGGGAACCGTTCCACATCCGGCACGCGCTGACAGTTGAAGCTG
>LSQX01265418.1_pt1 | contig 10728 bp, 9 predicted proteins | sample 654561 | NCBI WGS metagenome assembly LSQX01 (sample SAMN04489861, study PRJNA283612) | anaerobic digester metagenome | isolation source: 4 biogas reactors fed with cattle manure at either 37C or 55C with and... | place: Denmark: Kongens Lyngby | collected 2014 | reverse complement strand
AACAAGTGAAAAACGGCATGTTATCAATCGGTTGGGCGCAGGCAAACATCACGCCTGACATGCATGTGATGCTGGCCGGTCAGCATCACGCACGCATCTCAGAAGGAATCAAAGATCCGGTCACGGCGACAGCCCTGGCTATTGAAGCGGCCGATGCCTCCGGGGCGGCCGACGCCGTGGTGATGGTGAGCTGTGACCTGGTCACGATCAGCGACGAGCTGCGTGATGCCGTACGGGCACGCGTCCAATCAGCGCTGGCGGATTTCGATGCGGACAAGCTGTTCATGGGCGCGACACATACGCATGCCGCACCCGATGCCCGGTTGATGACGTACGGCAAGGCCGCGAGAAGCGTCACCGATCCCGACCGGGTCGTTGATGAAGAGCAAGCCGAAAATCTGGAGAAAATCGGAGCGTGGCTGAAAATCGGTCAGGAAGTCATGAATCCTGCCGATTACCTGGATTTTGCCGCCGGGAAGATAGCCGACGCGGTCTGCACAGCCTGGGCACAACGGGAGCCGTCCGCGATCGCCTACGGTATGGGCCAGGCGGTCGTCGGCCGCAATCGCCGCTTGCATTACCAAAATGGCGCCAGCATCATGTACGGCAGTCCGGCCACGGCCAATTTCAGCTATGTCGAAGGATACGAAGACCATACCGTTCAGGCCATGATGACCTACAATCGCGCGGGAAAACTGACCGGTATCGTTGTGAATGTCCCCTGTCCGTCTCAAGTGACGGAGAATATTTTCCTGGTCAGTGCCGACTACTGGCACGATACCCGGGTCGAGCTGCGCCGCCGTTTCGGTGACGACATCTTTATCCTGCCGCAATGCGCGCCGGCCGGCGACCAATCCCCGCACGTGCTGATCGGCAGGCGGGCTGAAGAGCGCATGTGGCGTCTCAAGGGCCGGGAAAACGACCAGAATGCACCGCGCTCCGAAATTGCCAAACGGATTGCGGATGCCATCAGCGACATGATCCCCTATGTCGAAAAAGAGAAAGATGCGTCTCCCACCCTGTCGCATACGACCTGCTTGCTGGAACTGCCGCGCAGGATGATCTCGGAAAAGGATGTTGCGGCAGCCCTGGAAGAAGCACGTCCGCACAAGGAGACCTTTACCCGGCTGGTACATGAGATCGAACAAAATCCCGAAATACGCAGCAAACCAAGATGGTATCTGGATCTTACCCGCGCACATCGCCTGATGGAACGCGGTAAAAATGTGCAAAAGCGGTTCGCGCTGCAGCAATCCAGTCCCAACATGCCGATCGAGATCCATGTCATCAGGCTGGGTGAGATCGCCTTTGCCACCAATCCGTTTGAGCTTTACCTCGATTATGGCATCCGCATTCAGGAACTCAGCCGGGCGACCCAGACTTTCCAGATCCAAAAAGCCGGCAACTCCGGCACCTACCTACCGTCACAACGGTCTGTTGCCTCCGGCGGCTATGGCTCCGTGCCGGCCAGTACGGACATCGGGCCGGAAGGCGGCGACATCCTGGTCCAATGGACCGTGGATACCATTAACAAGAAATTTTCCGATTCATAACGAGACATGCCAGCCCGGACTGGCTGATGCAACCGGAAGGCCAAGCATAGAAACATGTCAAAGATCAGGCTGTGCTTAAAAATACAGCCTGATTTTTCTGGCAGCAACACGTGCAAGGCGCTGAAAGCCGGCGGGGACGAAACGACTGCCGTCTCACCCAAAGGGTCAAGGACATCGAGTGCCGCTTGCAGCAGGTTTGCTGCTCGCACAGATACGATTTGGCAAGCTGCAAATGCCGAAAATATGAGTGTGGGAGACATAAGGGGATGTTGACGAACAGGACGTTGACGCCTGATCCATATGTTATAATTATTGTAATATTGAGAGCAGGAAGATCCATTCGGCATCCCCGCAGGCTGCAGCCTGACTGTAGGCTTGATATGGAAGACAGAGTGTGGCATCAGAATGTACACGTATCGCAACCGCATCGGCATATTGGTATTTTCTATCTTTCTGTCGCTGGCACTCAGCGCCTGTACCGCAAAACCTGCCAGTTCTTCATCTGTCCTTTTCGATTATCCGCAGGGGTCTAGCATGCAGGTGCTTGGCGAGACATCGCAAGGCTACTATTTTCTGGTCTCTTCCTTTGTTTACTTCTGCGACAGAGGTTCAGACCAATGGGTCGTCCTCTGCAACCGACCCGACTGTATGCATACCGATGAACAATGCGACGCGTTCTTTAACGGTAACAAACTCTATGTGTACCACGATTCGCTTTATACCCTTGGATCTCTACAGGATTCGAACGCCGGCGGGTATGACTTGATCCGCATGCAACTGGACGGGACGAACCATGAAGTCATGTATACATTACGAAATGACGCCATCGGAGCAAATGCGTCCGGCATGTTGATGTCCTATCGGTTTCACCAAGGGTACCTGATCGTAACGATCAACACCGAGGATCCGGACCAGAAGACGACCCGGTCGCGCTTGCTGCTCATGTCACTGGATCATCCCGCCCGCAGCATGACCACGATCGCCGATACCCGTTTCCCGTCTGGTTCAACCGACCCGAAAACCGACCAGACACTTCATTTCCGTTCAGCGGCAGGCGATTTGATCTATTATTTCCAGGGAAGCGCAGCCAAGGCCTGGTCGATCTCGCAGGAGACAGCCATGGATCTCAACGACGAACTCATACCGGCTGCTGATAATAATCCCCAAACGGGAAAATATTACCAGGCCATGACCCTGATCCGAAACCGCTATTTGCTCGGTACGGCCACGCTTGATCTGTCCAGCGGCAAGAGCACACCGCTTTTCAACCCGAACGATCTAGCTGACGGGCAGGACGGCATCTGGTATTGCGACGGGAAGTCCATCTACCTGACCAACGCCCTGATCGCGTTGGGACAAACAGAGCAGCTGAACCTTCATATTTTTGATATGACCGGCAGCTTCGTGCAAAGCCTCCCGGTGGATATAAAAGAACAGGGATACATGTTCGGGTTATATACAGATGCGTCTGACCGGGTTTTCTGGGTCTCATCGAACAGCCCCGGCGGTTTGCCGGACTGGATCATCGACAAAGCGGCGATCGGGTCCAATGACATCCGTTGGCGTCGCATGTATGCGCCGGGGGATAAGCGATGACACTTGACATTTCGCACTTGACTCATACCTACGGCAAAAAGGTCGCGCTGTCTGATTTCAACTGGCGCTTCGAGAATGGTTTTTATGGTGTTCTCGGTCCGAACGGGGCTGGAAAAACGACCTTGATGAAGCTGATCAGCGACAGCATCAGGCGGCAGGCCGGCAGCATCCTCTTCGATGGTACCGATATCGCCATCCTTGGCCGACTCTTTCGCGGAAAACTCGGTTATATGCCGCAAGAACAAGGCCTGTACCTGGAAATGTCTGCCTTTGCTTTTCTAAGCTACATAGCCGGGCTGAAAGGCATCGACCGCCGGCAAATCCGGCAAGCGGTCGATCGCTCGTTGAGCGCTGTCGATCTGCAAGATCACGCCGGTGTCAAGCTGGCTTCATTTTCCGGCGGGATGCGCCAGAGGATCATGCTGGCACAGGCACTGCTGGGCAATCCTGGCGTCCTGCTCCTGGACGAACCGACCGCCGGTCTCGACCCCTATGAGCGGGTCAGGGTGCGACGGCATATCCAGTCCGTCAGCAAGCAATGCATTGTGATCTGGTCAACACACATCGTCAGCGATTTGGAAGCTGATGCGGATTATGTGCTGCTTTTAAACCACGGAAAACGTGTCGAAGGCGGGGAACTGGCCGACGTGCTTGAGCGTAACGGTGTAAAATCACTCGAAGACGCCTATCTGAACCTGATCGTCAGGAACACGCAAGATGGACGAAGCTAAACGGGTATTCAGGTCCTGGCGCTTCTGGGGGATCCTGATCCTTCTGATCCTGCCCGGCCTTGTGTCGGTCATATATGGTTATCCAATGGATTACGAACCGAATGATCCCGTCGGACTGGCAGCTACAGACACCGAAGCCTACCTGGATCTTGTCGAAAACCAGTATGAGCAGATGCTTGACCGGGCGCGGCAGGCCTCCGGAACGAGCATCTTTTCCGATCCGGATTCGTTCGCCAACCGAAACATCCAGAAGACCTTGCGGGACTTCGCCAGCTTTCAGAACATTCAAGTCCAACCGGTCCAAGCGCGGGCTTTTCTGCTTTATTTCCATAACCTGGCTGCGGATCTCAGTCTGGCCGTCTGGATGCTGACCGCCGTCATGGTCATATTCAAAGACAGACGAAACGGCCTCTGGCCGATCATCCATACCCTGCCCAAGGGCCGCCGCCAGCTTGCCCTGGTGCGCATCGGCATTCTGGCTGGTACGGCGTTACAGGGTGTCTTGGTCATCGACGGTGCCCGCTGGCTGATCAGCAACATTTTGTTCGATTCGTTTCGCGACTGGGCCCAGCCGATTCAGGCTGTTCCCGGATTCAACGAAGTCACACCGGTCTGTTCCATCGCTGCGTTTGCGCTGGCCTATTCCCTGGTCCGTACCGGCATGGCGTTTCTGCTTGGCCTTTTGCTGATTCTCCTGCTGATTCTGTTTCCCAAAATCCAGTTGGCAGCGGCCGGGCTGGCCGGTTTGTTTGCGCTTGAAACGGTCCTCTTTTTCACGATCGGGGACAACAGCCGCTGGTTATGGCTGCGGGGCATCAATCTCGTGAACCTGGTTCACCCGCTGCCGCTGCTGCAAAACTACATCAACCTGTCTGTCTTCGGTACGTTGATCACGCTACGGCAACTGACATTGCTTGTTTTCCTTGCAGCAGGCATGTTCCTGGCTGCGGCAGCCGTCCTGAGCCTGGCCTGTCGCTATCCGTACCGCTCCGAGCGCATCAGGGAAACAAGAAAGCGTATCGGTGTGCCGACAAGACTGGCTGTGCGCCGTTTCGCGGTCAAGCCATTGTGGCTCTGGGCTGTCCATCAGCAGATTGTCCATGCTTATGGCTGGTTGCTGATCCCAGTAGTCATCTTATATTTCTGCTTTGTATATTCGCCGCCTCACCTGGCCACAAGCCTGGAAAATCAGCATGCCCGATTGTATTTTGAACGCTGGTCCGGTACGGTCGATATGGAAAAGCTACGTGCCATTGATGCGGAGGCTCAAGCACTGCAAAAAAAACTGGATCTGCTCTTGCCAACGGCATCGGGATCAAACGAACCGGGACAGCTTCAAGTCCAAAGAGTTGTGCTGGACAGTCAAATTGCAGGGCTAAAGCACGTTCAAGATACGATTGCCCGTCAGCAAGCGCTAAATCCGGACACGATCCGCCTGGTTAATCCATATCCTTACCGCATCTTCTGGGATCCTCGCGCCGTTTCAGGTCAGCGTGAAGTCGGTTTGATCGTGATGACGGCCTGCTTGCTTTTTACAGCCGGGCTCTTCTCGTTTGACCAGCGCGGCTCAACGGCAGACCTGCTGCATAGCCTGCCTGAGGGCCGTACACCGCTGGTCAGAAGCCGCCTGGCTGGAGCTTACGCCCTCTGTGCGCTGTTTTCACTCAGCTGCATGACCATCGTTTCAATCCGTCAGTTTCGTCAGATCGGATTTCCGGCGCTGCTATCGGACCGCCTGAGTACACTGCCCTGGTTTTCAGCCTCAAGCGGAAGGCTGCCGATCTGGGCCGGATTGGTTGGGTTTGCGGCCTTGAACATCCTCATGCAGCTTGGTATCCTGACGCTATCTTTATGGATCGCCAGTCTGAAAGGATCGGGGCAGAGCCAGACGATTCTGATCTTGCTGCTTCTTTTCATTTTGCCGGCGATCTTCCTGCTGCGTTCATCAAGCCGGGCCCAATGGGCGACCCTTCTGGCTGTGGCGTCTGCTTGGAATACCCTCACAACCCAGCCCTGGGTTCTAATCGTCTGGCTGAGCCTTGGCCTCTTGTCGCTCGGCGATATGTTCCGGCAATATTCACGCGCAAAATAATCCTGCCCAAGCAATATGGACAAAACCTTTTCACAGCGAAGCATCTTCGAGAGCGATCGAAGCGATTCTCACTTTTCAGCGGAGCGCGGATGCGACTAGGTAAAATCAACCAATCGCATCTTGAACTTGATCAACCTTGCGAATGGCGTGATTAAGCAAAAGCCAAACTAAATTCAGTGAGTCGCATCAATAAAATATCCGCTGGCACGGCCATCATAATCTTCCAGCATACCCTCAGCCGCAGCGCTCATGCCGATAGTCACGGAGTTGCTGCGTACACGGACGGTCATGCGCATGGCGGCGTTTCGGTTCCCCGGCAGCAGACAGCAGATGTTCAGCGTGTCGTCATTGACCCAGGCGCCGGAGGCGATGGCGTCGTCGCCGTATTCGGCAAATGGCTGGCGTACATGCATGCCATAACCGAATGTCAGGGTAAGCCATTGACCGTTTTTTTCAAAGTGGAACACGCCGCCGGCATCGTCAAAGACAAACTTCACCTGCGAGATATTCAATGGGTTATCCAGCAAGCGCGCGGTTCGGTTGTGCAGCCAGTGCATCCCGGACTTCCCCAATGAGGTCGTATACATAAGCGACAATGGTGTGGTGTATGCTAAGGGCGTAGCCCAGACGCTGTGGGAATGCTACGAAGCAGGGCTATTGCCTTCAGAGCGTTCGGTTTGGTGGGCAAAGGCGGGGGAAAAGTGCTTCCTGCGCCATACATGTTTCGGCGTGTCATGAGAAGGCAACACTTAGCGGACAATAAGATCTATTCTCGCTGGTGTTCCGCGAAAAAAGCCAGCGCGTTGTCCGCTCATGCTTCGCCTTTCGCCATGTAGCGTCACAGGTTTCGTACGAAATCACCAAACAACAAAATTCTATCGGCATCGGCCTTTTCGATCAGAAGATGCTCAAAATCCCGGCGTTTGCGGGACAGATCAGTCGATCCAGCTTTATCGATGAGTGCCGTGATCAGCTGGGCTTTGCTGCTGATGCCGCACTTTTGTTTTAGAAATCCATAATCGGGTTCCGTGCGCTGCAAAAGGAACAGCAGATCATAAAAGTCCCTGCCCTTGCCGCGGTTTAGTGCAGCCATCACTTTCATGGCGCAAAGAACGGCAATCGGTGCGACCTTTAACGGGAATAGAAAACCGCATCGATTCAAAAATACCGTTTCAGATGTGTACTCGATCCCCTGATCCTGCGTTTCCACTTTCAAGAGGAAGCGCTGCTCCCGGTATCCTGACAGACCTAACAAATAGAGCAGCTCCGGGAACGTGATGCTGCGCCGGAAAGCCGTTAATTTTTTGCTTTCCCGATCTTTCGCTTCAACTCTGTAGCCGTATTTTTCCAGGTAAGTCAACAGACGATCTGTTATGTGAAGGAACCGCGCGTGATCTAAAGTTTTACAGTCGAAATCCAGATCCTCCGAGAAGCGGTTGATCCCATGAACCAGCCTCAGGCAAGTGCCGCCGATGAAAGTCATTCGTACCGCGTCTGGCTGCCGGGACAGATACGATAAAACCTGGCATTGGATATACTCCTTAAGCATCATGGAATCGAGGGCTTTATTTTGCGCGATCACCGGCGGGAAAAAGATCCTGATGTTGTCGATGGATTCAATCATACAGACCGTATGCCTCCCATAACAGATTGACACGCTTCGTTAATGCCGGAGATTGGATCCGATTGACGTAATCACGCATTTTTTTCAGATTTAATTCGCTTTCCATGTAGTCTTCATCCAATCTCAGGTTCAGCAAGTCCTCCGCTGTATTGTACTCGGGATAAAGGTGCAGCAGATCGATGATGGCCTTCTCCGGAGATGCTATTTTAATGACCAAAGGGATCTGCCCCTCCATTTTTTTCAATTCATAGCCAAACATATATTTCACTGAGATATGGTGGTAGGTATACGATCCGAATGCATTAGAAAAGGAGGCCGTCTTAAGCGTCGATACCGATATGAACTGAACAACTTCCTCCGGTATGACACCATGGATATGCAAAGCCGTGTGCAGGCTGACATAGGAAGGCTGGTAGATTTGATTGGCAAAATACAGGGCGCTGTCCGGGATCTGCAAAAATTCAGGCAATGTATACAAATTTCGCCTTAAACGCAGGATATCGCCGGACGCGACCCAGCGTGCGAAATTGTCCCGGTTGAAATCCGGTTTCCATAGACGTACCTGCTCACCTGAAAAGCAGCCCATGGGCAAGAACGTTTTCCTAAACTGATTCAAGCTGATTCGTTTCTTTTCCATAATGCAGTAATTATACTGTATTTCAGAAATGAATACAAGCGATNNCTAGGGTAACATACCATGCAACATGCTAAAATGGCTATCATAACACGTGTTGCATCCTTTACTTACGGAAGCAGTCAGCCAGTACTGGCATGCTGCTTTTCGAGTCATCCTCTATTTAAAACATATCCGGTGTCTCGGCGCAGGACTTTGGAAAAACACACCCGCTCAAACGTTAGATGGTTATAGGAGGCGCAGATGGATACGCATGTGCTGGAGAACCTGGTGCTCAAGATCTCAAACGGTGACCTCGAGGCGCTCGAAGGATTGTACCGGGATTATCGCCATGCCGTTTTTACGTATTCCCTGCATCTGCTGCGCGATCGTTCGCAAGCCGAGGATAATACCCAAGATGTCTTTTTGCAGATCTGGTCCAAGGCCTCAACATACAGGACTGGATCCAATCCCGCTGCCTGGATCATGCGCATGACCCACAACATGGCCATTGACCGGTATCGCCGGTCAACCCGATTGGTCAGCTTCGAGGAGCTGCCGGACAACGAATCGCTCATGGGCGCAAGCGATGAGGATCGGATTGCCGATCGGATCGATCTCCAGACTGTACTGGGCATGCTGGAGCCAAAAGACCGGCAAATTGTCCTGCTCAAGGCCGTGGCCGGCTTACCGCTCAAATCGGTCAGCCAGCTGGCGGAACTGCCGCTCAGCACTGTGCATTGGCGATATCGCAGGGCACTGCGGCTTCTCTCTAAGCTGATCAGGAAAATGGAGGTCTGATATGCCTATACCCAATCATTCTCTGCTGAAAAAACTGGACACACTGGCGCGGCAGCAAGCACCAGATAACTGGATCAAGCTGCGCCGGAGCATCGAACAGGCTGAACCCCGGGTACATCCGGTCTCTGTTCAGCTAAAAAGGAGCGGATCGACCATGAAACGACAATACAGGTGGCTCATTGCGGCAAGCGCCGCTGTCCTGGTCCTTATCCTGGCCTTTGGTCTGGTCAGGCTGCTGCGCGAACCGGCCGCTGTCGACCTGTCAGCCGGACAAACCATCACACTGGCCAAGGGCAAGCTGACGATTCATGCCATCACCCGCACAGGCGGACGGATCGGCATGCCGCCAGATGCCGAAGGCGTCGAGCTTGCCCTGTCTGATCTGCCCGCTATTTTCGGGCGCAACCCGATCCCGGATCTGCCGTTTGATCTGAAGCCGGAGTTTGACACCATCTCCACCCTGATGTTTCGCAGCGGGACCGTGTTCCTCATGAACGGCATCACTTACGGCCGCGGCGACCCTGCCGGACCACGCGTGGTTTTCGATCTGAACGACCAGGGCGACCTGCCCTTGACCGACTGCCAATTTGGTACTGAGCAAGAGTCGACCTGGAACGGCGTCGCGTTGCTGCTCGGTGTCGAGCAAGTCGAGACGGATGCCGGTGCGATCGAACAGTATATCGCCCGGTTTATCGTTCATAACATAGGCTACCAAATTCAAGCGACAGGATTAACCGGCGTTCAGTTCTTGGAGATTCTGTCCATAGTCATGGCCGGTTAACGATAAGAAGCCGGGTTCCGACCACGCGTTTGCCGGAACCCGGGCTTGTTTTTTTTGGATCATTACCCGCCTATGCGCCATTGCGGTCATTTCGTCTCAACCCGGCCAACCAGCCTGTTTTGGCTCAGATCGGGATCTGTTTTCATCATTTCGCCGGATATCCGTTCCTAGGAAGACGATATCTCCCTGACCGACGCAGCTTTAGATCATGCAGAAAATAGTACCGGATGTCTCCGTTATCCATGCTGCCGGTCTTGACGCCATCTGGCGTCTTCCAATCACCGATCACCTTGTTATTGCAAGTCTTCAATTATTTCTTGCATTTTCGATTTCGAAAGCGGCATAACGGTTATCCTGGTTTCCGATTGACTTTGCTGAAAGGCGAACGGTAAGATAAAGGCGTGCCTGGCCTGGCGACAGCATGTTTTTTCGAATCGGCCGTCCATGTTGGGCACATCAGGGCTTATGTGTCATTTGATCCAGTGAACGCAAGAAGGTGATGCACGCCAGAAGCCGAAGAAAGGCAGAACCGGACATAACCGATACCGGTAACCAGATGCAAAAATAACAGGATCAGCGGTGATAAGATTCATGTCTTTCGCTCTGCCAAATCGGTAAAACGCGTCATAATGCCCTCTGCTGCGGTCGGTGATCTGAGCAAAACGTATCGTGAACAGCATCTGCATGCAGAGCATGGCCTTTAGCATTGCAGAGAATACGCAATTGAATGTTTTAGGTCTTGATCAATGAAGTCCGGCAAGCAGAATCACGTCACCCAACCTGGTCTCTTTACCCGGACCGGGCGTTCCGGACGAAGCACCGCAAAGATCCCTGTACGCAGGATTGACTAACATGGCATTCAAATCAGGATGCGCAGAACAGGAGCGTGCCAATGTGAAAACCTATGCCTTCGGTATTATCGGATGCGGCCTGATGG
>LSQX01359794.1_pt2 | contig 10729 bp, 14 predicted proteins | sample 654561 | NCBI WGS metagenome assembly LSQX01 (sample SAMN04489861, study PRJNA283612) | anaerobic digester metagenome | isolation source: 4 biogas reactors fed with cattle manure at either 37C or 55C with and... | place: Denmark: Kongens Lyngby | collected 2014 | reverse complement strand
CAGCAGCTTTGCTGTCTTTGGTATTTACCAATGCAGCGTCCGCAGCAAACATCACGGTCTCCGCTGCAGCATCACTTAAAGAAACATTTGAAGCAATTGGTGAGCTTTACGAAAATAAATACCCTGATGATAGCGTAGATTTTAATTTTGGCGGTTCAGGTGCTTTATATCAGCAAATTAAAAATGGTGCGCCTGCCGATGTATTTGCCAGTGCAGATCTTAAGAGCATGAAGGATGCTGAAAAATCAAATCTTGTCTTAGGCGATGTAGCTACTATTTTCGCTAAAAATGATTTAGTAGCCATAGTTCCTATTGATAGTAAACACACTATTAAAAAGCTGGATGATCTTAAGAATAATGAGTTTAAGCAGATTGCTGTGGGTAACCCTGATACCGTTCCTGCCGGTCGTTACACCAATGCTGCTTTAGAGACAGCTGGAGTGACTGAATCAGTTAAAGATAAACTAATTTACTCGCAAAATGTTCGCCAAGTACTTGAATACGTAGCTAGCAATCACGTAGACATCGGTTTTGTATATGGTACTGATGCACAAATACAAGAGGGCAAAAAAACCAAACGCGTTTTAGAGGTTGAGTTAGAAAATCCAGTTCTTTACCCAATCGCGGTTTTGGCCAATAGTAAAGAGCAAAAAGCTGCTGAAAACTTTGTTGACTTAGTTCTTTCTGAAGAGGGGCAAGAGATTCTTCAAAAAGCGGGCTTCGCTAAGCCTGATTAAGCCTTAATAATCATTTAACTATCGTTTTTGAAGAATCTACTATGCACTAGTTTTTATAAGCTAGTGCATAGGATTTATTTTGCAGTGATTTTTACTGGCTTGAAAATCATATGCTGTTCTACCTCTATTAAGAGAAAGTATGGAAACTGCTATTGTTCCCTTAATGCTCTCCTTACAGGTTGCTTTTTGGGCTACCCTCGTTAATGCTATATTGGGCGTTGCTTTAGGTTGGTGGCTAGCACAGAAAAGTACAAAGTTTCGAGAGTTTATTGATGTAGTAGCCACATTACCGATGGTGTTACCGCCAACTGTCTTGGGTTATTATTTATTGGTTTTATTTGGTAGTCGCACTGGTTTGGATAATTGGCTTTTTGACACGTTTGGTTTTAGAATGATTTTCTCAATCAATGGTGCGATTATTGCCTCTATTGTGGCTACATTCCCGCTTGTTTTCAGGCCTGCAAGAGCTGCTTTTGAAGCGGTTAATATCGAGTATAGTCAAGTATCTTGGGTCTTAGGTGTTAGTAAGGTATCAACCTTTTTTAGAATTGTTTTACCACTCGCATGGCGTGGTGTTTTAGCTGGTTTGTTGCTGGGCTTTGTCCGCTGCATGGGTGAGTTTGGTGCGACGTTAATGGTTGCTGGAAGTATTCCTGGTCGCACTCAAACCTTATCGATCGCAATTTATGAGGCTGTGCAGGCAGGTAGAGATACTGAGGTAACCCAATTAGTGATGCTAATTTCTGCTGTTTGTGTTGCAGTACTCTTACTCTCGAATTACTTATCACCAAGGAAGCCATCATAATGTTTGATATATATGTTGAAAAACACTTGGTTTCAACGTATCGCGCATTTCAACTAAATGTGACGATCAAGACAGATAATGAGGTTGTTGTAGTGGTTGGCCCCTCTGGTTCTGGCAAGTCATTAACTATTAAAACTGTTGCGGGTTTACTGAGTCCTGATGCTGGTCACGTCCACATTAATGGCCGTACGCTTTTTGATTCAAAGAGCAAAATTGATTTGCCTGCCCAAGATAGGCATGTGGCCTATATTCCTCAAAACTACGCCTTGTTCCCGCATCTGACAGTTGAGCAGAATGTAGCTTTTAGCTTAAAAAGAACGTCATGGACTAACCATTTAAATGGTAAGCAACGAGCTATTGTGATGGATATTCTTGAAAAATTTAAAATTGCAGATTTAGCTAAGCAGCCAATTCAATTATTGTCAGGTGGTCAGCAGCAGCGTGTGGCCTTAGCTAGAGCATTAGTAAGTGAGCCATCCGTTGTTTTGTTAGATGAACCATTTGCTGCTTTGGATAAAAACCTGCGTACCTATATGCGTCGCGAGGTTCAAGAAATACAAAAAACTTATGCCATACCGATGATGCTGATTACTCATGATGAGGAGGATAGGGAGGCATTTCCTAATGCCACAGTAGTCAATTTTAATAGTGAGGGTGGAAGCATCGCAGAGTAGGCATCAATATTATGTTGCTAAATAGTACCTCAAATTCCTTTAGGGTAGACATTGATTACTTTTATAACTCAAAGATATATAATATAAGCGATCTGGGTAATAATTATGTAATCTACACAGCTATTACTCTACTATATTTAACGTTTTTTAAGGAGAAGTGTGATGGCGCTACAATCACTAGATATTAAGCGACGCTCAGCGACGTCGACTATTACGCCTCCACCTCAAGTACGCGAACCAATTGTTGAAGTAGCAAAGCTAATTGATACTACAACCTGTATTGGCTGTAAGGCCTGTCAGGTAGCCTGTTCTGAGTGGAATGATTTAAGGGATGAGATTGGCACCAACGTTGGTGTCTATGATAACCCTGCAGATTTAACACCTGAAACTTGGACAGTAATGCGTTTTAGCGAAACTGAGGAGTTTGGTAAACTTGAGTGGCTTATCCGTAAGGATGGCTGTATGCACTGTGAGGACCCTGGCTGTTTAAAGGCCTGTCCAGCACCAGGTGCGATCATTCAATATGCCAATGGTATCGTTGATTTCCACCAAGAAAACTGTATTGGCTGTGGTTATTGCGTTGCCGGCTGTCCTTTTGATATTCCTCGCATATCAAAGGATGATAACAAAGCTTACAAGTGTTCTTTATGTTCAGACCGTGTCGCAGTTGGCCAGGAGCCTTCCTGTGTTAAGACCTGTCCTACGGGTGCGATTAGATTCGGCTCCAAGGAAGATATGACTTTCTTTGCAGAGGATCGTATTAAGGATCTTAAAAATCGTGGTTTTGACAACGCAGGTTTATATGACCCTGAGGGTGTTGGTGGCACACACGTTATGTATGTCTTGCATCATGCGGACCGACCAGATCTATACAGTGGCTTACCGACCGATCCTAAAATCAGTGCTACCGTTGAAGTTTGGAAGGGTATTTTAAAACCACTGGCAACCGTAGGTATTGCTGCTGCCGGCTTCTTAGGCTGGTTGCACTACATCACTATTGGCCCAAGCCGTACTGATGAGGATAAGCACGAAGTAATCACCGATAAAGGTGACGTACTAAAAAGTGAAGAGGAGGCTTAATCATGACTCAGCCCAACACAAAAGTTGAAACTGTTATTCAACGCTATCGTAAAGTCGAACGAGTAAATCACTGGGTTACTGCTGGCTGTTTTATTTTGCTAGCGGTTTCCGGTTTGGCTTTCTTTTATCCTGCTTTTTTCTGGTTAACTGGTATTTTTGGTACCCCACAATTAGCTCGCTTGCTCCACCCATGGATTGGTGTGGTCATGTTCATCAGCTTTTCTATCATGTTTTTGCGCTACTTCAGCCACAACTTCCTCAATAAGGAAGATATGAAATGGCTGACCTCTGTTGGCGATGTCCTTAAGGGTAGAGCAGTTGGTGATGTCGGTAAGTACAATGCTGGTCAAAAAGCGATGTTCTGGCTAATGGCTATTTGTATGCTGACTTTGCTAATCACTGGTATTTTGGCGTGGCATACATATTTTGGTCAAGTTGTACCTATTCCTGTTAAGCGTGTCGCATTACTATTGCATGCATTTTCAGCACTAGTGCTTATTGCGGGTATTATTGTGCATGTTTATGCAGCCATTTGGGTTCAAGGAACTATCCGTGCCATGGTTGAAGGTGTTGTGACTCAGGCTTGGGCTCGTACTCACCACCCGCGTTGGTACCGTGAGGTAATGGCTAAGCGTGCAGAAAAATCTAAGTCAGAGAAAAGTACTGCTTTATAAATACTTAATAAGCAGGTAAAATTAGCTTCATGAATCCNNCGACTCAAGACGTTCTCATTCAAGAGTCCCCTGTATCACTCGTATACAATGGGGTTTCTCATATTGTCTTGATGGCTACGCCAGCGGATCTTGAAGCCTTAGCGCTAGGTTTTAGCTTGAGCGAGGGTATCATTAAAAGTCCTTCGCAACTATATGATGTTGAGGTCATTGAAAGCCAACAAGGGATGATTGTTACTATGGAGATTGCTTCTGCTGCTTTTATGGAGCTTAAGCATCGTCGCCGCAATATGCAAGGTCGCACAGGTTGTGGGCTTTGTGGTATTGAAAACCTAGAAGCAGTTAAGCCTGAGATAGCAACAATTGACTATCATATCCAAATCTCTCCAAGAGCTATCGAAAAGGCCTTAAGCCAATTTAATAAAATGCAGCCATTGCGTGAATCAACCGGCTCAGTTCATGCTGCGGCTTGGGCTACTAAAGACGGTGACATAAAGTTAAGTTTTGAGGACGTCGGCAGACATAACGCCTTAGATAAGTTGATTGGTCATGCAATGAAGCACAAGATTGACTGGCGTGAAGGATTTGTTGTGGTATCAAGTAGGGCCAGTTATGAGATGGTGTTAAAGTCTGCATTGAGTGGCATATCTTGTCTTGTCGCTGTATCAGCACCGACCCAATTTGCAGTTGATTTAGCGAAAGAGGCCGGTCTTACCCTGGTAGGCTTTGCCCGACCACATCGCCAAGTTATTTATAATGGTATTGAGCACATTGGCTAGCAATTAATAATGTGCACCGATCAATGGATACACATTAAGAAGATCACCACGTTTAACTGATTGCTCTGTTGGTACCTCAACTAGCACATCGCCATAGCTAATACCCGAAAGCATATGCGAGTCTTGGGTTGTTAGCAGCTCAGCCCAAACGCCATTATCATTATTTTTTAGATAGGCGCGCTTGAAGTCGCGTCTGATTGATTTACCACTAGGTACCTCAAAGTCGGCTTGTGCTTTAAAACTGACAGGCTTCGCTTTATCAATGCTGACGCCGGCGATGCGTTTGATCGCAGGAATGGCAAGCAATAAACTAGTTGCATAGCTAGCAACAGGATTGCCAGGTAAAAGAAACACCTTGGTCTTAGCGCCCACTTTACCCCAACCAAACGGCTTACCTGGTTTAATAGCCAATTTCCAGTGTTCAATCTCACCCAAGTCCTCAAGTGCCTGTTTTAAATAGTCCTTTTCACCTACTGAGGCACCGCCCGAAAACACAAGAACTTCCTCGCTTTCCATCGCCTTAGTAATATGTGACTTAAGTGACTCTAGGCTATCCTCAATGGCACCACCACTGCGAACCTCGAGAAACTTAAAGCGTCTCAAAAGGCTTAAAATCATAGGGCGGTTAGAGTCGTAAATTTGGTTAATGTCTAATGCTTGACCTAAAGGTGTCAATTCATCACCCGTTGAAAAAACGGTGACTTTCAGCTTTTTAAAGCAAGGCACTGTCGCATAGCCTTGGCTGGCAATAAGGCCAATAGCTGCAGGACTAATGATACGATTAGCATCTAATAATAAGGTGTCTTTTTGTAATTCTTCACCTTTGCGGCGAATATTTTTATTAGCAGCGAAGGGCGCTTCAATGCGAATAGTTTCCTCATTACGTTCAATAAGCTCTTGCTGAATGACTGACTCACAATTATTAGGAATGCCGGCACCAGTAAAAATACGGACTGCCTCACCAGGTTGCAGAGTAAATTGCGCACTCGTTTCACCAGCGGCAATCGTGCCAATGAGCTTCCATTCCTGACGAGTGACGTCATTGACAGCATAGCCATCCATTGCGCTATTATCAAATTGAGGAGCAGGGTAGTTAACCAAAAGATCCTTCGCAAGGACTCGTCCTTCTGCTTCATCCGTCGGGACTTCCTCTATTTCTTCACTCATTAATGCATTAGTTAATAAGTCATCAAGGGCATCGTAGTAATCTCTCATTGTTGTCCTTTGTCAAAATAGCCTTGTAGTAGGCTTGTATCATTAATATTTATAAATCTGTCGCTATCACTGTAGTTTACAGTGCCGTGCCCGCAACTTTCTATAAAGGCCATGACACGGTTAAGTTCACGTGGGTCATCGAGATAGTCTTTTAGCTTGCTTAACATACTTCGTCTAAACTGCATAATGACCGGATGTACTTTATCTTTTGTTGCTGCAACAACTAGTTCTTTTGTTGGTTCAGCGATGAGGGAATGGTGTAGATCCTCTACGATCTTATTTGGCAAGAAGGGCGTATCACAAGGTAAAACTTGGATAAATTCAATGTCACTAGCTAATGTAGCGGCTGCACTATAAATGCCGGCTAATGGGCCACGTAAAGCATATGACTCTACATCAGCAATCACAGGATAACCAAAAGCAGCGTATTGCTCCTGCTCTTTATTAGCACTAATGACAATATTATTGGTATACGGTCGTACTTTATCTAGCGCATATTCGATTAAGGCACGATTCCTAAGCTGCATTAGGCCTTTTTGCCGATAACCCATGCGCCTCCCCAAGCCACCGGCAAGGATAATCGCTGCAAAGGAGGGGGCTTCAGGAGCTAGTTTTGCCACGACTCACTATGCTCTAAATCAGATTGCTTCATGTCGACCCAATTTGCTACGCCATTGAGAAAATGCTCTTTCTTCCAAAAAGGAGCGCGTGTCTTTAGGTAGTCCATAATGAATTCGTTCGCCTGATAAGCTGCTTTACGGTGCTCGCTAGCGGTTAGTACTAAGACAATATTTTCACCGGCATTGATACGGCCAACACGATGAATGACGCGCACATATAACATAGGCCATTGCTCCTGAGCTTGAAGGATAATCTTTTCAATTTCCTTTTCAGTGACGCCCGGAAAATGCTCTAAAAACAAATGACTTAAGGGGTTTTCATAATCATGACCACGAACGCGTCCGGTGAAGCTAACGATAGCGCCGGCATTACTAGTAGACGACTCTGCTTGGGTCATCTCATCATCAAGGTTAAAGCTGTTTTCTTGAATTGAAATACTGTACATACTAGCCTCCGGTGACGGGTGGCAATAGCGCAACGACGGCATCAGGAGCTAATTGTGCTGATGTATCATGGACAATTTCATTGTTAATCGCTACTTTATAAACATTGGCAGCGGAAAGGGTGGATTGCCATGGTTCGCCACGTTGTCTTAAAAAGTCTAACAGCTCATCAACTGTACCGCCTTGCCACTCAATTTGCTCCGTTGAACAGTCTAATTCTTCGCGTAATTTGGCCATATAATTAATCGTTAACATATACACATCTGATAATAATTGTTTGTAAAATAACTTAACTTTAGTTAAATCCGCTTATTTATTTGTTTTTCCGTAAAGGTGCTTTTTAGCTTCATCAGTCATCGGCTGGCCTTGATTTGGATTGTACTGAGGAATAATAGCATAAGCAGCTTGAGTAGCAGGACGCTCCTGAATACGCTTAATCCAAGCCTGAATATGAGGATAATCGTCTAAATTAACGTTTTGACGCTCGGCGTAAAGCGCCCAAGGATAGCATGCCATATCAGCAATCGTATAGTCATCACCAATGATAAACTTTTTACCTTCTAATTGCTTATTTAGTACACCATATAAGCGACGTGACTCATTTTCATAGCGTTGGATAGCATAGGGGATTTTTTCATCCGCAAATTGATTAAAGTGATGGTTTTGGCCAAGCATAGGGCCAAAGCCACCCATTTGCCAATATAACCATTGCAAAGCTTCGTAGCGCTTAGGGCCTGACTTTGCTAAGAACTTGCCAGTCTTATCGGCTAGGTATTCTAAGATAGCACCGGACTCAAAAATAGCAATAGCTTCGTCGCCATCGATAGGATTATTATCGACGATTGCTGGAATTCGATTGTTTGGAGCAATCTTTAAGAACTCTGGGGTGAATTGATCACCTTTGCCAATGTTAATGGGGTGAATTTGATACTCAAGAGCGGCTTCCTCAAGAAACAAAGTGATTTTATGGCCATTAGGGGTAGTCCAATAATAGAAATCGATCATTTTTAAAGCTCCAATACGATTTTGAGTCATTTAGCAGTCAATATTGTAGCAAATTATAGGCATTGAATTTGATATCTGAACCAAAGAATTTACGCATAATGTATATTATGTAAAGTACGATATTAATTTAAGAAGGTATTTTATTGTCCAAAAAACTATTTAAGGATAGTACGTACCCTACCATTATTTTGACGACTTACTGTACCATTTTTAACCTTAGGCGCTGCGGAGTCATTTAATACCAAAATATGATCGCTTGAACTCTCACCAGTCAATGGATTTAGTGATATACCATTTTTGCGAATTTCAAAATGCAAATGTGGACCGGTTGATAAGCCAGTATTTCCTGAGTAAGCAACAACTTCACCTTGGTTTACCCAATCACCTACTGAGACGTTGAGCTTATCTAGATGAGCGTAAGCTGTACGATAAATGTCATTATGCTTGATAACTAGTAAATTGCCATAACCACCTTGACGCCCAGCAAATACAACCTTGCCATGCTGAGCAGCTTTGACCTTAGTGCCGATGGGTACGGCATAATCGATTCCAGTGTGCATACGATGATTATGAGTTACTGGGTGTACACGCCAACCGTAATGTGAAGAAACTCGACCGCCATTGACTGGTCGTTTAATAATATTTTCAAAGTCAATATCCTCTCTATATAGACCTGCGCAACTACTTGAGCGACAGGCACCGGTAAACGCCACATCACTATCTAGCTGCGGTAAAGGACCCAATTCACTGTCTACGTCTGAGGTATCAGCCCATGAATAGCTGCTCACTAAGGCTAAAGACAGCACAATAAGAGGTTTTAAAAACGTTGAAAAATTAAACATTAGGAAGGTGTTTTTTTGTGCACATTAGTGCATCAAGTATATTAAACTATGGCTACTATCGACAAGTAAATTCTTAATTTCATGCAAGTTAAACCCTTAAAAATCATAAGTTTATTGATTGCTCCTCTGCTTTTAGCAGCTTGTACCAAGCAAGAATATCCTCTTTCAGTCAAAAACGATCTGCTCTCAATGTGCATGGAAGGCATTATGTCAGGCCAAACACCAGTATTAGATAAAGAGCATCAGCAAGAAAACGTCTCTAAAAACATAGCGTTATGTGAGTTTCGCTTAGCTAACTTTATCAATGATGTGGATTATGAAGACTACCAACGCTATCAATTAAACCTTTACCAGAGTTTTGAGAGAGCTTATCGTCAAAAATATGTTTTGAGTGATGTCTACAATAATTTATCTGATAATGATCAAAAGGTTTTTGCTAGTATCTCCAGAGTCATGCTTGGTTTAGGAGAAAAAAATGAATAAACTGCCCTTCAAGTTAAAAATCTTCACTACCTCCCTTTTATTGCTTTGTAGTCAAACCGGCTTAGCACAAGAGCAAGAAATAGTCGAAACATATAGCGATCAGGATATGCAAAAAGCAATTGTGATGTGTATGACTGCTGAGTATGTACAATTTCATCAAGAGTATCCTGCTGAAGCAGATGTGATGGACACTTGTAAGTTACGTTTTAAGCAATTAAGCGATGAGATTCCTTATCACAGCTATCAAAAGTGGGTTTTAGAAACTCCCTACAGTCCCTACCCACCGACTGAAACAGCATCTATTCTCGAAAAATACCACCGCATTATGCTTGGCTTAGATACACAAATACCGTTTATTAATTAATCAACTTTATTAGTTTTGGAAGTTTCAATGAAGTCAAATTTTGCTAAAAAAATGATTGCTGCAGCATTAGCACTGAGTAGTTTTGCAGCCTTTAGTCCTGCCCTCGCTCAAGATTCAAGTTCATGGCCTACTCAGGACCTACGTTTAATTGTGCCTTTTGGTCCAGGCTCTACACCTGATCAAATTGCTCGCATTGTCGCTGCCGAGGCATCTAAATCACTTAACCAAACGATTGTTATTGAAAATCGTTCAGGTGCGGGTGGCAATATTGGTACTGCAGCCATTGCAAGAGCCAAACCGGACGGTTATACCTTTGGGATTAGTATTAATGGTCCTCTGGTGTACAACCAATTCCTATACAACAATCTAAATTTTGACCCTAATAAAGACCTTTACCCTCTTACTCTAGCGGTTACTCAACCTAACGTCATTGCTGTCTCAGCTGAAAGTGGTATTGAAAGCTTAGCTGAGCTCGCTGAAGAAATTAAGAAAAATCCTGATGCGATGAACTTTGCCATTCCAGGCACAGGCTCAGGTTCACATTTGACTCAAGAGTTATTTTTACAAGCTATTGGCGGTGATGCAATGGCTATCCCTTATAACTCTTCACCACAGGCACTAAACTCATTAATTGCTGGCGATACACAATTTACTGCTTTAGCCCCGATCGCATTAGTACCTTTAGCAGAGGACGGTCGTCTGAAACTATTGGCGCAAACAGGTGCAGAAAGAATTGAAGCGTTATCAGATGTACCAACGATCAAAGAAAGCGGTACGGCGGATATCGTTGGCGCTGCTTGGTCAGGCTTTGTTATTTCAAATAAAGTGTCGCAAAACATCAAGGACCAATTACAAAAAGCTTTGGTTGATGCCTTAAATGCGCCTGCAGTGGTTGAGGCATTAAGAGCTCAATATATGGAGCCGACACCGTCGACACCTGAAGAGTTTAAAGCTTATATGCAACAAGAAATCAAACAATGGAAGCCATTGATTGAGAGTCTAGATCTCGA
>LSQX01065248.1_pt1 | contig 10729 bp, 4 predicted proteins | sample 654561 | NCBI WGS metagenome assembly LSQX01 (sample SAMN04489861, study PRJNA283612) | anaerobic digester metagenome | isolation source: 4 biogas reactors fed with cattle manure at either 37C or 55C with and... | place: Denmark: Kongens Lyngby | collected 2014 | reverse complement strand
TAAAGTAAATGTTTCAAGGCGGCCCGCCGGCCGAATAACAGGCGGGTCTCTGCGCCGGATTGGCGCAAATCAGAATTCTGGTTCAAAAACCTGTAGAGATGCCATGAAAGATAAAACACGTGTTGCAATTATCGGGTGCGGAGTTATAGGTCCCCTACATGCAGAGTGCTTCAATGCAAATGATGATGCGGAAGTTGTATGGGTTTGTGATTTAATTTCTGAAAAAGCACAGCAGCTTGCCGAAAAAACAGGCAGTGATGTCAAGTGGACTACAAATTACAAAGACGTGTTAAATGCCGATGATGTAGACGCAGTCAGCGTGTGCACCGATCACGCTTCACACGCTGATATTTTCGTTGAATCGCTCGAGCATGGCAAAGACACCTTGTGTGAGAAACCGCTGGCACAGAATTCTGAAAATCTTGACAAAATGCTGGCAGCAAAGGCTCGTCATCCGGAGCGTATATGCGGAGGTGTTTTTCAGCATCGGTTTGATCCCATATATGTTGAGTTGCACGACATTATTTCCTCAGGAGCTCTGGGCACCCTGCTTAACGCCAACACGCAATTGCGTTGCTACAGATCTGATTCCTATTATACAGATACTCCCTGGCGCGGCACCTGGAAAGATGAGGGCGGTTCAGTCCTGATAAACCAGGCGATACATTACATCGATCAGCTTCTGTGGCATACTGGAGGCGTAGATAAAATAAAGGGAACTGTAAAAAATATAGCGCATCGCAACGTAATTGAAACTGAAGATTGTGCAGCAGCATTTCTGGAGTTCAAATGCGGAGCAGTCGGCACAATAGAGGTAACCTCTGCCAGTCATCTGGACTGGTTCTCACGCATTTCCTTCTTCGGCACGGACGGCAGTATTGAAATTACGGGCGACAAGCAGATTTTCGTAAAAACGAAGGATAAGGAGCAGGAGGACTTGATATTAAAGCGTCTTGAAGCTGCCCTTGAGCCGATTCAGCCTGCTGTAACCGGGAAAAAATATTACGGACCCGGCCATTTTGCACAAGTAGCTGATTTTATTGAAGCTGTCCGCGAGAGAAGAGAGCCTTCTGTGACACTTGAAAGCGCAGCTGAAACACTCCGGGCAGTGTTTGCAATTTATGACACGACCCGGCAAGCCGGGCAGTGATTGGTGTTTAGTGGACAGTGGGCAGTGGACAGATCTTTGGAGACGTGGAGGCTGCACTGCCACGATGCGAGTACGGAGCCTCGCGGTCCCAGTGCCTCGCAACCACACAGCAAGAGGGCACAGACAGGAATGTCCGTGCCACAGTCTGCGACTCAAGAGAAAACTGTCCACTGCCCACTGGCTCGGCTCGCCGAGCCGGGTCAGGCAAACTGGTTTAAAAAGCGCATATCGTTGGTATACAGAAAGCGCAAGTCTGATATGCCGTATCGTATCATGGCTATGCGCTCTACACCCATTCCGAAAGCATATCCGTACAGCTCTTCGTCGTATCCGATTTTTTTATAAACACGCGGATCAACCATTCCGGCACCGGCTATTTCAATCCAACCGCTTTGCTTGCAAACACGGCATCCGCTTCCCTTGCAGACATGGCATGAAAAATCAACTTCAACACTTGGTTCGGTGAACGGAAAATAATGCGGGCGAAAACGTACCTTTACATCTGCCCCCATCATTTCATGCGCAAAATGGGCAAGTGTACTTTTGAGATCAGCCAGTGATACAGGCGTATAGTCTACATATAATCCTTCGATCTGATGGAAGTTGGCAGCGTGCGTTGCGTCGGTAGTATCTCGTCTGTAGCATCGTCCTGGATTTATGATTCGCACAGGCGGTTTCTGCGATTGCATGACGCGGATCTGTACCGGTGACGTTTGCGTTCTCAAGAGCCTTCCATCTTCAAACCAGAATGTATCGCCTGCATCTCGTGAAGGATGATGTTTTGCCGTGTTAAGCGCATCAAAATTATTAAATTCTGTCTCGATATCAGGACCATCTGCAACAGTAAAACCCATCTGTCCGAAGATTCGAACAGCTTCTTCGATAACAGTTGAAATCGGATGCATGACTCCCCTGCGATGCCAGTTGCCGGGGAGACTAAAGTCGAACGCTCCGGAATCTTTTTTTGAAGTTGCCAACGATGTCTTTTTAGAAGAAATCGCTGTGCTTACGTTTTCTCGCAGAGAATTCAAGGCGGCACCCATAGCCGGTTTTTCTGATGCAGGGACATCTTTCAGACCTTGCATCATTTTTGGTATCAAGCCGTTTCGACCCATGTATTTAATGCGCAGTGTCTCAACTTCATCTGCCGAACCGGCTGTGTTGATTTCATCAAGAGCTGCTGCTTTTACAGATGTTACTTCGTCAATTGTCATATCAAAAAATTTGGAGAAAAAATAATGTCATCGGGCTCTACACCCAAAGCCATATAAACGGTGAAGATATTAAAGCAGACTGCTGCTTAAGTCAAGAAACTGAAAAGCCATTAAAGTTTGCAAATCCAGGGCATTGCTGGCGGGTGGACATAATATCGGACATTATGGTAGAATTTGCGCTATAAAATTGGCTGCGCCAAGGTTACTGGAGCTGGCGCAGTGTGGTTTCCGTAAAATTTCGGGGATAATTGAATCATGATAAAGTTTATTACAAGTATTTTTGGCACCAAGCATACTCGCGACATAAAAAAACTTACGCCGCTTGTAGAGAAAATAAATGAATTTGATGAGTTGTACAAATCCTGGACGGATGAAGAGCTCAAAGCCAATACGGTTAAATTCAAGGAGCGAGTCAGGAATGGAGAAACGTTAGATTCCGTTATGTGCGAGGCGTATGCTACGGTAAAAAACTGTTGCCGACGCCTGTGCGGTTCAGAATTTGAGGTTTGCGGGCACAAACTGAAGTGGGATATGGTTCCTTTTGATGTGCAATTGATGGGCGGAATAGTTCTGCATCAGGGAAAAATTGCGGAGATGCAGACGGGTGAAGGTAAAACACTCGTAGCCACGCTGCCCCTTTATTTGAATGCCCTGTCCGGCAAAAACGTTCATCTTGTAACCGTTAACGACTATTTGGCATTGCGCGACTCGCAGTGGATGGGGCAGGTTTTTGTGTGGCTTGGTCTGACCGTGGGATGTATCCAGAATACAATGGGACCTTCAATACGCAGGGAGCAGTATGCGTGTGACATTACGTATGGAACGAACGCGGAATTCGGGTTCGACTATTTGCGCGATAACGGCATGGCGATGAGTCCGGCTGAGCAGGTGCAAAGAGAGCATTATTTTGCGATTGTTGACGAGGTTGACTCGATACTTATTGATGAAGCGAGGACTCCGCTCATCATATCCGGTCCCGCAGCTGTTTCTACGCAAATGTATTCAGAATTGCAGCCAAGCGTATTCCGTCTTTTCAGAAGACAGCAGACCTTGGTCGGCAAGATGATTGAAAAGGCAAAAAAAGCAATTGGGGAAGAAGATGTTGATGAAGCCCGGAAACGGCTATATCAGGTGTATCATGGTATGCCGCGAAGCAAGGCTTTCATGTCGATGATAGAAGATCCTGCAGTTCGAAAGATACATGAAGATGTAGAGAGCATGATGCTTACCGATATGTATAAGGACCAGGCACGCACATATCGGGAAGAGCTTTATTTTACTATTGATGAGAGGACCCGGGATGCGGCTTTGACTGATCTGGGTTGCGCTGAGCTGAACCCGGCGGATCCGGAAATGTTTGTCATCCCGGATATTGTAACTGCCATGGCAACGCTGGAGACAGAAGATTTATCGCAGGAAGAACGCAATATAAAACGCGGTGAAATACAGACGCAATTTGCAGAGCGCAATGAGCGTATTCATAATGTAGGGCAACTGCTTAAAGCGTACTGCCTCTATGAGAAAGACACCGAATACGTTGTGATGGACAACAAGGTGCTGATTGTCGATGAGTTCACAGGGCGTATTTTGCCGGGCAGGAGATGGTCTGATGGTCTTCACCAGGCGGTTGAGGCAAAGGAGGGTGTTGCAATTGAACGCGAGACACAGACACTTGCAACTATAACTATCCAGAACTATTTCCGCATGTATGAAAAACTCGCAGGCATGACGGGTACTGCCGAGACCGAGGCGGGAGAATTCAATGATATTTATAAACTTGATGTTATTGTTATTCCTACAAATCGTCCGATCCGCCGGGTGGACAGCAACGATGTAATGTATCGTACACAGCGCGAAAAATTTAATGCGATTATATCTGATGTTACAGAGCGGCACAGAAGGGGACAACCTGTTCTGATAGGTACCGTGGCAGTCGAGACTTCGGAAATACTCAGCCGGCTGTTCAGGAGTGCGGGAGTACCCCATAACGTGCTCAATGCAAAGAATCATGCCCGGGAGGCGGAAATAGTAACATTGGCAGGACAGCGGGGTGCCATAACTATTGCCACCAATATGGCAGGGCGCGGGACCGACATCAAGCTCGGAGAAGGCGTAATATGGCTGGAACGGGATCTGGTGCTGTCGCAAAAGAGACTGGAAGACAGGCCTGATGGAGAAACCAAGACCCTCCGTAACCTCCTGCATGAGCGTCCCTGCGGTCTGCACGTAATAGGTTCAGAACGCCATGAGTCAAGACGTATCGACCGGCAGCTTCGTGGAAGATGTGCTCGCCAGGGTGACCCCGGTTCATCACGTTTTTATGTTTCACTGGAAGATTCATTGATGCGCCAGTTCGGCTCAGATCGGATTTCAGGTATTATGACGCGCATGGGTATGGAAGAAGGCGAGCCGATAGAGCACAGGATATTAAATCGCTCAATCGAAAGCGCCCAGCGTCGTGTAGAGCAACACAACTTCTCAATACGCAAGCGTACGCTGGAATATGACGATGTAATGAATAAGCAGCGCGAGGTTCTATACAATTTCCGCTCGAGAATTTTGGAAAACGATGATGTCCACGGTTACGTTCTTGATGTAATTCACGACCTTGTGCTTACGCAGAGCGAAGGTTTCATGACGTCTGAGCGCGATTCAGTTCCTCAGGATTTCGCTGAATGGCTTCTTGGTATTTTCCCGGTTGCCATAACCGGAGGGGATTTGGAAAAGTTTGCGGGCAAGCCTGAAGAGGCGGCGGAGTTTGTTTTTTCGCAGGTTGAAGAGGCATACGAATTGAAATGCTCCCTTGAAAACCCTGAACATCTGGCGAATATGGAGCGCTACGTATTACTACACTGTATAGACACAGAGTGGCAGGAATACCTGAGAGCAATGGATGAGTTGCGAGACGATGTACGTCTGCGTGCATACGGTCAGCGCGATCCGCTCGTGGAATACAAGCGAGAAGCTTCAAATCTTTTTGAAGATCTTATGTCGCGCATTAAAATAAATATTGCCTCAGGAGTTTTCCGCTCATCAACGTCTATTGAGTCAATGCAGAATTTTGTTGCCCGCATGAGGCAGCCTCGCAGGGTCCAGACTTCCCATGCTGAGGTATCCCTGCTTGGCTCCCAGCCCCAGCAGGGCGCAGTGCCCTCGCAAAGACAGGCGGATGTTTTTGACAAGGCAATGGAAAGGGCTTCTGCTCAACCGATAGTGCGTGATTCTCCCAAGGTGGGGCGCAATGACCCCTGTCCATGTGGTTCCGGGAAAAAGTACAAAAGGTGCTGCGGCAGCGTAATAGCGTAATCTGACGTTGTTCTAGCGTTTATCGTTTTCAGCTTCCAGCGCGTAAAGCGCTGCATACAGCATTGCTGATGAACCGATCGTTTCAGTGATGGTGAATTCGCTTGAAATTTCTGCACTGCCGTTTCCAAGGTCGCGCCATCTGCGAAGGCGCGGTCTGTCTTCCGGATACCACCCCTTGGGATCGCGATCTGTCAGACCGAATATCGTTATACCCTTTACAGTCTTTCCGCGTTTGCCTGGCTCTTCATAGAGAAATGCCGAGATTTGCGGATGCAGGGGATACCGTGTGCCCATGCCTGTTATGAATGTCTTTGAGAGGGGATTGCAGCCTAGTTGAAAGTCTGCGTTGAGGCTGGCTCCGTCGATGTACTTCTTATCGCCGGCAAGCCACCAGGCCCGCAGGAGGATATCGGCATGGTAACCTCCGCCATTCGCATTGCCCCACCCCATACCTCGTGTGCTGTCACCACCCCACCTATAGGCATCGGTGTCAAGGCGTTTATCAAGCTGGGCATCGGCAGATGATATAATATCTTTTTTAAATTTTTCCTGTATATCCGTATCAACGTTCGGATGGTTGCTGCGGACGTATTGCCAGCGCATCATCGGAATCCAGTGCGTTAGTTTCCAATGGGGTTTGGGATTTCTGTCAACAATTTTAATTACATCGTTATTAAAGCGATCTGAGCCCGTAGCCCTGTATATGGAAGCTGCCGCCCACAGCGCAAATGCGTCTCTCGATTCATCTTCCGTACCGGACGGCTGCTTGTCTGCCCAGTCATATGCAAGGATGGCAGAATCGAGATATTTTGAGGCAAGTCCTTCATCATACTTCTTGTAAGTTCGGGCAAATGATGCCGCCACAGCAGCATATTCATAATTGGACTCTGCATCAGGCTGGAATATTCCGAACGGACCCCACTTCACATGATTTTGTCTGCGCGAATCCTGATCGTTGCAGCGACCTTTTGGAATGGCTCCGTTTTTCGCCTGCTGCTCACGCCAGAAGCGCAACGCCCATTCCGCCTCATCAAGAATATCAGGAATGCCGTTACCGCTTTCGGGAATGTTAAGATCTCCATCAAGGAAAGCTCCGGGCGACATTTCAAATGCGTCAAGGTTTAATGCTGTGGCGCGAAGATGATAAGTAAAGCAATCGAAATCAGCGGCATCGTGATATCCACCGCGATATTCACGTTTTTTTTCGCCGGGAAGAGGCTTATATGAGGGATCATCAACCATCATCCCCGACTCATACACCCATAAGTGGCACGCCGGTTTGAGAAATTCGGTATATGGCTGTTCCAGCGGAAAACCGCATCGCTGATGGTAGAACGCACGTTGCGTATTCACATACAGTTCGCGCATTGTAGTACCGCCAACTTCAAATGGAGCGGAGCGACCGAGGTTCGGCAGCCGTATGTGATACCGTCCCCTGCCAAGGCTGGAAATATCCATTTCAAGTACAGCCTCTCCTGTGTTACCTGCCGGATCGGCACGATTTGCAAGCTCCCCGCTGAGAACAACGGAACCTGATGTTTCATCAACAACTTCAAACGAGCTTAAATCGTTGAAATCAACGGCACCCATATCACCTGCCCACCACCCGACATAAGCATAACGGCGAGATGCCTGACTGCTGTAACCAACCTGGTTTACCTTTATCACGGGAGTTTGCGTTTCTTTATGTTTATACGCCAAAACCATCGCTGAGCGAAGAGAGTCGTCAATTGAAGGAATCTTCACCTCATATGAACAACCGTCTTTCAGTGGCTTGGGAAGAAAAAGATAGAAGGTATGCCAGTATATTGAATTTTGCCTGAACGCACCGATGTCGCCGTTCCAGTATTCATAACTGTTGCGCCCGATTTTTACAGGATATGTTTTTTCAGAATAAGCCGGGTCATTACTGCTTGTAATCAAGAACAAATCGGGTTTCAGGGTCATATTGTCAGGAAAATCTCCTGTTATTACACTACGAGTCAGTCCGGGGTCTACCGTGACGGCAAGGATATCATTGCGGATAAGCTCCACTGTTCTCAAGCCCTTGACATGGTCGTTTGCAAGAGCCTCATTATAAATGGCAGCATTTTCCATGGCTTGTTTGCGGGCAAAATATCCCCTGGGCGGTTCGGGAGGACTCTGCCACGTATCACCTTTAAGGCGTGCTTCATCTTTATGGGGGTCATCATCTGTAATTGTAACCGCCCATATAACGGGACCGCCTGCATCGTGTGATGTAAAAGTTATTCCATTTATGGCAGATTCCGGATTAGGATTTTCCCATTGAGTTGCCCACATGCCGATTAAACTGCGCCACTTCATTGTATAGATATTTCTGCCCATATGGACGGGCCATGCATTGCGTCCGCTGTTATCCCACCACTGCCGACACCACCAATCGCGCAGGTGTACCCCTTTTTTCATCGCTGCATCAACCGTTTTTCCATCCGAATAATGGATTGTGTATGTAGCGATTGTATCACCTGCCTTTGCCATGGAACCGCCAATCGAATTTTGGATAAAGACTACAAATTTTCCTTTGACATCAGGTACATCAACCCTGGCAGATTTTGGCAGATTTTTCTGATGTGCGCCTACCCTGAGCATGAGGGCGGCAGGTTTCATGCCGTCCTCTCCGGGATCAAGCAAATAAAACTTGTGTCCGTTTCTTGTAGTTTCCCCGACAGGCAGCGGAGGATATAGAAACATGTCATTGATTCCCTCGTCTGTCCATCCGCCCTTGCCGTTTTTCGCTATTCCGTCGTCTTCACGACTGATATTGGCAACGGGACTCAGGTCTACATAAAAATCTTTGTTCGCAAAGATTTTGTTACAAAGCATCGCAACAGCCAGCATCAGTGATATTCTTTTAATCATCATAACCTCCTGCATAGATTGAACTGAAACATCGGTTCTCCCCCAGAATACCAATTATGGCAGTTGATTGTCCAGATTTCTCCTGTACTGTTATAAAAAGCGGCAAAACGCACAATCTATTATGCACTTCCGCCTGCGCTACACACGACAATTTCAGATAATAATTGATTACGTTTTTGCTGTCTGGTAGAATGGAAAGCTGTGGATATATCATTAATGATGAGAAAGTAACAATGCGCAAAAAACCGAATATTATTATTATTAACTGTGACGATCTTGGCTGGGGTGATTTGGGATGTACGGGCCACCCGCTCCACAAAACACCTTATCTTGACAGCCTTGCGGAAAATGGCACACGTTTCACGAACTTTTATCAGGGCTCATCCGTATGCTCCCCCTCCCGCGGCGCGATGCTTACAGGCTGTTACCCCAACAGAATCGGTTTTGACTCGTTTGACGGGAAGTGGGTTTTGTTCTGCGGTGAGAGTCTTGGTCTGAGCAAAGAGGAGGAGACTTTTGCCGATATACTTAAGCGGGCAGGATATTCAACACATATGGTCGGAAAATGGCATTGCGGAGATCAGGAGGAATTTTTACCGACAAACCACGGATTTGATTCTTATTACGGCTTGCCATACAGCAATGATATGGGAATTCAAAGGGTAGATTCAAAATATCCACCGCTTCCGCTACTGCGAGATACGGAAGTTGTAGAAGCGCAACCTGATCAGCGTTCATTGATATTCCGCTACACGGAAGCATGTACCGAGATTATTCGAAATAATAAAGATCGTCCCTTCCTGCTTTATATGGCACACATGCACGTACACCTGCCGCATTATGTTGCGGAAAAATTCACGACTGATTCAAAAAACGGTCGTTACGGAGGTGCTGTTGCCGCGATTGACTGGTCGACAGGTGTGATAATGGAGGAACTGAAGGCGCAGGGTCTGGAATCGGACACGATGATAATTTTTACGAGCGACAACGGCTCAAGGTGCGATTACGGTCCGAGCAATGGTCATCTTCGCGGTGTAAAAACGACGGCTTGGGAGGGAGGCTTCAGGGTGCCGCTGCTTGTTTCCTGGCCCGGTCATGTACCTGCGGGGTGCGTCCGGGATGACATTATTACAGGAATGGATCTCCTTCCCACAATGGCATCAATATGCGGCGAGTCGCTTAAATCGGGGCTCCCCATTGACGGGAAAGATGCATCCGACGTGTTTTTCGGCAAATCAACGGATGAGCCACTGCACAAAAGCTTCGCCTACTACTGCAACGGGCAACTTGATGCGGTACGTGATGAAAGGTGGAAGCTTCATGTCGGGAGACGCGGCAGAGATGGCAGCAATGAAAGAGTTCTTGAATTGTACGATCTTCAAAACGATCCTTCCGAGCTGAAAAATGTTGTTGGAGACAATCCCGATGTTGTAGCCAAGCTTCAGGCGATAGCCGATGAATGGCGCCAAAAGTTTGGAGATGTTTTTACGAGAGATACCGGCAATGAACGTCGCCCTGCAGGAAGAGTCGACAATCCTAAAACACTTACTGAATTTGATCCGAATCACCCATATTATATGGCGATGTACGATATCAACGAGAGCGGTTAGGCGACCGACCTGCCCTGTGAAGCGGGGCTTCAGCCCAAACTCCGGGATACCTTTACTTTTGAGTAGCAGTCGCATAGCCGACGCATAATCGCTCTCATTCCCGTTCTCGTACCTGTACACGATTCCATCGCAGGAAATATTCTTTTTTTCATGATTAAGCTCTATTCTCATTCTCGTGTACGTGAAACGTGAACCGCTCCGCTGTGAATGAGTACGATCTCATGGCAGCCACACATCAGCCACGGCGGTTTACTGAGAAACACGCCCTACCTTGCCCAGCAGGCGGGACAGGCAGGAATTCCTGTTTTACAGCCTGCGGCTCATGAAGACATTCGCCCTCCAGCACTCAGCAGGCTTTGAAAGCGATAGTGATTCTGAATGGCTATCCACTGCACACTGCACACTGATCACTGCCTGGCTTGCCGGGAAAAATATGTCGCGGGAAAAGATGTTGAATTATCCCCTGTTCTGCGGGAGAAAAATTTGCTGCACTGTTATCAGCTTGATTTTATAATGTTTTTTTGTTTGATTTTGTCCTTGCTTTCATCAATTGATAATTGATATAATTT
>LSQX01359121.1_pt1 | contig 10730 bp, 7 predicted proteins | sample 654561 | NCBI WGS metagenome assembly LSQX01 (sample SAMN04489861, study PRJNA283612) | anaerobic digester metagenome | isolation source: 4 biogas reactors fed with cattle manure at either 37C or 55C with and... | place: Denmark: Kongens Lyngby | collected 2014 | reverse complement strand
AGCTGCTGCATGAGGATGTCGCTGCGGTGATTGTCCAGAATCCGAACTTTTATGGCGTGATCGAGCCACTGGCTCAAATAGGTGCATGCCTCGCAGACAGCAAGGCCATGTTCCTTGTCAGCTGTGATCCGCTGTCCCTGGGTGTGCTGCAGTCTCCCGGCTCTGCCGGCGCAGACATTGTGACCGGTGATGGCCAGTCGCTTGGCAATGGCATGCCTTTCGGCGGCCCTTCTCTGGGCTTTTTCGCAGCACGCCGTGATCTCCTGAGACGCATGCCCGGCCGGATTGTCGGTGAGACCACCGATGCCCGCGGACGACGCAGCTATGTGCTGACGATCCAGACCAGGGAGCAGCACATCCGGAGAGAGAAGGCGACATCCAATATCTGCACCAACCAGGCTTTGAATGCGCTGACAGCAACGATCTATCTGGCATTGAACGGACCGCAGGGGCTGGCACGCGTTGCGGAGCTTTGCGTACGCCGATCCCACTTGCTGCGCAATCGCTTGCTGGAACTACCTGCCTTTCAGCCCTTGTTCGATGGTCCTTTTTTCCGTGAGTTTACTGTCCGCTTCAGCGGGGATCTCCATGATCTGAACCGTTATTTGCTTAAAGAGGGTTTTATCGGCGGCCTGCCGCTGGCCGAAATCGTGCCTGCACAGACGAATACCTGGCTGTTGGCTGTAACGGAAAAAAGGACAGAAGCTGAAATTGACCGCTTTGTAGACGCTGTAAGGCGTTATCTGGAAGAAAGAGGGTTGAAAGCATGATGCTGCAGACACCCCTTGTTTTTGAGATCAGCCAGCCCGGCAGCCACAGTGAACTGGTGCCGCCGGTTCGTGGTCCGCAGCGCCCTTTGTCTGATCTGATTCCCGAGGACCGGCTACGGCAGCAACTGCCGCAACTGCCTGAAGTGGCAGAGGTGGATGTGATTCGCCACTATACCCGCCTCTCGCAGATGAACTATGGCGTGGACAGCGGCTTTTACCCCCTGGGTTCCTGTACCATGAAATACAACCCGAAAATAAACGAAGAAATAGCCAGGCTGCCCGGTTTTGCCCAGTTACATCCGCTGCAACCGCGGGATACGGTTCAGGGCGCTCTCAACATAATGTTCGATCTCGACAAGATGCTCTGTGAAATCACGGGCATGCACCGCTTTACCCTGCAGCCAGCCGCGGGGGCACAGGGTGAATTAGCCGGCCTGATGATGATCCGAGCCTATCACCAAAGCCGTGGTGAAGACAAACGGCGGATCATGCTGGTGCCGGATTCCGCGCACGGCACCAACCCCGCATCCGCAACGATGGCCGGCTTCAAGGTGGTTGAAGTGCCATCAGGCAGTGATGGCTGTGTTGATGTAGACGCATTGCGTGGGCTGCTGGGGCCGGATACAGCCGGACTGATGCTGACCAATCCAAATACGCTCGGTTTGTTTGAGAAGCAGATCTCCCGAATCGCCGACCTGGTCCACGAGGCAGGCGGCCTGCTTTACTATGACGGGGCCAATGCTAATGCCGTCCTGGGCATTACCCGTCCGGGCGATATGGGCTTCGATGTGGTTCATCTTAATCTGCACAAGACCTTCAGCACACCGCATGGCGGAGGCGGGCCAGGTGCCGGGCCGGTTGGCGTCAAAAAAGAGCTGGAACCTTTCCTGCCGCAACCGCTGGTCGGTCGTCTGGCTGACGGCACTTTGGCACTTGAGGAGAACCGGCCCCGGTCGATCGGGCGCGTCAAGTCCTTTTACGGACATTTCGCGGTTCTGCTGCGGGCCTGGGCCTACATCCGCTCGAACGGGGCAGAAGGATTGCGTCATGTTGCCGAGAGCGCAGTGCTCAATGCCAACTATCTGCGTGTCCGGCTGGCGGAAGCCTATGACCTGCCTTTTGATCGTTTCTGCATGCATGAAGTTGTTTTTTCCGGAGCCAGGCAGAAAGCCCGCGGGGTCAGCACGCTGGATATCGCCAAACGGCTGCTGGATTATGGCTACCATCCGCCGACCATCTATTTCCCGTTAATTGTCAAAGAGGCCCTCATGATTGAACCGACCGAGACAGAGCGCAAGGAAACCCTGGATGCTTTCGCTGATGCTCTGCTGGCAATCGATCAAGAAATAAATACAGAGCCGGAGCTGGTGCGGCAAGCGCCTCAACATACAACGGTCGCCCGGATTGATGAGGTGCAGGCCGCCCGCCAGGCTGTGTTGCGCTACCATGCTTCCCAGTGACACCAGGTATCTCCGGCTATTTTCCTGCGAGCGAGGTTGATTGGCGATGAATTGCTTCGATGTGATCGGTCCGGTCATGGTCGGCCCCTCCAGTTCCCATACTGCCGGCGCTGTCCGCCTCGGACAGATCGCCAGCATACTCCTTGCGGAAAAACCGCTACTGGCTACGATCGGGCTGCATGGTTCGTTTGCCCGTACAGGTTCCGGCCACGGCACAGATAAGGCCATCCTGGCCGGCCTGCTCGGCTTGTCTCCGGATGACGAGCGCATTCGCCAGAGCAGGCAGCTGGCACAGGCCGCCGGGCTGAACTACACGTTCACATTGGTGCAGCTGGACCGGGCGCATCCCAATACCGCTGTGATTGATTTGCGGGGAATTAGCGGCCGGACTGTGAACATGCGCGGCGCTTCGACCGGCGCGGCCAATGCCCTTGCCGCAGCAGAAATGGCCCTGGCAGGGATTGGCAGCGCCATACCTGTGGATGAAGTGATTGCTGCCATGAAACAGGTTGGTGAGCAAATGCCTGCCGCGCATAAAGAAACAGCGGAAGGTGGCCTGGCAGTAACCGCTACTGGCAGGGCTATTGCCGCCCGGCTTAAAAAAGAGGGTGTGCTCTGACCGGCACAATACAAGCCACACGGCCAGGCTCTGGCATATCCTGATGCCATGCTTTCCGCTGAGTGGACAAACTGCCCGAAAACAAAAACTACAGGTATAACAAAAAGGCCGGTTCTTCTACAAGAAGCACCGGCCTCTCAATGCCTGTATGATGTTATCAGCAGGTTCAGCCGGCCTGGCTGATCAGGGTTAAGGTTTCTTCCAGAGCCTGTATGACCTGGGCATCCTTTTCACTGTTCTTCAAATACTGCAGATGAGTCTTGGCAGCGGAGTTGCGGGTATCGCTGGACGCGATTTTTCCCAGTGCCTTAACAGCGGCAACACGTTTGTCTGCCGCGGTGTCTCGCAACAGGACAACCAGTGTATTTAAAGCGTTGTCATCACCGATTTTGCCCAAAGCAGCAATGGCTGCCAGATGTACTTCTGGTTTTTTGTCATTGGTAAGAGCGATGATTTTGTCACTTTTACCTTTGGTGATCAGTTTCTCGATTTTTTCAAGTTTGCCCATAGGGGTACCTCCCGATTTGCTAAGCTGATGAATATTTTACTGCTGCATTGTGAACAAATTGAAAAAATACCTGCTTGATTTCGTAAATTCATGAAATTACACAATTTATCCGCGGTCATTCCGTCACTTTATCTTGCTTCGCTGACATTTACCGTGGAAAACATGAAAAAAGACGCGCAAAAAATGACTGCCGCAAGAAAAGAACCTGTGATACAATAAGCGCAGTGAAGTTTTCTCAGGCGTTTCGCATAGCATTTCCCTGCGCTTGTCTCACACGCCAGCAACAGAAGCACAGAACTTTGAATCAAAAAATAACCCGAACAACCAGATCTAAAACGTTTGCGGCATCACAAGTCCTGTACAGATCGTGTATCACGGTAAATTAGGAGAAGCGCTGTCATCAAGACAGACAGAACGGGGGCTGCGACGGGTCTGCTAAGCATCGGCGGAGAACGATGCGTGTGGCCGTGCCAGTCTCTTTACTTGTACTGAGGAGGTTATAAGCATGGAACAGCAGTGTGATTGTCTGACAGAAAACCTGACAGAACAGGACGCCTACAACACCCTTCATAAGGTGATCGTCGACTATGATCGCCAGCCGGGCAACCTGATCCAGATCCTGCATATGGCCCAGGCGATTTTTGGCTACCTTCCTGAACCCGTCCAGCGCTTTATCTGTACGGAAATGAACCTGTCCGTATCTGAAGTAAGCGGTGTTGTTTCATTTTATTCCTATTTCACGACACAGCCGAGAGGCCGCCACACCATTCAGGTATGCCTGGGTACAGCCTGCTATGTGCGAGGCGGCAAAAAGGTGCTGGAAGGGATCAAGGAAGCGCTCAAAATCGATGTTGGGGAAACCACAGAAGACCGTCGCTTCTCCCTGGAGGTCAAGCGGTGCATCGGTGCCTGCGGGCTTGCCCCGGCAGTGATGATCGACGGGACGGTGCATAAGCGGGTTAATCCAAACAAGCTGCAGGACATGCTCAACCAGTATAAGTAGGAGGACGTCAGGATGAAAGGGCAAACAGATAAAATTATCGACCTTGAGATGCTGAATCGAATTCGCGACAATTTTCTGGAAAGCCAGAGCCGCTCTAAATACAGTGTTCTCATCTGTGCCGGTGCAGGATGCATATCCTGTGACTGTGTCCGCGTGCAGAGCGCATTAATTGCTGCCCTGCAGGAAGCCGGACTGCAGGATGTGGTGCAGGTGAAAATGACCGGCTGCATGGGCATCTGCGATATTGGACCGGTGATGCTGGTGCAGCCTGGCGGTGTTTTTTACTGCAAGCTGCGTCCTGAAGACATGAAGACCATTGTGCAAAGCCACCTGATCAACGAAAAGGTTGTCGAAACCCTCTGTCCGCAGGATCCGAAAACCGGTCGTTATGTGACCCATCTGAATGAACTCGATTTCTTTAACCGGCAGAAAAAAATTGTGTTGAAAAACTGCGGTAAAATCGATTATGGCAGTCTGGAGGAATACATTGCCCAGGACGGCTTCCGTGCCCTGGAACAGGCACTCAAGCACAGAACGCCTGAGCAGGTGGTCGAGGAAGTCAAACAATCCGGCTTGCGCGGCCGGGGCGGCGGCGGTTTCCCGACCGGTCTGAAATGGGCTTTGGCCCGTAAATCGCAAGCTGACCGCAAATACATCATCTGCAACGCTGACGAAGGAGATCCGGGTGCCTTTATGGACCGCAGTCTGCTGGAGGGTGATCCTTTTGCCCTGATCGAAGGCATGACGCTGGGCGGCTATGCCATCGGCGCCAGCCAGGGCTATGTCTATGTCAGAGCTGAATATCCGCTGGCCATCGAACGGCTTAGCGAGGCGATCACCCAGGCTGAAACAAGAGGGTTGCTGGGCGAGGATATTTTTTCCAGCGGTTTTTCTTTCAGTCTCCAGGTTAGGATCGGGGCTGGTGCCTTTGTCTGCGGCGAGGAAACCGCCCTGATGAATTCTGTGGAGGGAAAACGTGGCGAACCACGCCAGAAACCGCCGTTCCCTTCGGAAATAGGTTTGTTCGGCAAGCCCACTGTAATCAATAATGTTGAGACCTTCGGCAATATTCCCGCCATCATCCGCCACGGGGCTGCCTGGTTCAAAGAGATTGGTACCGAAAAAAGCAGTGGAACCAAGGTGTTTGCCCTGGCAGGTGACATTAGAAACACGGGTATCGTGGAAGTGCCTATGGGGATCACTTTGGGAGAAGTCATCTATGATATCGGCGGCGGTATTCCCAGGGGGAAAAAATTCAAAGTGGCCCAGACAGGTGGTCCCTCGGGCGGCTGCCTGACACAGGCACATCTCAACACACCGATTGACTACCAGTCCCTGGTTGAACTGGGTGCCATCATGGGTTCAGGTGGACTGATCTGCATGGACGAAGACACCTGCATGGTCGATGTGGCACGTTTCTTTATGGAATTTGTCCAGGATGAATCATGCGGCAAATGTGTCGCCTGCCGGTTGGGCACCAAACGGATGCTGGAAATCCTCGAGCGAATCACCCGGGGAGAAGGGGTTGAAGGTGATGTGGAGCGGCTGATTGAACTGGGGCAGACCATTAAGGCCACAGCGCTCTGCGGTCTGGGCCAGACCGCACCCAACCCGGTGCTGAGCACCATCAAGTATTTCAGGGAAGAGTACGACGAGCATATCCGCCATAAATACTGCCGCGCGGGCGTCTGTTCCGAGCTTTTTCTCTCACCGTGCGAAAACGCCTGTCCAGCCGGGGTCAATGTTCCGGGTTATGTCGCATTGATTGCTGCCAACCGCCCCATTGATGCCTATAACCTGATCCGGCAGGAGAATCCTTTTCCGGCTATCTGCGGCCGTGTCTGTACCCATCCTTGTGAAAGCAGCTGCCGTCGTGCCCAGCTTGATGAGCCACTGGCCATCTCCGATCTGAAGCGCTACGCGGCTGATGAAGCCATGAAAGCCGACAAACCTGTCTTTGATATCGTTTTCCCCAAGAAAAACAAGTCAGTTGGCGTCATTGGTGCCGGGCCGTCCGGATTAACCTGTGCCTATTACCTCGGCCGTCTGGGTTATGATGTGGATGTTTACGAAGCGCAGCCGGTAGCCGGCGGTATGCTGGCGATCGGCATTCCGGAGTACCGGCTGCCCAAGGAGGTTCTGGCTCATGAAATCCGCACGATCTGCCAGGTAGGTATTACGGTGCATACTGGTACAGAGATCGGTAAAGACCTGAATTTCGCTGATCTCAGGGATAAGCATGATGCCATCTACATTTCTACAGGAACGCAGCATTCCCGCAAAATAGGCGTTCCCGGAGAAAATCTGCCGGGTGTCTACCATGGCCTGGATTTTCTGCGTGACATCAACCTGGGCAAGGACGTCAAGGTTCAAGGTGTCGTCGCTGTGATCGGCGGTGGAAGCACGGCGATGGATGCGGCGCGTGTCGCATTGCGCAAGGGCGCGTCGGAAGTTCATGTCCTCTACCGTCGCGGGATCGACGACATGCCGGCGGAAAAAAGGGAAATCCATGAAGCGATCGAAGAAGGTGTCGTTATCCATGAGCTGGTGGAACCACTGGCCTTTGAGGGGCGTGCTGATGTGGAACGTGTGGTCTGCCAACGCATGAAGCTGCAGGGCTTCGACAAAGAGGGGCGGCGCAGACCTGTCAAGATACCCGATGCGCTCATCACCTTCGATGTGGATATGGTGATACCGGCTGTCAGCCAGTACTCCGACCTGCCTTTTGTACGCAAGGATGAGGTGGAGATGACTGATTGGGGTACCTTTGTCATCGATGCGGACACACAAAAAACTACGATGGAAGGTGTTTTCGCCGGTGGTGATGTTGTCCGCGGCGCTGACGTTGTCATCACAGCGATTGCTGACGGCAAGAAGGCTGCCCAGTCCATCGACCGCTATCTGGGCGGCGATGGTGTGCTGAATAAAGGGGAGAAAATCGAAATTCCAGCACCCATTGATGACCCGGATCTGGTCGAGCACGAACGTTTCGCGATGAAATGCCTGAATCCAGAAGAACGCTGCAGATCATTCGACGAGGTTTTCCGTGGCTTCCACAAGTTGAATGCCATCGCTGAAGCCATGCGCTGCCTGCGCTGCGACCGTCGCTGAAGGAGGGACTGTTTATGTTTGAAATTACCATGAATGATCAGGTGGTCACAGCCCGCGAAGGGGAAACCATTCTGGAAGTCGCACGGCGGCATCACATTCAGATTCCCACGCTGTGCCATCTGGAACATGTCAACCAGATCGGTTCCTGCCGCATCTGCGTCGTTGAAGTGGAAGGCGCGAAAAGCCTGATGGCTTCCTGTGTTACACCCGTCAATCCGGGCATGGTGATCCGAACCCATACACCCCAGGTGCGTCAGGCGCGTAAAGTGCTATACGAACTGATGCTTTCTGATCACCCGACCGATTGCCTGCATTGCGAACGCAGTCGGGACTGTGAATTTCGACAGCTGGGCGAAGTGCTTCAAGTTGACCTGTCCCGATTCAGCGGTGAACGTTCCAAAGAGATGATTGACACCAGCAGCGCTGCGATTGTCCGCGACAACAACAAATGTATCCTTTGCCGCCGCTGTGTCGCCGTTTGCAATGAGATACAAGGTGTGGGAGCCTTGAACGCCCAGAACAGGGGTTTTCATACAGAAATCAGTCCGGGCGGAAACCTGCTGCTGGGGACCGCGGTCTGCACCAGCTGCGGCCAGTGCACCGTAGTGTGTCCGGTTAACGCGTTGAAAGAAAAAGACGCTACCGCTGCTGTATGGCAAGCTTTGGCTGATCCGAAAAAGACTGTTGTTGTTCAGACCGCTCCAGCTGTCCGGGCTGCTTTGGGTGAGCCTTTCGGCCTGCCGCCAGGTACTCTGGTGACCGGAAAAATGGCGGCTGCCTTGCGCCGCATGGGCTTTTCTCAAGTGTTTGACACCAATTTTACAGCTGATCTGACCATCCTGGAAGAAGGCACGGAATTTCTTGGCCGCCTGGCCGCGAAGGCTCTGGATGACGGAGTGATCAACCAGACGCAGCTGCAGGCACTGCATCTGCCGGAACACCTGCCGGCGCCTGTCCTGCCGATGATGACCAGTTGCAGCCCCGGCTGGATCAAGTATGTCGAGCATTTCTTCGGGGATCATCTGAGCCATCTTTCCAGCTGCAAATCGCCGCACATGATGCTTGGCGCGCTGGCCAAATCCTGGTTTGCCGCGAACAAGGACATTGATCCGCGTCAACTGTATGTTGTCTCCATCATGCCCTGTACCGCCAAGAAGTATGAGGTGACACGTCCGGAAATGATGAACGATGGCATGGCGAATGTCGATGCGGTTCTGACAACCCGGGAACTGGCCCGCATGATCCGTGAAGCCGGCATTGATTTTGTCAGCCTGCCTGATGAGCCTTTTGACAGCCCAATGGGGCAGTCAACCGGAGCGGCCGATATCTTTGGTACAACCGGCGGTGTCATGGAGGCCGCTTTGCGTACGGTCTATGAACTGGTGACCGGGCGAGAACTGCCTTTTGAAAATCTGCATGTCAAGCCGATTGTCGGTCTGGAACGCATCAAGACCGCTTCCTTCCAGTTTTCCGATGTCAAGCCTGAATGGTTTTTCCTGGAAGGCGTTACCGTGAAAATCGCCGTAACCAGTGGCCTTGCTGGCGCGGGTACGCTGATGGAAGAAATCGCCGCAGGAACCAGCGAATACCATTTCATTGAGGTGATGGGCTGTCCCGGTGGCTGCATCAGCGGTGGCGGTCAGCCTCGCCCGACCAATGACGAGATCAGAAAGAAACGTCTGGAAGCGATTTATCGCGAAGATGAAGGCAAACCGTTGCGCAAGTCTCATGAAAACCCTGATATCCAGCATTTGTACCATGTTTTCCTGGGCAGTCCTTGCGGGCATGTATCGCATGAACTGCTGCATACGACCTACACGCGCCGCAACAGAATCTGAGTGGTCAAGTCTGTAAGGATAAGGAACCCGACCGCAAGGGGATCGCACCCCTGGGTCGGGTTCTTTCAGGGGTGGCTTAACGGGCAGAGGGCCGGTAGATTGGTGTGCAGGGGCAGCCAGGTTAAACGACAGGAAAGAGACGGTTGGCCAGAAAGATGACAGCTGTCATGCTCAGGGCGCTGAGCATGGTTGTCAGAATGACAACCTGTGTCGCGAAATCAGGATGATTTTTACTTTCAACCGCGATCAGTGCCGTATTGACAGCGGTTGGGACACTCGCTGAGATGAACAGGACCTGGGCGGGAATACCATCCATGCCGAACAGCAGAATAAAACCAAGCGCCAGAGCCGGGCCGATCATCAGCCGGATCATGGCGGCCAGGAAAACATCGCGGTTATTCAGTCTAAACTGGCTCTTGGACAACTGGACACCAAGGGAAAGCAAAGCAATGGGAACCAGACCGTTGCGGGCGTAATTCAAAACCGGCCAGAAAGGTAAAACGGTTATATCATAAGGAACAAACTTGAGCAGAAAAGCGAGCGGAACCATGTAGACAGTCGGCATCTTGAATATATGGAGGACGGCATGACGAACACTTAGGCTGGCCCGTCCTGCATTGAAGAATCCAATCGTATTTATGCTGATGTTCTGTACAACCAGCACCATGACCTGGATGGACAAAGCCAGGGATAAATAAGGTGTCTGGTCCCCGGCCGCATAAAGACCGGTGCTGAAAACAAGCGTAATCAGGGGGATACCAATGTTTCCGGAGTTGTAGAACATCACGGCGTTCTGGAAAGCATACTTCATGCCCTTCGGATATTTGCGCAGCTTCGCGATGATGATGCTGATCCCGAAATTCGTGATGATGATCAGTATGCCGATGATGACGGCCAGCACAGCATCCAGGCGGATCGCGGTCTGGTACAGGTTGACGAAGGTGAATGAAGGGACAAAAATATAAAAATTGACTTTCGTCAATGTGATGATATTGAGGTGGAATTTTCTGTCCAGCAGAAAGCCAAGACCGATCAGCAGAAAAATAGGCAGAATGTTCTGGGTCAAAATATGTAAAACAACGGTCAAGCTTTCAGCTCCTTCCGCCTGCCACAACGGCAGCACGCTAATCCAGCCGGTTGGCTGGCCATGATTATCATTATATCCAACTATTGTAAACAAGCAGGAGGAGTCATGCAAGCGACACCGCTGTCAGCATTTGGTTAGCCTTGACAGCGCTGTGTTGTTTTCATATAATAACCATGCGCTTGCGGGATTAACTCAGTGGTAGAGTGTCACCTTGCCAAGGTGAAAATCGCGAGTTCGAATCTCGTATCCCGCTCCAAAGATAATGTCCGCAGAGAGTATATCGCGGGAGATGTATTTTCTGCGGATTTTTAATCCGATCATGATTGCCAGGCAA
>LSQX01299889.1_pt1 | contig 10730 bp, 9 predicted proteins | sample 654561 | NCBI WGS metagenome assembly LSQX01 (sample SAMN04489861, study PRJNA283612) | anaerobic digester metagenome | isolation source: 4 biogas reactors fed with cattle manure at either 37C or 55C with and... | place: Denmark: Kongens Lyngby | collected 2014 | reverse complement strand
AAAGGACTGCACGCCTTCTTTGAAACATATAATCCCATTTCCTTACAGAAAGAAAGGGTAAGCTCCTTGCGCAACTCCAATCCCAAAACATAGGATGTTGGAAAATGAGAGATTTTGAAGACCCGATTCAACCGCATTTATCGCGCGGTTGATCCTGCATCCGATGTCATGGCAGCACAAAGGACAAGGCTGCCGGGTTATCGATACCGTGCACGAGTACCATATCGCCCAATAAATAAATGCCGTTATAGGAAGCAACGAAGCCCAAGAAATAAATGCCGTTAACCAGGGTCTTCAAATAGTCCTCACTTTCTAATATCCTAGGCTTAGAGATTGGATTTGTGCAAGGAGTTTGGCCATTTCTTTTTGGATAGAAAGAAGGTCGAGAGCAAGAAAAAACTCGTGCAACTCCTCTTTCTGCTGGGGGCACAAGGTGTCTTCAATCAAGAGACGGCGGTAGGGAGTAATGGCAAGGTCGTGCTTGCGAATCACCCGGCTGCCGTCTCGCACTCTTTTGACGAGTTTTTGAGAGGGCAAAAAGAAGTTATTGAGCAAAGACAGGAGCTCGTAATAGTGGTTGAGGATGTCTGTCGCCTCCTGCCCCTCTAATCGTCCATAGCCGATCATCTTCCTTACGACCGACCAGTTCTTTTGTTCGACATAGCAGTTGTCATTGGAGTGATTGGGTCTGGAACGGGTGAAGCAGAGTTTTTTATCCTTGCAGTAGTTGAGGAAGTGTTGGTTGATGAACTCAGAACCGTTGTCGCTGTCGATCCCTTTCAGGGGGAAGGGTAGCCTTTGCTCGATCTTCCTCATGGCTTCCAGGGTGTGAACCCTGGCCTTGTTACGAACAGCTCGACACTCGGTCCAGCCAGTTTTGACGTCAGTTGCATTGAGGGTGAAAAGGTATTCTCCTCTGGGCTCACTCCCACAATGGGCGACCAGGTCGATCTCCAAAAAGCCGGGGGTATTGTCATCCCAGTCTGTGCCTCGACGGACGGGGATCTGGCTTTTGAGGAGGGAACCCGGTTTCGTGGTCGCCCGGCCAAAGGGATGAAGCTGCCTGCGATTGTATCTCAGGAGCCTGTCCATGGTGCCGTGAGACATCTGGAGCATCTGTTGCCTGAGATTGGCTTCCAGCTTCCAGTGTCCGTGGCGTTCCAGGCTCTCGATGACGTCGGGCAAGGCTGCCTCCAGTCGTCGGGAGGAAGGAAATTGCAGGAGGTACCAAGCTTCTTTCAGGAGTTCTTTGTGAACCATCCCATAGATGGGCTTTCTTCCTCTTCCCGGTTTGACCGGTCCCTTCTTGTACTGATACTGATCCCGCAAGATCCGGCTCACGTGGTCCCGGGTCAGGCCTGTCGTCGTCACCAGAGCCTGTAGGATTCGGCTCTTTTCTTTCTTGCTTGCACGACGGTAGGGATTCTTTTGTCTTTCAATAATTTGCCGTTTGGTTGCCATCGTTAAATCCATGCTTTCTACCTCCTTCTCTAAGGAGGATTTTAACGGGATTTATTTGCGAGGCCACGTTAATCCTTTCGGCGGCATTATTTGCTAGGCGACGCGTGCCCTTGACAAGCGAGACAGCGATTAACTATAATCACGGAGCGCCGTTCAGGGCAAGAAGGGCCATTAGCTCAGTTGGTTAGAGCAACCGGCTCATAACCGGTCGGTCCGGGGTTCAAGTCCCTGATGGCCCACCAAAATGACAGTAAATTGGGGGAGTTCCCGAGCGGCCAAAGGGGGCAGACTGTAAATCTGTTGTCAACGACTTCGGTGGTTCAAATCCACTCTCCCCCACCACTGTCTGACGGATCGCCCCTCAACAGGGGCGATCTGTCAAATAACTGAAAAGCCGGTGTGATGGAATAGGCAGACGTGTCGCACTCAAAATGCGATGGGGGCAACTCCGTGCCGGTTCGAGTCCGGCCACCGGCACCAATCAAAAACGTTTCTTTTCCCTTGCCGTTTCATTGGAACATCATCACCACCACGCCCGCGATGCCGATGGCCACGCCGATGCACAGCATCACGACATCAGTCTTGTTGCTCGCTCCCTTTTTGTTGATCTCCGATGGCCTATTGGGGTTAACCATGATCTCCACCACCTGACCTGCTTTGTAGACATCAGCGCGATAGGCAGGTGTGAACCGCTTGCTGTATTCACGGCCGTCCATGGTGTAGGCGACAGTGGGGATATACTCCGCCGTGGTTATGCCGCCGTGTCCTTTGCCCCGGCCTTGGGTGCGCATATGTTTTTTTACGTCCGTGACGGTGGCCCGGACTTTTGCCGTGCAGCGCCGCGTCTTGATGGCGCGCATAAGGATATTTTTCAAAGCGATCTGTAAAAACAAAAATGCGACCACCCACAGCGCAATTGCCGTAATCATCGTGCAATCTCCTTTCAGATGTCGAAAGATACTTTTCGTGATCCCGTGGAAAGCTGCCACACTGCCGCGCGATCTTCCTTCGTGCGGAACGCGGCGGTGGATGCGCCTGCGCCAATTTCATAGTATTCCCCCGGAATGACGTCGTCAATATTCCGGAGGGTATTGTGGCTGCTCTGATCGTTTCAATCTTGACAGCATCTTTCGGCTCCGCCATAATCCAAGTAAACCAGTGGGATGTTTTCGGACGTCTGCAAGGGAACGAAGCGGCACACGAGAAGAGCTGTGCAGACGGCGGTGTGCCAGTGTGGTTCCGTGGCCACAACGTGGCCTTCAAAGGCTTTCCCACTGTACGCAGCCCCGTCCAGACGGGGCTGTGTTTATCTGTGGGGTCATTATGCTGGAAAAATTGGCTCAGGATGAGATTTGGATCGAATTTCTCGATTACAAATGTGCCCGTGGCCTGCTTGGCCGGGAAGAGGCAAAAGCCCTGACGGACTTCATCCAGGACCGTGCCTACCTGCCCATGGCCCGGCAGATCATCAACGGTTCCTATATTTTTGGCATTCCCGAACGTCGCGAATTGAGCAAAATGGGTACGGACAAAAAACGAGTCGTTTATACCTTCTCCTTCCATGAAAATATGATCCTCAAACTGCTGGCCTACCTGCTTTATCGGTATGACAACCTGCTGGCACCCAATTGTTATGCCTTCAGAAGGGAGATCGGGGTACGCCAGGCCTTTACCGGACTGGCGCGGGATCCGGACATTTCATCACTCTGGTGCTATAAGACGGATATCCGAAATTACTTCAACAGCATTGATACCATTCTCCTGTCAGATATCCTCCGGGCGGAGATCATGGATGACCCGCCTCTGTTACAACTGCTTCTTTCCTTAATCGGTGATAACCGGGCGCTCTGGAAGGGGCAGGTAATCAGGGAAGCCCGGGGCGTCATGGCAGGGACCCCCACCTCTCCTTTTCTGGCCAACCTGTATCTGAAAGAAGTGGATTTCCATTTCGCAGGTGAGCAGGTCCGCTATGCCCGCTATTCCGACGATATCATCTTTTTTGACACCTACGAAAACCTGCTCCGTCATCAGGCCGTTTTGAACGGCTTCCTGGACCGTTACCGACTTGAGACCAATGAAAAGAAGGAAGAGATGGTCCCACCGGGTGCCGCCTGGTCTTTTCTCGGTTTTCAATATGAAAATGGCGCAATCGATATTGCACCGGCAACCGTTAAAAAATTGATGGGCCGCATCCGGCGGGCCGCCCGCTCACTCCGACGCTGGATGCTGCGCAAGGGAGCTGAGCCCGAGCGTGCGCTCAAGGCCTTCAACCGCAAATTCAACAGGAAATTCTACAGCAGGGAAGGGCGCGATCTTTGCTGGTCGAGCTGGTTCTTCCCACTGCTGACAACTGATGCCTCGCTCCGGCGGATCGATGCCTTTATGCAGCAATACCAGCGCTATCTGGTGACAGGCAGGCACAATAAGGCCTCGCTTGCCAAAGTACCCTACAGCATGCTGAAAGCCTGCGGCTACCGCCCTTTGGTGAGCGCCTACTATGGGAAATGGCCTGAAGGGAAAAGTGATTAAAGGCAGCCAGCCTCAAATGCAAGTGCATCCTCCTCTGAAAAGGATGGATTGATGTCAGGCGCCAGGCGGAAGGTCATGGTCTCCCCGCTCACCGGGTGAGGAAAACTGAGGCCACAGGCATGCAGAGCGATGGTAGGCACAATCCGGTCCCTTTCATCCATCAGGCCGTAACGCCGGTCTCCCAGCAAGGGAAGGCCGTGTGTGGCCATCTGGGCGCGGATCTGATGCCGTCTGCCCGTGATCAGTTCGATCAGGAGCAAGGCCTCCCCCCTGCCCTGATCCCGTGACAGCACCCGCCAATTCAAGACCGCTTCGCAGCCTTCCTGATCACTGATCTGCCGTCTTACGCGGCCGCCAATCTCTTTTCGGGACAGGATATCCCGCATGCTTCCCTGATCGCCTTCAGGCTGTCCTCTGACGATGGCCAGGTAGAGTTTTTGCACTTGGCGCGTACGGAAAGCCCGGGAGAGGCGGGAGGCAGCCTTGGAGGTCTTGGCGAAAACCATCAAACCGCTGACAGGCTGATCCAGACGGTGAACCAGGCCCAGATAAGCCTTGCCCGGTTTCCTGTAGCGGATCTCCAGATCCCGTTTCAGAAGCTCAAGCATATCGGGTACCGCCGTCCGGCCCGATTGGGAGGGGATGCCGGGCGGCTTGGCGGCAAGCAGGAGGTGATTGTCCTCATAAATGATGGGCGGCGTCTTGTAGGGGGCAGGCATACCATGAGAATAGCACGCAGACCTGCAGGCGGGTCAAGGGGTCTGAAAAATGCCCGGGCCGCATGTTATATAATGAGGTCGTTGTGATCCATTCATTTGGCGCCAGGAGGTTATCCATGTCCACCACACCTCATATTCTGATCTGCGACGACGATCCCGTCGTCCATGAATCGCTCGGGCTCTACCTTGACGCAGAGCACTTCCCGCACTCCTCTGCGTATGACGGGGAAGAGGCACTCGAGAAAGCCCTGCATGAAAAACCCGACCTCATCATCCTGGATCTCATGATGCCCAAGATGTCCGGCACTGATGTCTGCCGTACCATTCGTAAAACCAGCAATGTGCCCATTATCATGCTGACGGCCAAGGGAGAGGAGATCGACCGGGTCCTGGGATTGGAGCTGGGCGCCGACGATTACATCGTCAAGCCCTTCAGTCCGCGTGAAGTCATCGCCCGGATCAAGGCGCTCTTTCGCCGGATTCAGGATACGGAATCCGGCCAGAAGCCTTCCATTCTCCGCTTCGATGGCCTGGAGATCAACCTGGACAACTACCAGGTCAAGGTCAATGACCAGGTGGTCGCCTTCACGCCCAAGGAAGTGGAAATTCTTTACCTGCTTGCCTCTCACGCAGGCCAGGTCATGGACCGCGAGCAGATTTTGTCCAAGGTCTGGGGTTACGACTATTTCGGCGACACCCGGACGGTTGACACGCACATCAAGAGAATCAGGCAGAAGATCGACAGCGATAATCCAAAGTACGGCTTAATCACCGTCTACGGGGTCGGCTACAAATTTGAGGCGACCTCCTGATTTGAAATGAAAAACCGTTTCCTGGTCCGACGCATTTTTTTGTTATTGATTGCTGCTCTCATGCTGTGGACGGTTCTGACTGCCATCTTTTACAGTTTCGTTGCCAATCCGGTTTTTAACCGCATCAAGGCAAGAGAGCTGCTGCCCCGTGCCAATCTGATTTCCGAGAATGTGTTCAGTGAAAACGGGTTGACCTTTTGCATCGATCTGATCGAACACTCCTACGAACTCTTCGGCAACTGGATCTACATCGTGGATGACCAGGGTGTGCGCTACCATACGCCCTTGCCAGAACCGCTGACCGGGCTTGCAGAGGACCTCGAATCTGTTGCCCTCAAAGAGCACAAGCTGTTGTCCAAGGCAGAGGATCCGCATAAGCTGAGTCACATTAATCTGCCTCTGGCGGGCGACCGTTTTCTCGTCCTTTCTGTTCCCATCGGACAGGACGGTGCGCAACGAAAGGGAACCACCATCTTCGTGCAACCCATGAAAGAGGTGGGCGCAGGTATCCAGAGCCTGAACTTCGCCCTCCTCACATCCTCACTCATTGTCCTGGTCATCATGGTGATTCCTGTCATCATTGCCGCTTTTCGCATTGTACAGCCCATCGAGTCGATCCGGAGCGTAACCCTGGCCTTGAGCCGCGGTGATTTCTCAAGACGGGCCGATGAAAGCCAGGAAGGTGAAATCGGAGAGCTCGCCCGTACCATCAACATCATGGCCGAAGATCTGTCGGAATCTTTCCAGCAGCTGCGCGACCATGCCGTCCGCCTTAAGCAGATCATTGACGGAATTGGCGAGGGCATTGTCGCCGTCAACCGCAACGGCAGTATTATGCAGTATAACGACCGGCTATATTCAGTCTTCGGACTTGACAAGCATCATGCCGGCCGGACCGACCCCGAAATTCTGCTTCGGGAAAGCCGGATCGATCACTTTTTCAATGAGGCCATGGATGCGAACAAAACCGTGACCTGTGTCATCGCCAAGGATCACCGGCAAATCCAGATCGTCATTACGCCCCTGGTGAGCGGACTGCAAGTCGTCAACGGCGCCGTCGGCCTTTTCCGTGACATCACCCAGGCAGAGCGCTTGGAGCAGACGCGGCGGGAATACGTGGCGAATGTTTCTCACGAGCTGCGTACACCCCTTACTGCCATGAGAGGTCTGCTGGAACCCTTGACGGAGGGCATGGTGACCTCTCCCGAAGACCAGAAACGTTATCACGAGATCCTTTTGCGCGAGACGCTGCGCCTGTCCCGCCTGATCAACGACATGCTGGAATTGTCCCGTATCCAGGCAGACACGACCCCGGTTGAACAAGGTCCCGTCAGTCTGGCTTCCGTCGCCAAAGATGTCGCCAATAACTTTGAAGGCGTCATCGCGGATCAGGGTCTGAAACTGGAAACGGTCGGTCTTGACGATGATCCGCCCCCCGTTTGGGGTAATTCAGACCGGATTGAACAAATCCTGGTTATATTGATTGATAATGCCATCAAATTCACACAGCCGGGCGGAACCATCACCATCAAGATTGCCAGGGACTACAACGGCGCCTCGATTTCCGTCGAAGATACCGGCAGCGGAATTGATGAGCAGGATATTGATCACGTTTTTGACCGCTTTTTCAAAGAGGACAAGGCACACCAGAAGCCGGGAACCGGACTTGGATTGTCCATTGCCAGGGAAATTTCCCGCCAGCTGGGCTATGACCTCCTGGTTCAAAGCGTAAAGGGTCAGGGATCCGACTTCAAGCTCCTGATTCCCTATGCTGACGAAACAGCCGATTTTTCAGGCCATGAGGATTAACCGCTTTATCGCATCTTCCGGTCTTTGCAGCCGCCGTCAGGCGGACAGGCTGATCCGGGAGGGCCGGGTTCTGGTCAACGGCATGCCCGCTTCCACCGGCATGATGATTGAAACCGGTGACAGGGTCACCGTTGACGGCCGTCCGCTTGAACCTCCTTCTCCTCAGCCGGGGGTAGTTCTTGCCTTTCACAAACCGAAAGGGATCACTTCTACAAGTGACCCCGCCAGGCGCGACAACATCATTGACTTCATTGGTTATCCCCGCCGCATTTTCACGGTCGGCAGGCTGGACAGGGATTCACGCGGCCTGATCCTGCTCACCGACGATGGCGGGCTGGCCCACCGGATCATGCACAGCCGTTTTGGGCATGAAAAAGAGTACGTGGTGACGGTTGACCGGAAAGTCAGCCAGGATTTCCTGCAGACCATAAAAACAGGAGTCCCGATCCTGGGCCGGACCACCCTCCCCTGCTCCGCCTGGATGACAGGAGAATACGAGTTCCATATCGTCCTGCGCCAGGGTCTCAACCGCCAGATCCGGCGCATGTGTGAGGTGCTGGGCTACCGTGTCACGGACCTGATCCGGACCCGGATCATGCATATCACGCTCGGTTCGCTTCCTGAAGGCAGTTACAGGGAGCTGACCTTTAAGGAAAAGGAAGAACTTGTACGTGCCACGTCAAAAGAAAGCGGGCGCTAGGGCGCCCGCCTTCTTTTCTGTTAACCGAACCGGTCAGGCTTCCGTCATCCATAAACCGTGCAGATTGCAGAACCCGTAAACCTGCACAGGACCTTCCTCGACATGAAATGACGCCTTGGGTTCATCACCCGGATGCAAATGCAGGAACTGTACCTTGTCACCCTGGGCCGCAGCAATCCAGGAGATGTGACGCTGCGGCGTCATGGGGTGCTCTTCCTCTCCGACGATCACATGAACCATTCCCGCTTCCCTGGTCACCCGCGGGATGTGCTTGTCAGGCATGGTATCGGTTGTTCCGGCATGAAGCAGTGACATGGGTTCCCCGCAACAGACCATCTTTCCACTGCCTTCATTCAGCATGTAGGCCAGGTTGTCACCGTCCTGGCAGTAGTAAAACTTGAGATCTTTCATGAGACCACTCCCTTTCACCGAGCCGTCTCCATCCGTCTGCCCTGAGCATATCATGGGGGGTCCGGGCCAGACGTATTCACCGTCACACTTTCCCTGTCCTCTTCCTTGTCGCTTTTATCGCTGCGCTTCTTGCCGGCGCCGTTTTTCCCAAAATATCCTGCTGTCAGGCTGATGCCCGCCACCAGTAAAAGGAGGCCTGATGACACAAGTGTCAAATAGAAACCTTCATGGAAACCGACAGGCAGAAAGGCGAAAAAGACACGGTGGCGGCCTGCAGAAAGATGAATGGCCATCAAAGCGCGGTCAACTGTGAGAATGTCAACCGTTTCCCCGTCCACATAGGCTTTCCATCCGGGATCCCAGGGCACAGTAACCAGCAAAACACTTTCTTCCTCCGCAGTAATCTCACCGAAAAAATGATCCTCTTTCATGGTGAAGTCTTCAATGCCACGGCGGTTTGCTTCAAGAGACAGGTCACGCAGAACCTCAGTGTCCAAAAAGGATATCCTGGCTTCAAGGGTTCCCGACTCCGGGGCTGACGCGGAAAGCTGCAGGGACAAATTGACATTCTTGCCCCCATGCACGGTGCCAAGATCGATGATCCCCTTCTGTTTCTCATCAGCCTTGATGCGGTTTCCATCGATCAGGATTTCAATTTTTTCAGTGTCATGGCCGTGCAGGTCGAGGTGCAGGAAATGGGGTCCTGTCTGCAGGGCAGTCCAAAGGATCTCAAGGTCTGCTGAGTGATCTTTCGCAGGCTTGCTGAACCTGAATGAAGAATCCCCCGAGTAGGACAGCAGATCTCCTTGGGATTCATCGGGTTTCAGATCTTGAAAGAGCGTGGAAGCCCTGCCGAAAAGAGCTTCTGCGAAACGGTTCTGGTTGAAAAAGGGATTGCCGCGGATGCCCGAATAGTCAAGGATGCGGCTGTCAGCTGTAAAGGCAATCGGAAACGAATAGGGATTCTCGTAGACAGAAATGAGCTCATTGCCCAAAACAAGCTGCCGCGCTGCTTGGTCAAGGCCTTCATTTTTGTCCCTCACGATCAGGTAGCGTATGCCAAAGAGAGCCTCGCTGAAAAGTGTCGCTCCCCGGTACTGGTAGCTGTTGACTCCGTTGTTGTGGAAGCCAAAGTTCCTGAAGAAAGAAACGGGATCCGCCGGCGATGTCGAAGCGAAAAGGGAAAGCCCCCGGTAACCGTAAAGGGCAGGATCATTGGAGGTCTTGTGAGGACGGATTTCCATCCGGTCATCCAGCTCACCTCCCCCAAGCTTGCCTGTCTGCTTGATTGCCTGGCGGATGGAGTAGACCGTATCACCGGCTGAGTAAGTGTCGCGGTTGCCGTAATATTCGTTCTTGTCCATGTGATAGAGGCCGGAAAAAGTCGACAATACAAGTTCAAGGAACATGATGGCAATCAGGAGGTTGACCTGGAGCCGCCCCTTGTATTTACGTGACCTGAGGGTGGAAAAGATCAGGGTATAAAAGAGCATGAGTCCAATCGCCCCCCACTGAGTCCAGGGCGAGAGCTTAATATCAGGTTCGATCGCGGCAACGGTGGGAATGGCCAGGGCCAGGCAGAGGCCCAGCAGCCCGATCTCTGCCGGGCGGAACTCCCGCATGGATCTCAGTCCGTCATAGGCCAGGGTCAGGAGCAGCAGGATGACCACGAAAGAGAAGCGGAAAGGGAGTTGATTGGGGTAATGCATGCCGTGCCAGAGGAAATTAAGGACATTGATATCGAAGGACAGAAAGAGGAAGAGCAGAAGGAAACCATTGAGGATTTTCTCGCGCAAACGGATCCGGCTGGAAAGAAAAAAGACCGGCAGCAGAATCAGGACGGGCAAACCGCAATAGAGATTGGGCGATCCCGAACGAACGGTTGGCTCCAGGAAGGGAAAGAGCTGGCCCAGGTAGGCAAGCGGCCGGCCCAGGAGTTCAACTGACCCGGGAAAGGCATCGCCTGAAGCAGACGTGAGGGCCAGCGACCGGTAGACAGGATAGAGAAGAATTGCCGGCAGGGTGACACCGATAAGGGTCAATCCCGCCGTCTTGCCGAAAGAATAAAGTCTCGCCAGAGGCTTTCTGTCGCGTGTATAGCGAAAAAGAAGCACCGGATAGTAGAGGGCGATGAAGAGGCAGGCGAAAAAGGCGAGATAATAGTTGGTCACAAGCAACAAGGCCAGCGACAGAGGGTAGAGTAACCACTTGCTGTCCCTGATCTGCCGTATCAGGGCGAGGAGAACAAGAGGCAGAAAAATCAGCGTATCCAGCCACATGATATTCCAG
>LSQX01230929.1_pt1 | contig 10730 bp, 10 predicted proteins | sample 654561 | NCBI WGS metagenome assembly LSQX01 (sample SAMN04489861, study PRJNA283612) | anaerobic digester metagenome | isolation source: 4 biogas reactors fed with cattle manure at either 37C or 55C with and... | place: Denmark: Kongens Lyngby | collected 2014 | reverse complement strand
CCGTAATGTTTTTCGTTCAGCCGCCAGGTTTTTTCTACCGGGATCCAGTCCAGGTCCATCTCGTCGAGTACCACGTTGAGCGTCTTTACGGCTCTTTTCAGATAAGAGGTATATGCTTTCTCGAAACAGAATCCCTCTTTTTTTAGCAGTGCACCGGCTTTGTGTGCTTCTGCCACCCCTTTTTCGGAGAGATCCACATCGGTCCATCCTGTAAAACGGTTCTCTTTATTCCATACGCTTTCGCCGTGGCGAATTAAGACTACTCTTTTCATACTTTTTTTATTGTTAAATCGTTGAATTGTTAAATGGTTGAGTTGTTGATTAAGTGGCTGAGTGCTCTTTACTCTTTACTTTTTACTTTTTACTTTTTATTCCTATTTACAAAACTACATAAAATTGGCATAACAGCGGCTATCCGGGATGCAAATTTATCAAAAAGGGTGTTTCTGTAACCTCTGTGCATCCTCCTTTTCCATTCTATTGAGCAGTCGGAGCTGTATAATCAACAGAAAGATAGAGAGGAGGGTGGACAATGTATCGGCAACGGGCATGGCAATCCAGATCCCATTCAACCCCCATATACGGGGGAATATGATGATAAAAGGAACCAGGAATATCAACTGGCGGCTTAGGCTTTGTATAATAGACTTGACGGCATAGCCCAAGCTTTGAAAGAAGCTCGACGCCACTATCTGTATACCTACAAGGGGGAAAGCGGCGACGGTGATTCTGAGTCCTTTTTCGGTGATAGAGAGCAGTTCCGGATCGGAAGTAAAAGCCGAAGCGAACAGTAGCGGGAAGAATTGGCCTACCATAAATGTCAAGGTGGTGATGATCGTAGCTATTTTCATTGAATAGAAAAGAGTCTCTTTTACCCTGTCGAAATTACGGGCACCGTAGTTATACCCGATAATGGGTTGTGTTCCTTGGTTCAGTCCCATGATGATCATGGTGAAAATCATGATGACGGTATTGATGATGCCATATGCTCCCACAGCCATATCGCCCCCGTATCGTAAGAGTGTAGTATTCAGCAGTGCTGCCACACCTGAAGCGGCCACCTGCATGCTGAAGGGTGAAATTCCTATCGAGAGGATAGAGGCGACAATTTTCTTGTCGAGTCGTATATATTTCCATCGGAGTCGGATCAGGTTGTTCCCTCGGGTAAAGTGGTCCATAACGAACAGCATACCGATAAACATGGAGATTACAGTAGCCCATGCTACCCCTTTTATGCCCAGGTTGAATCCATATAGGAAGATGGGTGTCAGGATAATATTAAACAGGGCACCGATCAGCATGGTGATCATTGCTTTCTGGGGATATCCGGAAGAGCGCATCATTGCATTGAAGTTGTAACAGAGGCTTACAAAGAGGTTTCCCAGCAGCACGATCTGCAAATAATCGCGTGCGTAGGGGATGGTGAGGTCGCTGGCGCCGAATGCCCTCAGGATAGGATCGAGGTAGATCAGGATAAGGGTGATGAAAACCGTATTGAGTAGGATTGTGATCAACAATGAATTGCCAAGTATCTTCTCCGCGGTCAGCCTGTCCTGTTTCCCCAAGCTGATAGAGATGCGGGCTGCTCCTCCTGCTCCAACGAGCATTCCGATGGAGGCAGTGAGGTTCATCACCGGAAATGTGATGGCAAGGCCGGAGATAGCCAGTGCGCCAACTCCTTGTCCGATAAAGATACGTCCTATCACGTTGTACATTGCCGTGACCATTGTCCCCACGATACCCGGGAGGGCGTAATCCCATACTAATTTACTAATTTTCTTAGTCTGAAAATCCTGTTCTCTTTGTGAATGCAAAATTTATTTTTTAATAACCCGGACGATCGGTCGCTTTGTCCTATTTCTTTATCCTACTATCCAACACCCATTGATTGAACTTCCTCATTCTGGTCTTACCACTGTCTGTTCTCTTCTCCCTCCTCATGTCGATATCTTCATCGACGATTCTTTCATGAATTGCCGGCTATCGTGTGGTCATAATCCCAGGCAAGGATTCGTGGGATGCTTTCCTGCTCAAAGGGGCAACTCCCGGTTGAAAGAGGGTCTCTCTATATAACAAAGAGTGAAGAGTGCGTATTGGGGAGCAAAATTAATCAAAATTCCCGATTTTTTAAAGTAGGAAGGGTGAATGATGGATTAATTCTAAATCTTGAATCTGAAATGGAGCGGTTTATATTTGTATTTTACGATAAATGGTTGTAAATTCGGAGTTTAAATATAGTCGCTATGTCTTATAAAGAAGAATTGCTCCATTATATATGGAAGTTCAGGCTTTATCCATTCAATTCGCTGGAGACGATGGATGGTCAGAGGATAGAGGTGATTGATCCGGGGATGCATAATCAGCATGCCGGTCCCGATTTCTTCAATGCCAAGGTGCGGATTGGCGACAAGATATGGGTAGGAGATATAGAAATTCACCGCTCTTCGGATGAATGGGAGCGACATGGGCATCATACCGACAAAAGTTATAACTCGGTGATTCTACACCTGTCGGAGCGTCTGGGTAGGGTCATAAAAAATGAGAGTGGAGAAGAGGTGCCGCAGTGCAAGCTGCCGGTTTCCGACGAGATACGTAGAAATTCCGATTATCTGATTCACAGTCATAGTGCCGTTCCTTGCAAGGATTATCTTTTTTCCCTGCCGGAGACATTTATCCGCCCTTTTCTCGGGCGATTGGCGATTGAGCGGTTGGAGCGGAAAACCAATGATATCTATACTTATCTCGATCGATCTCACCAGTCGTGGGATGAAGCATTTTATATATTGCTTACGCGTAACTTCGGTTTTGGATTGAATAGCGATCTGTTTGAGCGGCTTGCCTTTTCATTGCCATTCAGATTGATCCAGCGGCATGGAGAGAGTCTATTTCAGGTGGAGGCACTTCTTTTTGGGCAGGCCGGTTTGTTGGAGCAGCTTGGAGAGAGGGAAACGGGGGAGGATCTCTATTTCCTTCAGTTGCAGGATGAATATAATTTCTTAAGAAGAAAATATGCACTCACCCCTTTGGAAGGTCATCTATTCAAACGCATGAGGGTTCGTCCCCGTTCATTTCCTGAAGTACGTATAGCACAACTGGCAGCATTGCTGCAATCGGCGGGGCGTCTTTTCTCTCAGGTGTTGGAGCAGAAGGGGGTTGACGACTGGATGTTGCTCTTTCGGATATCGCCTTCTCAATATTGGCAGACCCATTACTCTTTCGGAAAGCAATCTCCCCAATTGGACAATCAATTGGGAGGCATGTCGAGACAGCTCTTGTTGATCAATGTGGTGGCTCCTATCTTATTTGCCTACGGAAAAAAAACTGCTTCCGAGCGTTACTGTGATAGTGCCATCCTTCTTTTAGAATCGTTAAAACCGGAGAGGAATATAATTGTTTCGGAGTTTTGTGAAGCGGGGATAATTCCCCGTAACGCATTTGATACGCAGGCGATTATTCAATTGAGAAGGGCCTATTGTGATCCCCGGAAGTGCCTTTTCTGCAGAATCGGCCACCACTTGCTTTCCCAAAGTGGTAAAAAATGAAAAAATAGTGCAAGAGTGCACAAATCATTGTACATTTGTGTCGAAAATTGCGTTTTACACAAATGTTACATAGATTTTTCACTTTTCTTTCTTGGTTATTCCTTGTGACGTTGGTGGCGGTTGTGGCTTACTCCTGTGCCAATATGGCCTCACCTACCGGAGGGGCATACGACGTGGATCCGCCGGTTGTGAAAAAGGCGAATCCCGATTTTAATTCGTTGAATGCAAGTCCGACACGGATTTCAATTGAATTTGATGAGAATATTAAAATTGAGAAGCCGAGTGAGAAGGTGATTATTACTCCTCCCCAGAAAAATATGCCGGTCATCCGTGCGGCGGGGAAAAATGCGATTGTGGAACTGAAAGATACACTGTTGGTCAATACCACCTACACCATCGATTTTGGTGATGCCATCGTGGATAATAACGAAGGCAATCCGTTGGAAAATTTTCTCTATTCTTTTTCTACCGGTGACCGGCTTGATACCCTCTCAATTGCGGGTAGAGTGCTTACAGCCGATAATTTAGAGCCGGTGAGTGCTATCTATGTGGGTATCCATTCGAATCACGATGATACGGCTTTTACTCATATTCCGTTTGAGCGGATCTCCAGGACCGATTCACGTGGGCGGTTCGTCGTGCGGGGGATGGCTCCGGGAGAATATAGGGTGTTTGCGCTGAATGACTTGAACAGGGATTATAAGTATGATAATCCGCAGGAACAGATTGCTTTTCTGGACTCTATTGTGATACCCTCTACCATGCCGGCGGTACGGCAGGATACGATTTTCCAAGACAGTCTTACCATCGACACGATCTATACGGTACATTATACCCGTTTTTTGCCGGATGAGCTGCTGCTACGCTCTTTCCTGTCCGATTTCCAGCGGCAATTCCTGCAGAAGTATGAGCGTCCTGAAGCGCATCGGATCAACCTCTTTTTCGCTGCGCCCACCGAGCAGGCCACTTTTTTTCTCTTGGATCCGGAAGTGAAGGATAATGATTGGTATATCACCTGTCTCTTATANNCAATAATTATATTGCTACCGATACACTTCATCTCAATATGAGGCGGTCGGGTCGCGACCGCGCTCCGGCGGAGAAGAAAGAGAAAGAGGAGGAAGAACAGATCACTTTCTTGAATATCAAGACAAACATTCAATCTACATTTGAGCTATTCAATCCCGTCCGGATAGAATTTGAGCATCCTGTGATTGCTTTCGATTCCTCTTACGTACAATTACTGATAGAGGTGGACTCCCTCTTTGAGGCGATACCTTTCCGCCTGGAATCCGATTCGTTGAATTCGCGCAAGTTCACGCTGCGTCCCCGTTGGGAACCGGGTGGGAAATACAAGATGGTGATTGACTCGGCCGCGATCATGAGCCATTATGGACTTTGGAACAATAAGTATGAGCAATCTTTCACCGTGAATGAGGTGGATCAGTATGGGAATATGGAGATATCCATTAGCGGCCTACCGGAGGGGAAGCCTGCTTTTGTGGAGCTGCTGGACAAGTCGGATAAACCTTTTCGAAAAAGTTGGGTCAAATCGAACAAGGTAAGATTTCAGGATCTACCTCCCGGTGAGGTTTATGCACGCATAGTGATAGATGAAAATGATGATGGTGTATGGACTACCGGAAATTATGAAGAGGGGAGACAGCCGGAAGAGGTGTTCTATTATCCCGGGAAATTCACGATAAGGGCTTTTTCGGATCATTTGGAAGATTGGAATGTGAAGGAGACGCCGTTATTTAATCAGAAGTTGCTGGAGATCACCAAGAACAAACCGGAAGAGAAAAAGAAACGCAATCCCAATCTGGAGAGAGAGCAACAGCAGCGGCAAAACCAGCAGGGTTCTTCCTCCTCCAGAGGAGGATCGGGAGTCTCCTCCAATATGAGATAGCAATCGGGAGGTATGCGTTAGTTATGGTAGACATATATTCCGTAAAATTATAAATATGACCAATCAGAGAGCTAAAACTATCTTTGTATCGCTTTTTTTACTTTTTTATATAACAGGGGCAGATGCACAATGTAGGCTTACCAATACCACTTTTACGAGCGGTGAGGAAATAAAGTATGACCTCTATTTGAATTTAGGTTTTTTCAACGCACGTGCCGGCAGAGGATCGCTCTCCGTGACCGATGCCAACTATCGGGGAGAAAATGCCTATAAGATGGTGATGATGTTCAATACCACCGGTTTGGCAGGTAATATATACACTGTAAACGACACGCTCACCTCTTTTATAGACAAGGATCTTCGTCCTTTGTTGTTTACCAAGGAGGCGTCTGAAGGGAAAGACTATTCTGTGGAGAGACAATCCTACACCTATGATGGGGAAAAGATAAAGATACGTGTATTTCGCATCATGAATGGGAAAGAGCAATTCGATGAGGTGGTTACCACTGATGATTGCACCTATGACTACCTCTCTATATTGCCTTATATCCGGAACCTCGATTATGAAGGCATGAAATCTGGCGACAGGTATCCTATCCGTTTTATTGCAGGCAGGAAACCGGTGAATATGTATGTGAATTATCAGGGTATCTCTTCGGTAAAAGCGAATAATGGGAAAAATTATGAAGTGATTAATCTTACGATGATTATTCTTGATGATGCTTTCTCCAACCAAAAAGAGGCTTTAAAAGCTTCGATTACCAATGATGAAAACCGTATTCCGGTGATTATTGACACAACGCTTAAATTTGGCTCCATCAAGGCTGTCTTGAAAGATGTATCGGGGACCAGGCATCCATAAATTATTCATTAGCGATTAAATAAAAATTTCAGTAAAAGAGCCTATCTTTGTACATCACTAATGATTACTCACAAAAAATATGTCAGATCTGATATATCCCGCAAAAATACCCGAACCGGCGCTCAGAAGGCTTCCGTGGTACTTGTCGTATGTGAAACTCCTTAAAAGCCAGGGAGAGACTATTGTCTCCTCTACCCGGATTGCGAAAAAGATTGATGTCTCCGCTTCGCAGATCGCCAAGGATCTTTCTTACGTGGATATAAGTGGGAAGACCCGGGTAGGTTACGATATAGATGATTTAATCAATGTATTGGAGTCTTTTCTTGGCTTTACCAAGACGCATAGGGCGGTAGTATTTGGGGTGGGAAGTCTGGGAGGTGCTTTGTTGTCAGACTCCGGTTTGGAGCAATTCGGGTTGAAGATCATTGCCGGTTTTGATTTGAATCCGGCCATTGTGAATCATACGATACATGGTATTCCGGTTTTTCATTCCAATGAATTTACTGAAAGGAACAGAGAGATAAAGGGTGAGATAGGGGTTCTCACCGTTCCTCCCGGTGTGGCGCAGGAGGTGTCGGACTATATGATTCGGGGGGGTGTGAAAGGCATCTGGAACTTTACACCTTTTCGGATACGTGTGCCGGAGGGGATTGTCTTGCAAAACACCTCATTGTATGCGCATCTTGCGGTGATGTTTAACCGGTTGAACGGATAATTTTTTGCAGGCATGAAAATCTTTGCTGTTGGATTGAACTACCTGTCTCACAATAAAGAGATGGAACGTACGTTTCAGAGTGAGGAGCCGGTTATTTTCATGAAGCCGGAGACTGCTCTGTTGAAAGGTGGCAAGCCCTTTTTCTATCCCGATTTCTCCGATGAGATCCATTATGAAACGGAGCTGGTGGTAAAGATAAACCGTTTGGGGAAAAATATAGCCGAACGCTTTGCCTATCGTTATTGGGATGAAGTTACGGTGGGTATTGATTTTACCGCCCGTGATTTGCAGAGGAAGCAGAAAGAACTCGGCTTGCCATGGGAGATAGCCAAAGGGTTTGATGGCTCTGCAGCTATCGGGGATTTTATTTCCAAAAGTGAAGTGTTGGATATCCGGCGTTTGAATTTCCGGCTCGATATCAATCATAAAAGGGTTCAGCAGGGCAATACAGAGGATATGATCTACTCTGTGGATAAAATTATTGCCCATATCAGTCGGTTTTTTACGCTGAAGATGGGTGATCTTATTTTCACCGGTACACCGGCAGGTATTGGTCCGGTAGCGATTGACGATCATCTGCAGGGTTATCTTGAAGAGCGGAAGCTGTTGGATTTCAACATCAAATAATATTTACTCAATTACCATATCAATACAACATGAACAGAGTAACTCTTGCTATATTGTGCTGCATGTTTTGTGCAACGGTTGATTTCTCCGCCACCGGTCAGGAATATAATCCGATTCCGGTTGCTTTGCCTTCATTGCAGATTGCACCCGACGCCAGAAGTGGAGGAATGGGGGATATAGGAGCGGCCAGCATGCCCGATCTCTATTCCCAACACTGGAATGCGGCCAAATATCCTTTTCTTTCGAGTGAAGCAGGCGTTGCTTTCTCCTACACCCCTTGGCTCAGCAAACTGGTGGGTGGTATTCACCTGCTCTATTCGTCGGGTTACTGGAAGTTTGGCAACGACAACCTGAATGCCATCAGTGCTTCGGTGCGTTATTTTTCATTGGGGGATGTGGAGTTTGGCACTCCCAGTGATGAGTTCTGGCAGACGATATCGCCTCATGAGTTTGCATTTGATATGGGCTATTCGAGAAAGCTCACCGAAACATTTTCCGGTGCGGTCACCCTCCGTTATATTCATGCCGATTACTCCCTTGGTGATGACGAGACGACACCCGGGAACGCGTTCGCCGCCGATATTTCCGGTTATAACGAATCTTATTTTTATATGGGGAGTTCAGAAGCGCTGCTTGGATTAGGATTTAATATCTCCAATATTGGCACGAAAATCTCTTACGATGGGGGGAATAGTTCTATGTTTCTTCCGGCAAATTTACGGCTTGGCGCCTCTTTAGCATATCCGCTGGATCCCAAGAACAGGCTCTCCCTCAGTTTTGATCTCAATAAGTTGCTGGTGCCTACTCCGCAGCTGCCCGCTGAAAATGAGAGTGATGAGGAAGCGCAGCGCCGTATCGATAAATATCAAAGTATATCTTCTATTGGAGGTCTTTTTAAGTCGTTTGGTGATGCACCGGGCGGATTCAAAGAGGAGATGCAGGAGGTGATCTGGTCGTTGGGTGCAGAATACCGCTATGACAATCGTTTTTCTCTTAGGAGTGGTTACTACCACGAGAGCGAGTATAAGGGTAATCGGCGTTATTTTACTTTTGGCGTTGGTTTCAGAAGTGATATTTTTCAGATAGATGCTGCTTATTTACTGTCGACGGCCCAGTCGAATCCGTTGGATCAGACATTGCGTATCTCTCTGGGTTTCGATGTGGAAGGGATCCGAAATTTAATACGATAAACCGATGCAGATACGGGTTGGTTTCGGTTACGACATGCACCCTCTTCAAGAGGGGAGAGAACTTTGGATTGGAGGGGTCAAGCTGGAGTATGAAAAAGGTTTGCAGGGACATTCCGATGCCGATGTGTTGATCCATGCCATTTGTGATGCACTTTTGGGTGCAGCGAATCTGCGAGATATAGGGTATCATTTTCCTGACAGCTCCCCGGCATGGCACAATGTGGATAGTAAGCTGCTTCTGCGGCATACGATGAATCTATTGGAAGAGGAAGGGTATAGCCTTGGGAATATCGATGCCACCATCTGTGCCGAGCAGCCCAGGCTCAATCCCCATATCCCTGCCATGCAGCGGAGACTGGCGGAAGTGATGGGGGTGGGTGAGGAGTTTATCTCTATCAAGGCAACTACCTCCGAGAGAATGGGTTTCGTAGGTCGTGAAGAGGGCATCACTGCCTATGCGGTTGTGCTGATACAAAAATCGTAACGTTGGAATTATGCGGGGCTTTGATGGGCTTGCAAGATTTGTACGCTTTTGTGAGAAGAAGTTTTATGCCCGTTTCCGGTGGCTCTTACGAAAAAAACAGGCCAAAGGGTATGGAGTACATTCTCCTTTTGCTTTCGACCTGCTCGCCAATGTCATTTATTCACCTTATAGTTTTTACGCTTTTTCCGATATCCCCAAGCTCCTGCTTCAAAATGGGCTCGATCCCTATCTGATTGGCAGGTTTAACCATCTCTCCTTTCGTCTGATACACCATCTTCGTCCCACAAATATAGTAGAGATCAACTCGGGAATTGGCATAAACAGTCTGTTTCTTACGGCACCTTCTTCAGATATCCGTTGTAGGTGTGTGGAGCAGGATGAAGAGAAGGTGAGCGTTGCGAAGCATCTACAAAGGGAGATAGGGAGGAAATGCGGGGTTGTCTCTTCACTATCTGCTTGTGACGGTGAGCGGTACGATGCGATTTTTCTTAATCTGGATGGGAAGCAGATTCCCGATATGCACACTTTGACTGAATGGAGTCATGACGCTACATTTTGGGTGCTTCATCCCATAAAAAAAGGAGTGGCTAAACAATTTTGGAATGAAATCGTTCATGATGTGAGAGTCCGCGTAACGTTCGACCTGAAGGATACGGGGATTGTTTTTCTGAGACCGGATCTTGACAAGGCCAATTATTTGGTCTGATTCGGTGCGGGGAGGTAGAAGAGAGGGTGAGTGTGAAACTGAAAGAGCAGAAGAAAGATGAAAAAAAGTATTTTATATACGAAGACAGGAGACAAGGGGAGCACCTCGTTGGTGGGGGGGATGCGGGTGAGTAAAACACATATCCGTCTCGATGCATACGGCACGGTGGATGAGCTGAACAGTTTTGTCGGCTGGCTCAATTGTGAAGTGAAGGAAGAGGGACACCACAAATTTCTCCTTTTTATCCAGCACAAGCTCTTTACCGTGGGTTCCTATCTGGCAACAGAAACGGAAAGTAAAGAGGCAAAGCCGGCGAGTATCATCTCCGAAAAGGATATATCCCGTCTTGAGAGGCAGATTGATACGATCGATGCCACCCTGCCGAAGCTCACCCGGTTTGTGTTGCCCGGAGGGAATGAGGCGGCTGCGCGCGCGCATATATGCCGCACCGTGGCGCGTCGAGCAGAGAGGAATCTCTATCGTGTAGCGGAACAATTTCCGGTGGCAGAGGAGGTATTGATTTTTCTGAATCGACTTTCGGATTACTTTTTTGTCTTTGCAAGATACGAAAGCAATAAGACCGCCGAAGAAATATTTTGGGAACAGGGCGATATATAAAAACTTTTTATACATTTGCGAAAAAAATGAACAAATAACAATTTAAATATATTATCAATGTATTGGACACTTGAATT
>LSQX01103294.1_pt1 | contig 10730 bp, 8 predicted proteins | sample 654561 | NCBI WGS metagenome assembly LSQX01 (sample SAMN04489861, study PRJNA283612) | anaerobic digester metagenome | isolation source: 4 biogas reactors fed with cattle manure at either 37C or 55C with and... | place: Denmark: Kongens Lyngby | collected 2014 | reverse complement strand
ATCAGCCCTGGATATATGAAGACTGCTATGACAGAGAAAACCCTCGAGACCGACATGGCTAAGGACTGGTGGCTGAGGCTCACACCTATGGGGCGGCCAGGTCTTCCCTGCGAACTGGGTGGCGCCGTTGTCTACCTAGCTTCAGATGCATCTTCCTTCATGACAGGGGCAGATTTAATTATCGACGGCGGATACACTGTCTGGTAAGTATCGTTAGAGCATGCCGCTGTGGGTAGTCTACTTGGAGTTGATGCATGCAACCCGCAGCTGTTTCAACGGGGGTTTGCCTTCTAGGCAGCTGGGAGTCCTCACCTTTAGAGGTGTCGTGTAAACTTTGCCTTCATAGGTGCCGTGCGTTTTTGAGCTGCCATATAGTCAGAAGCCAGATATGGATAAACAGTTGAAGACAGCGCTGGCTTTAGCCAGTGCTGTCTTTTCCAATCATCACTTAATCTTCTTTCACTAGTCTTCTTCAACCTCAAAGGCAAACTCTAACTCATCGCCAGGTATGATCCTGACGCCTAGTTCCTCCCGTTCCCACCTGATGCCGGTGTCGGAGGAAAGACTTGGGACATTTCTAAGGAGAATGCTCCAATCTTCTCCCTCTCCCCAAACCTTGACTGAGTATCTTCGGCCTTTTCTCTTTATGCTTATGGACATGGCTGTTTCACCGTCTACCCTGGGGACCACGGTGGCAGCTTCGCAACCATCCTGTAATTCAAACACATGGAAGGTGACACCTTGAGTGTAGTCATAATCCGGCCGGTTTTCGTCAGAGCCCACCGCGATGATGGAGTTTTCTCGAACCATCAGGGGAAGGCTCAGGTAATCATGGGTCTCCTTAACCCACCGGCCGCCCTCAACTATTTCATTAGTGAGGAAACTAGTCCACCTGCCCCGTGGCAGATAGTATGATACCTCTCCCTCTGGATGGAAAACTGGAGCAACAAGGAGCGACTCACCCAGCATGTACTGAAGGTCAAGGTAATCGCACCCTGGATCATCGGGAAATTCCAGCATCATGGCCCGCATCACCGGAATACCCTGCTTTGCGGCTTCACAGGCAGCTGCAAAGATATAAGGCATTAGGCAGCATTTGAGCTTGGTGAAATATCGCAGTACATCGACTGCCTCTTCATCAAACAGCCAAGGAACCCGATAAGACTTGCTACCGTGGAGGCGGCTGTGGGATGACAAGAGACCGAAGGCAGCCCACCGCTTATAGAGGTCGGGGGTAGCGGTATCCTCAAAACCGCCTATATCATGGCTCCAGAAACCAAACCCCGAAAGACAAAGGGAAAGTCCACCCCGCAGGCTTTCCGCCATGGATGGATAAGTAGCAGAACAATCTCCTCCCCAGTGAACTGGGAACTGCTGGCCCCCGGCAGTTGCCGAGCGGGCAAACAGGACTGCATTGCCCTTTCCAAGGTCCTCCTCAAGGGCCTCAAACACTGCTTTATTGTACAAGAGAGCATAGTAATTGTGCATTTTCACCGGATCAGAGCCATCGAAGTAAACGACATCGGTGGGAATCCGCTCACCAAAATCCGACTTGAAGCAGTCAACCCCCATATTGATGAGCCGCTTTAGATGGCCTTTATACCATTCACAGGCAGCTGGATTGGTGAAGTCAACAACGGCCATTCCCGGCTGCCACAGGTCCCACTGCCAAACATCGCCGTTGGGTCTCTTCAAGAAATACCCTTTCTCAACACCCTCGGCAAAGAGGACCGACTGTTGGGCAATATAGGGGTTAATCCATACGCAGATGCGTAGGCCCCGCTCCTTTAGCCTCTTAAGCATACCCTCTGGATCGGGAAACGCATCTCGGTCCCATTGAAAATCACACCAATGGAACTCCTTCATCCAAAAGCAGTCAAAGTGAAAGACATGCAAAGGTATATCCCGCTGGGCCATGCCTTCGACGAACTCATTGACGGTCTCTTCATCGTAGCTCGTGGTAAAGGATGTGGTAAGCCATAAACCAAAGGACCAGGCCGGGGGTAAGGCGGGCCGGCCGGTCAAGGCTGTGTATTTTTCCAGCACTTCCTTGGGCGTCGGGCCGTAGATTATGTAGTAGTTAAGATACTGCCCGGGAACGCTGAACTGGACTCCGGAAACTCGTTCAGTTGCAACTTCAAAGGATACACACTCCGGATGATTGACAAACACACCGTAGCCCCGATTGGTTAGATAGAAAGGCACATTCTTATACGCCTGCTCGCTGCTAGTTCCGCCATCCCGGTTCCAGATATCTATTACCTGCCCGTTTTTCACAAAGGCAGTAAACCTCTCGCCCAGTCCGTATACGCACTCTCCAACTCCCAAATCCAGCTGCTCCCGGACATAAGTATTACCGTCATCCTTTTCTATATAGGCCATAGCCCGCCAACCGCTGCCGGTAATTCGCTGCCCTCCACCGATAAAATCTAGACTCCAGTCCTTTTTATTCACCCTAGCGGTGAGGGCCCCAGCTGTGAAGTTGACGGCAGCATCGTCGTCAGTGACAGTAAAAGCTGCGTCACCATCTACCTTCACACTAAACTCAGGTCCCCGATGTTTTACGCCTTGAAAATGGGAAATCTCAACTCGTATTACGTCGGCCATGGGAGTCGTCAGCTTGATGGACAAAAGCGGGCCTTCCAAGGTGTCTCCCCGGTGGCGAATCTGCCGGCAGGGAGCAAAAACTGACAGCGAATCCGATTCTTTCTCCACACTGTGTACCTCAGCCGGACTGTGGAGCTTAAAACCCTTTCTCACCAGCCAATTGCCGTCGGTAAACTTCATGGACGCCATCCTCCAAATGGTATTCACACTTCTTATTACAGCAAGGGCAAGGAGCTAATATGTAGTTCCCTGCCCTCAACACTATACCATGGACAGCTAGCTGCTGCCCGGGGTACCTACACTAAAGCATTTCCAAGGTCCCTTCTCTGACAAAGACCGGGATTGCATCCATGGGCGCCGGACATGTAACTACTCTGCCGCCTTCATATATTTTGTTGTCATTGATGTTTCGCCAATTGCCGACCGGCAGATATACTTCCCGCTCCCGCATACCTTCATACAGAATGGGACAGACCAGCATATCGCTGCCGAACATGTATTGATCCTCAATCTCCCAGGCCTTTTCATCCTCGGGGAACTCATAAAATAGGGGCCGCATGACCGGAGTGCCTTTCTCGTGGGCCTCCTGCATAAGGGTCTTAATATAGGGTCGGATCTTTTCCCTGATTTCCATGTATTTCTTGCAGATTTCGTACACTTCTTCTCCGTAGGTCCAGACTTCGTTATCGGCGCCGCTGGGCATCATCCCGCCTCCAGTTTTTCCGATAGGCTCCTTAACCGGCTCTCTGAAACCGTGGAGTCGAAATACCGGACAGAAGGCGCCGAACTGGAACCAGCGGACCAGCACTTCCTTGAACTTGTCACAGTGAATGTTGCCGCCGTGGAAGCCGCCGATATCTGTGGTCCACCACGGAATTCCAGCAAGACCCATATTAAGTCCTGCCACCAGCTGGTTGCGGAGGGAGCGAAAACTGGAATCAATGTCTCCAGACCACACCAAGGCCCCATACCTCTGAGAGCCGGCCCAAGCGCAGCGCAGAAGGTTGATGACATTCTCTTGTCCTTCAGCCGTCATCCCTTCATAGGCCATCCGGGCATACAGCTTAGGATAAAGATTGCCTACCTCCAGCACAGAACCCAGGTGATACCGATAATGGTCGTATTCGTAATCAGTGAACTCGGGCTCCGCCTCATCAAGCCAGAAGATTCTAATTCCGCAGTCGTAGTAGTTCTCTTTAATCTTGTTCCAAACATAAGCACGGGCATCGGGGTTAGTCATATCAACAAAACAGGCATTGCCCAGCTGCCCGAGGCGTTTTCCTGCTTCGGATCTCACAAGGTACCCGAGCCTACGCATTTCCTCATAGTTCTCGCTGTCCTGCTCCACTGTAGGCCAAATAGATACCATCACTTCAATGCCCATCTCTTTCAGTTCCCTGACCATCTTAGCGGGGTCCGGCCAATAACGGCGATCAAACTTCCAATCACCCTGATTGGGCCAGTGGAAAAAGTCCACGACGATAACTGAAATGGGAAGGCCCCGTCGCTTGTATTCCTTAGCAACCTCCATGATTTCATACTGGGTCTGATACCTGAGCTTGCACTGCCAAAAACCCGTTGCCCAATCGGGCATCATGGGCACCTTGCCGGTTGCATCAGCATAAGCTTCAACGATTTCTGCAGGGGTATCTCCGGCAGTAATCCAGTAGTCCATCTGCTTGGTGGAATAAGCGATCCATTCAGTGAGATTCTTGCCAAAGGTGACCTTTCCAACAGCAGGGTTGTTCCAAAGCATTCCGTAGCCTTTATTGGACACCGCAAAGGGGACACTGGCCTGGGAATTTCTCTGAGCCAGCTCCACTATACATCCCTTTAGGTTGAGATACGGATGCTGGTACTGACCCATTCCATAAATCTTTTCATCATCACAAGCTTCAAACCGCACAGTGAGCCGGAAATTGTCGGTGCCCCGATGGGGCTCAAAGGTGCGGGGGTCAATCTCAAGGGCACTGTTAAACTCCTCTTCAACATTACCCCGCATACGGTTGCGGTCATACTCCTCCAAAAGAAGTTCATTCTTCTGATTATAAAAGCGAAGCTTGCCGGTGCTCATAATCTCGCATCTGATCTTACCGTTGGTAATCTCTGCCCGTTGGCCGTCGATCTTGATTTCGGCTTGGCTTTCTGCCGGCTCCAAGAGTGCAGAGTAAATTTCGTCATCCTTGAAACTGTCAAGCTGTGTAGCCCGGACCCGGAGAGCATTTTTCCCCCAGGGTTCGATGCATAGTAGTTCTTTGTCTTCTCGCCTAAGTAGTTTGTTCCCCACTTGTTTTATCACTGAGCACCCTCCTCTGGTTTGATGTAGTGCATAGGCTATTACTTGGCTGCTGTTATTCCTTCACTGCGCCAGCAGTGAGACCACCTACTATATACTTTTGCAAAAACACAAAGGCCAGCACTACAGGGGTAACAAGGATCGCCCCATAGGCCATGATCGCGTTCCACCTGGTACCATACTTACTCTGGAACTTATAAATATTGGCCGTAAGGGGGCGCATTTCCGGCATAACGTTAAAGGTCATAGAGTAAGCTAGGTCATTCCATCCCCCTAAGAACGAGATGACTGCCACAGTAATGATGCCGGTCTTAATGGCAGGCAGCATAATCATGAAAAAGGATTGGATAGCATTACAGCCGTCAATTCGTGCGGCATCATCTAATGACCGCGGAATGCTGTTGAAATACGACCGAAGAATAATTACGATAAACGGAATTGAGCCTGAGGATATGGCTACTACCGGTGCCCAAAAAGTACCCAATAGCCCCATCTTGTTGAATATTAGATACATGGGAGTGAGCATCAGCGATGGTGGCAGCATTTGTGAAACCAAGAAGGCCAGCAACATGATCCTCCGTCCAGGTACTTTGTACCTCCCCATCCCGTAAGCAGCCGGAATGCCAATAAGCATGGACAGGCACATAGACATGGTGGCGATAATACAGCTATTGCGAAGGGACATGAAGAATTCCTTATCCCTAATGTTTAGGAGCCAGGGTTCGATAGTGAAATCACGAGGGAAGTAAGTCAATACGGGGCTGAAAATCTCCGCATCGGATTTGAATGACATCATAACGAGCCAGTAGATGGGAAAAAGAAAGATAACTGCAATAGTGATAGCAACGATATTGTATATAGCGTTCGCTCTCGCTTCCCTAGAACTTAGTATCCGTTCAACCCTCATAGGCATCTTAATCCTCCTCGGCGGCAATCAGCCTCAGGTAGAAAAGACCAACCACCAGCAGACAGCAAAACAGTACCATCCCAGTAGCAGCACCTAAAGAGAATTGATATTTGGTAAAGGACAATTGGTAGGCGTAAGTCCCTAATACGTCGGTGGAATTAAGCGGACCGCCTGCTGTCATAACAAACATAAGATCAAAGGCCTTAAAAGTATAGATAAAACCTAACATTAGTACCGCCAGGATCGCCGGACGCAACAGCGGCAGCGTAATGTAGCGAAATCTCTGCCAACCAGTGGCACCATCAACAGCAGCGCTATCGTAAAGGCTGTCAGGAATCGTGGTCAAGCCCGACGTGAGAATCAACATGTTAAAGGGTATTCCAACCCAGCAGTTCATGGCCACAACACCTATCATGGCAGTACTGGTATTGACCAGCCATTCTACAGGCTGCTGTATCAATCCAACTTTCAGCAGCAAATCGTTAATTAATCCACTTACACCGAAGATATTCTTGCCCAGCATAGCTGTCACCGACATAGGCATCATATAGGCGATCAGCAGCAGACCGCGCACAGGGCCAGCCAACTTAAATCTCTTTGCGAACAACAGTGCAAGGGCAAAACCAATGGTAAACTGAAAGACCAGCGAACCAAAGGTAAACACAAAGGTATTCTTTAGTACCAATAGAAAGGTAGGATTGCTAAACAATGCCTTGAAGTTAGCCAACCCTACAAATGTAGAGGTTCCCCGAACGAAGGTGCGAACGTCCACGTTCCTAAGGCTAAGTAGGAAATTGTACACGAGAGGATATCCCAGAACTGCTACTGTGTACAAAAAACCCGGAAGGACAAACAGGAGACCCTCTAACTTGGTCTTGGTGGTCATTGATATATTCAGACGGCGTTTGCCTTGTGGAGCTTGCAAACACGCCACCCCTTCCCTGTTTTGTGGGTAATACTGAAGATGTACTATATGGTGAACCTTATAGTACACCTTCAGTATTCTTACCTGCTATATCGGGATTCTACATCGATATATCTGACTTCTAACCTACTCTCCGATGGGTGTGACCTCCAAAATAGGATTGATTACTGCAGCTGCGTCTTTGATAGCCTGTTGAGGAGTCTTGGCACCAATCAGAGCGGCCTGCAGTGCAGAATACAGTGCCTCAGAGATGATTGGCCACTCGGGATGAGGACCTCTAGCGACTGCATAGTTCATTCCTTCGGTGAAAACAACATAGCGCTCATCTTCACTTAGGAAAGGAGCGTGATCGATGGCATCTCGCCTCACGGGGAGCTTACCTGCAATTTCACACCACTGTGCATTGTTCTTGGCGGACTGCATGAACTTCAGGAACTCAACACAGGCATCCTTGGCCTTGCAGGCAGTGGTGATACCAAAGTTTTCCCCGCCGATTACCGACGCGTACTGCTTACCCATGGGTAGCAGTGCATATTGGTACTCGAAGGATTCATGAACCTTATCCCTATCCAAAGTCGCAATCTGCCATGTACCGGACTCAAGCATTGCGGCTCTACCGCCGATGAAGGCGTTGTAGGCATCGCCCTGACCCCAGTTGATAACTTCCTTGCTCATATAGCCCTTGTCCACAAGGGTGGTCAAGAAAGAAAGCGCTTCAACGGCTTCCGGAGAATCTATGCTGCTAACCTTTGCGCCAGAGGCGTACAGCCAGGGAATGAACTGGAATGTGCCTTCCTCGTTGCTGATCGCGCTCATGGCAAAGCCGTAAATACCTTTGCTGGCATCAGTGGTGGCTGCGGCTACCTCTAGAAGCTCATCCCATGTCTTTGGGGGCTCATTGTAGCCGGCGGCCCTGAGCATGTCCATGTTGCACAGCAGAGCGAGACAGTTGGAATTGTTGGGGAGTCCATAAATCCTGCCCTCAGCATCCATACAGCTGCTCAATGGACCTTCGTAGAAGTACTGCAGATCATCCCAATCCTTTAGATAATCAGTTATGTCTTCAAAAACACCTAACGCAATGTAAGAGGCCATATCCGGAGAATCCACCATGCCGATATCTGGCAGCTGACCAGAAATGGCTCCAATGGTGTACTGGTTCATGAGCTCATCTCTGGATACAAAGGTAGGAACGATGTAAATCTCATCCTGCATAGCGTTATAATCTGCAACGACCTTCTCCAAGGCATCGGCCTCGTGCTCAAAATAATGCCACAGTGTCACTTCCACCGGAGCGGCTGCTGCTAGGTTAGCACATAATGCTACCAGCAGCACAACACCCAAGGTTAAAATGTCTCTCTTCATGGAAACAACCTCCTTAAACTCCCTGCGTTATCAGTTCTAACGTCCCTTCTTCTTTCATCGACCGACCAATGTCTCTGTGTCTTGTTCTCTTTGCTTCCTTCTTGTGTCTGATTCGTGTTTGGCGGCTACAAAGTGAAGCTCCATTAGGTAATCAACATGCAGCGCCAAAATTACCAGCTTTCTTAGCTGACGCTTTCACCCCCTCTGCCCTAATCACTTCACAGCTGCTCCGGCTTTAGAACGAAAGCTGCCAGACTCCCTTCCAGACTGTGTCTTGACATTCTGGTAAGGAGAGCCTAGGGCAGGTGTGAAGCTACTTGTCCCCGATTCATTCACAATCAGAAGGCGGTCTCGGTGTCCTTAACCAGCACCCGAATTTGTGGTGAAAGACTGGGATTCAAGTATGCTGCATCATCCACGAATTGGAAGCTGTGCGCCGTCCCTTAGGAACAGCGGAATTCGATCGATGGGTGTTTCCACTTCGACTGTCTGTCCGCCCTGGTATTCCTTTCCAGTCCACGCATCCTGCCAGCTAGCTCCGCTGGGAAGGTAGACTTTCCTCTTTTCCACACCAGCATACAGCACCGGTGCGACCAAGAGATCGGGACCGAACATATACTCATCTTCCACGTCCCATGCCCCTTGATCTTGAGGAAAGTCGTAGAAGAGGGGCCGCATGAGGGGCGTACCCTTTTCGTGAGCTTCTTTCATCAACTCTTTAACATAAGGCCTAATTCGCTCTCTCATCTCAAGATACTTCACACATATGCCATAGGCCTCATCTCCATAGCTCCACACTTCGTTGGCAGCTCCTGAATTGCATACACCGCCACCTGAAGTTCCTAAAGGCTCAGAATGAGGTTCGCGGTCTCCATGGAGCCGCATTACTGGACAGAAAGTTCCCCACTGGAACCAGCGTATGAACAACTCCTGAAACTCCGGATCGTCGGGATTACCGCCATGGAAGCCACCAATGTCGGTAGTCCACCAAGAGATCCCGGCAATACCCATATTTAACCCTGCGGCGAGTTGATGGCGCAGACTCTCGAAGGATGAATGGATATCGCCGGACCATACAAGAGCGCCATACCGCTGACTCCCAGCCCATGCACACCGCACCAAGTTCACTACTTGCTCCTGGCCCTCGGCCCGCATTCCGTCATAAAAAGTCTTGGCGTACACAGCAGGGTATATGTTGCCGACCTGTACACCAGGCCCCAAGTGATAACGATAGAGGTCAAAATCATAATATGTATACTCAGGTTCCGCCACATCAAGCCAGAATATCCTAATGCCGTAGTCGTAGTAATTCTGCTTTACTTTATTCCAAACATATTCTCTGGCCTCTGGATTGGTGGGGTCAAAATGGATGGTGTTGCCGTGGAAATCCATTGCTATGCGGTGACCGCGATCTGTGCGAAGTAAATAGCCTTTCTCTTCCATTTCCCCAAAGTTCTCGCTCCGATGGTCGACGGTGGGCCAAATAGATACCATAGGCTCGACCCCCATCTCCTTTAGTTCCTTTACCATCCCTTCAGGATCCGGCCAGTACTCCGGGTCAAATTTCCACTCACCCTGCATTGGCCAATGGAAGAAATCAACCACTATGACTGACAATGGTAGACCTCTGCGCTTATATTCTCGAGCCACCTCTAGCAGCTCATCCTGTGTCTGGTAGCGCAGCTTTGATTGCCAGAAGCCAAGTCCATAATCCGGCATCATGGGAACGGTCCCTGTAGCTTTGGCATAGCTCTCTACAATTTCGCTTGGAGTATCGCCTGCACAGATCCAATAGTCTAAAACCTTGGTGGATACAGCATGCCAAGTCGTCACATTCTTGCCAAAGGTAACGCGCCCAACCGCCGGATTGTTCCACAAGAACCCATACCCCAAGCTGGAAAGCATGAAGGGTACACTAGCCTGTGAATTCCGATGGGCTAGTTCCAGCTCACAACCCTTAAGATTTAGGAAAGGCTGCTGGTACTGCCCCATCCCGTAGATTTTCTCCTCGGGGTCAGACTCAAACCGCATTGTTAAAGAGTAATCTCCACCGAGAATAGGCTTGAACTCACGGGCCTCAACCTCAAGTGCCGAGATAAGGACTTTCCCCTGCAAACTAGGCTCGTACAGGCCCTTTCGACTTCTAACAAATTCTTTGAGCAGCACTTCTCCCTTTTGGTTAGAAAAAGTGATGGCGCCTAACTTATCTATTTCCGCCCTAATCTTGCCGTTGACAATGCTGGCACTGTCTTCTGAAATCGAGATTTCAGATGTCCCCCCCGACCTTGGTAGCAGTGCCCAATCCTCCGCGGGCAGTTCAGCCAACTTGGTAGCCCGTACCCGAAAAGCGTTGGGACCCCAAGGCTCTATCACAAGCTTCTCACCATCATAGGTAAATACCAGACGATCATCTTGTTGAATAATCATGACTGACCTCCTATGTAGCGCGCTTTGCCCGCAATATTCTGTACTATCTAATTGCTAATACGCTAAAATCTACACTTCAAGAAGGAGCCACAAGAATTAGTTAACTTGCAGTAGATAACGTTTCTACTTTACGTCCGTCTGTTATACTTTTTTATTCGCTGTAGCATTTCCTTATCCTTCTGTGAGTGGCATAATAAAAGGGA
>LSQX01266722.1_pt1 | contig 10731 bp, 16 predicted proteins | sample 654561 | NCBI WGS metagenome assembly LSQX01 (sample SAMN04489861, study PRJNA283612) | anaerobic digester metagenome | isolation source: 4 biogas reactors fed with cattle manure at either 37C or 55C with and... | place: Denmark: Kongens Lyngby | collected 2014 | reverse complement strand
AAACTCGGATGATTTTTTTACCTCGGACGATGTAATATCAACGATTGTTTTAGCTTTTCAAAATAATGATATCGATGCTGTGTACGGAGATGTACATTACGTAAATCCCGATAATCTAAATAAATGCGTAAGGTATTATTCATCAGCTGTTTTCAGACCTTCATTATTTAAATTTGGACTTATGCCCGCCCATCCTTCTTTTTATGCCAAACGAAGCTGTTACAAAAAATATGGCGTTTATTCACTGGATTATAAAATTGCTTCCGATTTCGATCTGTTAGTCCGTTTTATCCATATTCATAAAATAAAATACAAATATTTAAAAAAAGATTTTGTAACAATGCGAACAGGTGGAGTAAGCACAAAAAATCTGAATAGTAGAATGATATTGAACAGAGAAAACGCAAAAGCATGTAAAAAATATGGAATTCGGACAAATCTACTTCTGTTATCACTAAAATACCTGTATAAAATTTTCGAAATTAGATAATGAACATCCTTATCACCGGCATTAACGGTTTTGTGGGTTCCAATTTCACAGAAAAGTGGAAAGAACATCATATTCTCTATGGCTTGGATATAACCCAAAACCCGAAAGATGGGGTGATTGCAATATACAATTGGGAACAACTGACAGAAATTCCTGAAACGGATGCCATTGTTCACCTGGCAGGCAAAGCACACGGAAATTTATCTTTTTCAGTTCGGTGAAAGCAGCTGCCGAAAGAGTTATCGGGAATATCTCACCGAAGATGCTGCACCTGCTGGCAAAGGATTACAAAAAAACACCGGAAAGTTTTAAAAAGGTTGAAAGTTAAAAATCGAAACAAAATGTCGCAAATTGACTATTTGCGTAATTTTTAATTATCTTTGTCAATATTTTTGAGTTCTTTTTCCGGCTACCAACGGACAACATAAATAACAAATGATGGAGTATATAAGTATATTGGTACTGCTTCTTGCAGCGGAATTGATTTACTTTCGCGTTGCTCAAAAGTGGCACATCATTGACATGCCCAACGGGCGCAGTTCGCACACGGAACCTACGCTGCTGGGTGGAGGCATCATCTACTGGGTGACTGCGTTGATCTATTTTGCGCTGAATCCTTCGAAACAAACAGGCTGGATTTTTCTGGGTCTGACCGCCATTGCAGCCATAAGCTTTCTGGATGATGTGGTTGATGTAAGGCAGAAAATACGGCTGGTATTTCAACTGTTGAGCGTAACCTGTGTCTTTATTGCGATAAATGCATTCGGGAATTATCCGTGGTGGGTAATATTTCTGGGTTATTTCTTTTTTGTGGGTATCCTCAATGCGTACAATTTTATGGACGGAATCAATGGCATGACAGGCCTCTGTTCGCTGGTGATTCTGGGTTCGCTGCAATATGTGAATCTCAAGATTACCCCGTTTGCGGATGCCGACCTGATATGGTATCCAATGATTGCATCGGTGGTTTTTCTGTTTTTCAACTTCAGAAAACAAGCCAAATGTTTTGCAGGCGACGTGGGCAGCATCAGCATCGGTTTTTGGGTGGTGGTATTGCTGCTGAGGCTGATGATAAAGACTCACGATCTCATTTGGATAAGTTTTCTGCTGGTGTATGGTGTGGAAACGTGTGGTACCATTTTTCACCGTATTCTGCGGGGAGAAAATATTACTCAACCTCACCGGTTGCATTTCTTTCAGATTCTGGTAAACGAATATCACTTGCCGCATCGGTTGGTTTCGAGCGTGTATGCCGCATTGCAGTTGATTTGTTCTGCACTCGTCATTTGGCTTTATCCGACGATGGGTTGGTGGATTTTCGGCATTCTTGCGGTGGTCTTGTCCGCAGTATATACCCTGAAGTTTAAATTGATGATAATGGCCGGCATCCCCCTGCTGAAAACAAATATGCACCTACAGGCAACGAAGAGTTATCAACCTGCGTATCTTACACCAAACATTGCTGACGTCAAAGCGGCCGACGATGTTTCCTCATCACCCGAAACGGAAGACACTGACGCAGCAATATACATTGCATCCGATACCGACGCAACCGAATCGGCGCACGACGCGACCCACTCCCATGCCGATGCTCCCAACCCCAAACCCGCACTGGCGAAGCCTCAACCGTCAACCTCCGCATCCTCTGCTACGGATTACACGTTGCAACCGGCAGCCAAAAACCCCGCGCTTTCGGACTTGGACGAAACCGAACCGGCCGAAAACGTTGCGCACCCCGATAAGGACGACATTTTTCTCCTGAATAATCCTAACCAATCCAACAACCCCAACCTTCCCGACCACCCCTACTCTACCAACCCTTAAATTTCCACCCTATCCCATCTTTACTCCAACCTCCCACTGCAAGCACTTAAATCTCAACACGCTCTCCTACGCTCACTTTAAGCCGTTCCCGGCACCTATCTCATATAAATCCATTGTTACCATGAAAACTTTATTCCTTGAAAAAATTCTTTTGAAGCCAATATTTATACATCGGATCTAAAAACGATAATTCTTCTCCCGTATCATCCAGTATCTCATTTTCGATCAACAGCCGTTTAAGTCGCACCACATTGGCGGAAGTGCCCAATCGATATTTCTCGAGGGTTTCTTTCGCCGTCAACTGTTTTTCTCCTGCTAAAACAGCTTTCAGTAAATGAATCTGAAAGGAAGACAATTTTTCTGTGCTGTTGGCAAACAGAAGGCTGAGTTGATCGATGATATCTTCGTGTGCCGAGAGTATAATTTCTTGAGAGCATGCGTCCTTTGTCCGAAACCATGCTTGCTGAGCTAATTGCTGCACATAATAGGGGTAATTGTCGGCCAGTTGAGCAATTAATCGGGCATTTTCGATCGAAAGCTTTTTTCCGGTATCTTCGAAACGTTTACAGAGGAAAACAATCCAATCCTTTTCGGGAATTTTTTCCAGGAGCATGAGATCGCCAAATTTGTAAAACGGCTGTGAAGGATTACTGAAGATATCCAACAGCATGTGGCGTTTGCTGCCATAAAGGCAATAGGCGACATTATGATGATGCTGCCAATGCGAACGCAGCTTTTGTTGAAATGCTTCGGGATCGGAGAAGTGCATGATATTTTGAAATTCATCGATACAAATGACGAGTTGCATATTTTTTTTCTGTGCTATATTTTCCGCTAAATCAAGAATGTCATCCGGTTGCTTTTCCAATTCCTTCCAACCGATACCGAAGGAAAGGTCGGTTTTTATTTTTGCTTTCGCAGATTGCGCCGGCTTGTTTTACCAATGAAGTTTTGCCCCATCGGCGAGGCGAGATGAGAATGGTAGGTACTTTTATGACAACTTACAAATCTGTAACTTACAAAATTGTAACTTAATTCGATTTGCCAATTATTTTAAAAATTCTAAGACCATTGATTTTAATTTTAACTTGAAAGTCCGGTTTTTTCCGTACCTTTGAGAAAGATTTAAAACAGAATGAAGAAATATCTGGAAGATTTTCACAAAATGAAATTATTTCGGTTGCAAGACGTCGTGTGAGCTACCCCTTTTTAGGACAGTCTTTGATTAGACTGCTAAATTAGTGATTTATGTATACAATGTTATGATGAAAGAAAAATCTTTCTGATTACGTTAAAAAACATTACTAAACTCAAAAATCCTTGTTTGAGTTTAGTAATAACTAAACTTTATGCGTACATTTGCAACCGAAATATTTGATATAGTAAAAGGCAGGCAGGTTTTTGAAAAATTGCTGGTTAATGGAATATGTTTAATCGATGAGTTTGAAAAGGAAATTAAACAGAAAAAACAGTATATTTCGGAATTAACTACAATTTTCGCCTACATGGATTTATACGCAAATGGCAGCTCTTTACCTAATACTAAATTCCGAGAAATAAAAGGAAGTAATTCAGCTGTAAAACGATATGAATTTAAAAGCAAACATTTAAGGGTTTATGTGTTCAACATTCCGGGAGGTAAAATGGTTGTAGTGGGAGGATATAAAAATACTCAAGCAGCCGATATCCGAACTTTTCATTCGATAGTAGATGAATATCTTTCGGAAACAAAACATAGAAAATTATGAAAAGAGAAGAACTTATTCAATCTAAAGAATATTGGATTACCAAAATTCAAATCGATTTGTTCAACGAAGTTGAAGCTTACATGAAAGCAAATAATCTCACTCGCACTCAATTCGCTGAAAAATTGGGGGTATCCAAAGGTTACATTAGCCAAATTCTTAATGGCGAAGCCGATCATCGAATTTCCAAATTAGTAGAATTGGCATTATCTATCGGTCTAGTTCCTTCTGTTTCTTTTGAAAAAATGGAAGATGTGATGCGTCGCGATAAGGCAGGATATTATAACATATCTTACAATGATATAGAACGAAGCAAAAACATATTGGCTAATTCAGGATATTTATTTTCGAACAAACCTGTTTCAAAATGTAGAGATCATAATATTTCTGACAAACATAATGGCTGGGAAAGTGTAGATGCCAGCGCCAATAATTCTCAAACAAAGATTGCATCATGATTGCCAAAAGATCAGATTTAATATTAAAGAAATTTGTAATTGTTGAAAGTCGTCTTTCATTTATATTGCCTACCGAAGTCGAAGAAAATAACCCTATTGACATTTTAAACTCCTATCCTGTAGATATAGACTTTCGTATTGAACAAGATATTACCGAGGAGATTTACAGAATTGTAGCTTCAGTAAATATTAATGCAAACAATGAAGAAAATATGCCGGGTTATTCCATAACGACTACCGGTATGTGTTTTTTTGAATTCGACAAAACAGCCGTATTATCCAAAGATCAAAAAATCCAGATGCTTCAAATTTCTGGATTAAGTATATGCATCACAAATTTGCGATCCTACATTGCAAATCAAACTTCCTATTTCCCTTGGGGCAGTTATTCCTTTTATGCTGTGGATGTTCAGGATTTATTAAAGTCCAAAGAAAATTCTTCAAACGAAAATTGAGTCCCCTCCGACAACCTCATTTAGAGTAATTTTTTACAAAAATTATTTGATTATCTGTTGATTACAATTATCAAAATAGTTAAAAACGACTTTTTGGAGGGGACTCAATGATTATTTTTTGTAATAATGAACGAAACTACCAATTTCATTTTTAAATGATCAACATGTCGTTTTAGAATCGCTTACTTCTGTTATGCAATGAACATTCATGAAATACTAAAGAAACCGGAAGGTCGTCGGTTGGAGTGATTGCTCCGGTTTTTAAATTGCTCGGAATCATCGATCAATGGGGAAATGGTTTGAAATTGATTGCCAACGAACTGAAAGCATATCCTGAAATAGAATTTCGCTGGAAAGAAGTCGGGTTATCTTTTCAAGTCCAATTTGTTAAAAGGAACTTTAAGGCAGAGATAGAATCGAGGCAAGAGTTAGGGCAGGAGTTTGGGCAAGAGCGTAAAGAAAAAACGATGTTTACTTTTATATTGATTCACCTCCAACAAGAATCCCTATCGCGTAGCGAATTGGCAAATGCGTTAGGATTGAAAACGATATCCGGCCATTTAAACAGAACAATTGCAAAGTTGAAGGAGCATGGGTTGATTGAATTTACAATTCCCGATAAGCCCAATCATCCTGATCAGAAATTCAGGATAACGGAGCGTGGAATTGTTTTTATAGAACTTGTGAAAAAGTGAATGGAAAATTATGTTAACGAATGTTGATCGGCGAGAGGAAGAAAAAATATTTCACGCAGATGTTCGCAGATTAATGCGCAAATATATACAGATAAGAGCAGAAAAAAATCAGCGTAGATTAGCGAGAAAGAAATTTATTTCACGCAGATGTTCGCAGATTGAAAACGCAGATAAAAATTAATTGATAATGGATAATGCAGAATGAACAATTTTCGGATTGAAAGATTTAACGATATCGATCGTTACCTTGGATCAAACGGACAAAATAGCGGCAGGGGATAAAACGATCGAAGTGGTACCTTTGCATGTGTTGGATTTCGAGCAGCTATGGAAAAACAGGATAATATCGCTCAAAGGATCCCGCCGCTATCGCACCAAAGGGTACCGGTTATATCAGTGTCAACAAGATAATTTTGTGGTTGCAACCCGAAAAAAATGAAAATAGGATGTATATTTGTGGTTGTAACCCGAAATTCATCATAATATGATAGCAAGAGATTCTTATCCTTGCTCTATGCCACCATGGGATATAAGGATCGGAAAAATAAACATTTCTATTTATATTTCATATCTTTGCCTAAAGACTCGCTGTTATCGATGACGAATAAAAATTTTTCCACAACGAAGCCGGTATGCGTTTAAACGAATTTGAAATAGATACGATAAATAAATTGGCGAAGAAACATTTCGGGGACGGAACCTCCGTTTACCTGTTTGGTTCGAGAACCGACGATAGGAAAAAAGGCGGGGATATTGACCTGTTTATATGCAACGATAACGAGGAGGTATTGACCCTCGAGGCAAAAATCCGGTTTCTGGCAGAGCTCAAAGCAAAAATAGGCGACCGGAAAATCGACGTAGTTTTTGACAATGCCAATACGAGACAAAAAGAAAGCTTTTACCATTCGATCATTCGCGACCGGGTTAAATTGTAATCAACCATTCTACCAATATATTATATATGCAAAATCAATCGGAAAAGAGGAATAAACTGACAGAAGCGGTTCAACTCTGTACCATTCATAGCGAGCGCATGCATTTTGCCGGGGAGAAAGTGAAAGACCATTTTCCCCTGGATAAAGAAAAATATAAGCAGTTGCAACCTGAAGAATTGAGTTTCATGGACCAGTTGATTTTTCGTTTTTCGAAACTTCAGGATAGTATGGGTGGAAAATTGTTCCCTGCAATTCTGGAGAATCTGGGGGAGGATATCAGGGAATTGCCTTTTATTGACCGACTGGCAAAACTCGAGAAGTTGAATGTCATTGGAAGTGCCGATGAATGGATGATGCTCCGCGAAACGAGAAACATTGTTACGTACGAGTTTCCTTTTGTTACCGATGAAATGATTGAGGGGTTGAACTTGTTGGTTAAACATCAACAAGTGATATTGGATATATTAGAACAGGTGAAAGATTTCGTCAAAAACCGGTTTGAACTTCCGGAATAAAAGCGCTATTTATAATGAAGGTATTGCTCTATGAAGAAAAATTTTTCTCTTTTGCTAAATTGCCTACCTTTGCGAGAAAATCATGCTTTACTTTGCAATCGAATTAATACTACTGATTTGTAAATAATGAGTGAACTTCAGAATAAATCGATAGGCCAATTAAGGAAATTGAGAATTTCTGCCGATTATGAAGATAATAGCTTTTTATATAACGATAGTTTAAAAGCCATTGAGTTATCAAAAAGAATCAGACCTATATTAAAAAAATATTAATATGACATCGAGTGAATTTATTATATCAAAATTAAAATCGTTTATAAACGAATTCCCCGGAACTCGTGTTCGTTATGAACATGATGAGAAATCGAATACCCACTTTATCGAAGTTGTCCCTAATGAGGTTTATCATTTTGACAATAAGTACATTCAATGGGAAAGTAAGTTTTTTGACGAGTTCACTGAACAATTTCCTTCGGAAATCATCTGTTTTATATCGGATGATGCATTAGTTGGCATCGATAAAGTCGATTTTGAGATTAGAGGATCGAAATATTTCCCAACATATTCTACAAATAATCAAATTATAAAAATTCCTATCGAAAAAAATACACTGGATATTTTTAATTCTTTTCGAAAAAATGTAAGCATAAAATTTACCGTCAATAATAACTTAACTTTCTTCCCTGATAATTTAGCATTAACCGTATAATTAAGAGGTTTCTGCTATAATTTATCCTTATATAAGAGAGCATTTCTCGCAACTGGCAGCAAAGGCCGGACTCGGACTTATTTTCTTGCCCCCGGTAAATTTCGTAAAAATGAAATCCGAATCAGAAACCAAACTCTAATCACCATTCCCCTCACCATCATCTTGCAACCCATGAATTCACACCCAACCATCTCATCTCATTTCATCCCAAAATTTCTAACTACTCCGGCTTCCCCAACCACTCAGGCCACTACGACAATTCCCGCTCCGCCAACCTTTAAATTCCCATACGCTCCCTTACTCTAGTCTCCAACTACCCACCACGAGCGTTCAACTCTCACTCTCACTCTCAACTTTCCACCAACCACCATCTGCATTCTGAAGTTGCAACTTACCAATGAAACAATGAAAAAGACGCCGAAAAATAGATGTTAAATGTTTCGAATATTTCGATTATTCCAAATATTTCGATTATATTTGTAGTGAATACAATTTACATCAAGCTATGAAAGAAATATGAAAACAATCAATGAAATAAAAAGACCGGATAAGCATGAACGAAAATTAGCACGGAATTCTTATTCTTCCTTGATTTCGGCTATCGACCGGTTAAAAACAGACCAGGCTGAAATTGAAATTGAAGAGACCGGAGAAAAAATTATACTCCCGGTAAAAGCATTGAAACTTTTAAGTGAAATCTTAAAAGCGATGAGCGAGGGAAAACCTGTTTCAATAGTGCCTATGGCTACGGAAGTGACCACACAGAAAGCGGCAGAATTGCTGGGATGTTCACGGCCTCACCTGGTGAAACTACTGGAAGAGGGTAAGATTGAGTACACCAAAATAGGTAAACATAGACGCATTAAATACGAAGATATTGTTCGTTACAAGCAGAAAATGAAAGAGGATCAAAAGAAATACCTCATTGAAATAATGAATGCAGATGAAGAACTAGGGCTTTATGATTCATAGTGTCAGGTTTACCGCAGTTTTGGATACCAATGTGATATATCCGGTAATCATAAGAGATCTTCTCTTTTGGTTTGCTTATTACGATTTGTATACGCCTAAATGGAGCAATCATATCTTTGACGAATGGCAGGATGTGATGCAAAGGAAAGGTGTTTCACCTGAAGAGTCGGAAAAAAGGGTTCGGAAAGCCAATCTTGCCTTTCCGGACGCATTAGTTCAGAATTATGAAGGTCTTATTGAACATTTAAGCTTGCCGGATGAAAAGGATAGACATGTTTTAGCTGCTGCTATTAAAACGAATGCCCATGTTATCGTATCAAATAATATAAAGGATTTTCCTGAAGAGGTTTTGAACAATTATGGGCTAAAAATTAAAACGGCTGATGATTTTCTGACGGATATCATCGATTTGAATCCTGAAACAGCTATTGAGGCGTTCAAAGAAATGGTGTTAAACAAGAAAAATCCGGATTGGGATGAATATGAAGTATTGAATTGTCTGCGAAGAAATGGACTTAAGGATACTGCAAACTATCTTCACTCTCTGCTGTAAACCGACAATATGTGAATGATAAAAAAACTTTTGAGACTTTTTTCAGAACATAAACGTAATAGAAAGAATGACGCCGAAAAATAAACATTTCTGTTTATATTTCATATCTTTGCCTAAAGAGTGAAAAATATGAATAATCGCATTGAACTCATAAAAGGTATTCATCCCGGAAAACTTATCGAAAGAGACTTAAAGAAAAAGGGAATAACGCAGCGGACATTGTCAAAGAATACGGGCATTAAGTATCAAACCATAAACGCAATTGTCGCCGGAAAACGCAATTTGACCATTGATCAGGCAATGAAAATTGAAAGTTTCATGGGTTATGAAGAAGGCTTTCTTTCGCTGCTCCAAACTTACCACGATATAAAACAATACAAGGATAAAAAGTTTTCGCGATTAAACCCCAAAAAATTTCCCCACATTCGCAGGATAGTTTTTTGGGATACGGATGTTGATAAAATTGATTGGGTAAGAAATAAAACGGCTGTTATCAACAGGGTGTTGGAGAGAGGGAATAAAGAAGAAATCGACGAAATCATGCGATATTATCAACTAACGGAAAGCGATTTGAAAAAGTTTAAACCAAAGTTTCTTCGACCAACCGATCTAACAAAAAAAGAGGAACAAAAGAAACGCCTCATTGAAATAATGAATGCAGATGAAGAATTAGGGCTTTATGATTCATAGTGTCAGGTTTACCGCAGTTTTGGATACCAAACAGCAAACTATCTTCACTCTCTGCCGTAAACCGATACTATGCGAATGATAAAAATACTTTTGCGACTTTTTTCAGAACGTAATATAATAGAAAGAAAGACGCCGAAAAATAAACATTTCTGTTTATAGGCAACGACAACGAGGAGGTTTCGACTCTTGAGGCAAAAGTGGGATTTCCGGCAGAGCTCAAAACAAAAATTGGCGAGCAAAAAATCGATGTTGTCTTTGACAATGCCAATACGAGACAAAAAGATAGCTTTTTCCGTATTTATGCTGTTCTTAGAAAAAACTTTAAATGTTTCCCGAAAGTCCGGATTTTTCCGTACCTTTGAGAAAAATTTAAAATAAAATGAAGAAATATCTGGAAGATTTTCATCGGATGAAATTGTTTCGTCTGGAAGATGTTGTCCAAATTGTCGGAAATAAAAAATCGGCAAAAGACTTACTGCGAAATTACAAGAAACAACAATTGATCTGCCAGATTCGCCGCGATTTGTATACAGTTACCGATTTGGCAACAAAACAGGCCGTAGCAACAAAATGGAAGCTATTTGCTCCTGAAAATATTCTTTCTTATCTGGAACAAGGTCAAAACGATTAAAAATGGACTTATCAGCCTCCCATCATCATTATCAGAAATTATGATAGAAAATCAATGAA
>LSQX01146565.1_pt1 | contig 10731 bp, 7 predicted proteins | sample 654561 | NCBI WGS metagenome assembly LSQX01 (sample SAMN04489861, study PRJNA283612) | anaerobic digester metagenome | isolation source: 4 biogas reactors fed with cattle manure at either 37C or 55C with and... | place: Denmark: Kongens Lyngby | collected 2014 | reverse complement strand
TCGAGTCCCATTCACCGTACCATAAGGCAACAAAAGGTTTGATAGAAATATCAGGCCTTTTTTGTTGCTGTTTTTACGCGAAAAGCGGGAATACTATGGACCAAAAGCGTGGAACAGCAATAACAAATATCGAAAAGTCGTCTGGCAATGCAACTTAAAATTCAAATAAACTGATAAATGTAAGACACCGGCATTAAAAGAAGAAGTCATAAAATAATCATTTATTAATGCCTTCAACAAATACGCAGTTAATAAGGACCAGATTGTTGAAGACTTAACTAAAATGCTCAAGACTGCCTTTGATACGACAGCACTAGAAGAGNNCTAGTGCGGAAGTTAATCGAAGAAAACTTGACAGTAGCCATGTCGCAGATGGAGTACAAGAAAAAGTATGAATCGCTCGAGCAAAATTACAATGAAGAGCGGACCACGCTAGAAACTATGCAAGCAGAGAAATCAGACATCGAAGGTCGCAAAACAGAAATGACAATCTTCATCGAGAAGTTTAAAAGGTCACCAAAAGTCATAACCGAATGGGACCAAATACTATGGAGTCTGTTTGTTTCAAAAGCAACAGTAGGTCAAGACGGGAGGATCCTAATCTGTCTCTTATACACGATAAATATCAAAAGCGATTAAACCAGTCGCTATAAGATTTATCTATAATTTAAATATAAGAGAGTGTACTATCGAATTGGTTCTCGGCAACAAACAAATATGTATTTGATTTATGTTTAGGTGCAAGGTTGTATTCGCTTGCTAGTTTGCAAAATTGAATAGTTCTTACCTTTTTGTGATTACATCTGGTTGATTGAGACAATCCATTGACTTAAGCCAGCTAATAGTTATTGGAGGTTTCGGCAACAAAATCAGGTTGATATTTTTGTACTCAAAGCAAAAATTTGTAAGTATTTTGTGTCAATCAGTCAATTTTTTAGATAACAAGCGGTTCGCTATCCAAGCCCTATCCTGTGAAGCTGGCTTGTCTTACATGACCTAATAATTTCTTTAAACCATTCACAACCAAAATACTTTTCAACATGTTTTCCAGCAAGAATATAGCTTTGTCAAATTACAATTTTTATATTCTTTGAGATTATGGTTGGGATGTATTTGCATAAAATCAAAAAATACCATAAAATATGTTCAGAAACTTTAAATGTAAAAATCTCTTTGATAAATTGACTAACCCTTGATGGTATGTATTTCGTTTTTGAAATTTTTTCTGACGTTCTACCAGACCAGTAAAATGAAGGAGATTCCAATTATGAAGCGAATGAACTTAATCGCAATAGCTATTTCGTTATTTACTTTGACAGCGTGTCCAAGTAATAATAATTCATCTAACTCAGAAACCAGCGAAGGCACATCTGTTAATATTAATAATTTCGATAATTACTTTTCTTTTACTGGCAATTGGCAAGCAAAAATTAGCAACAGTACAGATGGATATCACGTTAGTAATGTCCAATATTCATTTAACTTACGCATTGCTAAAAAGGGGAATTTCCAGATTACAAAAAATATCGCATTCACGGTTGATTACTATATGGTTTTGGATTATGTATATTGGGTGAATGTAAACGGGCAAGTCATAATAAGCAACACATTTTCAACTTCCGAAAAAAAGCTTAGAACTATATATTATTATGATTTTGCTGATGCCGACTTTCCGTTCACGCAGAAAATTGAAGATGTCGCTTATCCTCCTGATGCAGAAGAGACTTGCATTATTGATATAGACAATATCTATTTTGATATAACACAAACAAGTGGGACAATCAGGACTTAAAAAATACCAGGACTTCTTAGAAGTTCGAAGCAGAAAAAATAATCTTTATTAGCCTGCAGTTAACACATACAAACCCTTCAAGATTGAAGCCTTCGTCATTTTTTAAACAAAACAATTGACCAATCGGTGCTTTGGCAAACACTGACTATAATGAAGAAAGTTTAACGAAATATTGTCTCAACAAAACAAAACTTTGAGTCTCTATGCATCGTGAATGATAAGGGGTTGCACCCGTTAACGATTGCTGGTTGAATTTGTATTATCTACCCCGTTTCCTTCCATTTCTAAACACCTAGAATGCTACCTCTAACGGGGTAGCATTTTTAGTTCCAATAAGTGGCTTTAAATCGGCACCTTTTCGATTTTTAGTTGCTTGCCATCAGAGTGTTACTATTTACCACAGTCACAAAATATGCGGTAAATTCGAGATAGAAAAAGCTCTCTGAAAGGGGGACAATGATGGGTAACAAACTTTTTGTCGTTTTTTGTGTGAAGGCCAATGATGGGCAATAACCTAAATGACAAAAACTCTATAAAACAATAATCCAAAGCTTAATTAGGAGAATGTTTATCGTCAAGAAGATACTTCTCAAAAACCGAGAGGTTGCATTTCTCGATTTCATCTGAAACCTTGATTAAGGTTCTAATTCGAAAGAAGACGAAAATAGAGTATACAGGTATTGCAAATGAAATAAATGATCTTACCGATGTCATTGTGTTTACATCTAGTGGCCAGGGCAAAAAAGAAATAAGCGCAATAATTACCAGCACCAACATTGCTACCATAGCGGACCAGATCCTTAATTTTGCGATTCTGCTGCGTTCAACTAGTTGTTTGTATTTCGAAAAATCTTCATTACTCATGCTTATACCTTTATTCAATAAAAAAATTATTGAAATCCTTAGTGATGAAGATATTTTAGCATTTTGTCTTCACCCTTGCCACAAACTAAATCGTGACAACAGCCCAGTGGATCGTTTCATGATATCTTGATCTATTGATTATTTCTTGATGGCCAGACACCATCAGGTATTTGTAAATATCTTGATGATAGTAACATTGCCACTCCCGGAGACAAAGCAAGATGGAGACAAACAACTGTCATCAGCATGCTTACCAACGAAAAGTATAAAGGGGATGCACTTCTACAAAAAACATATACCGTCGACTTCTTGTCACATAAAGTTAAGAAGAATAATGGCGAAGTGCAGCAATATTACGTTGAAAACTCACATGAAGCCATCATCGATGAGCGTGAATGGGACATGGTTCAACTTGAACTAGCTAGGCGAGAACGAATTGGTAAAGCTTATTCCGCTAAGTCACTCTTTTCTAGCAAACTAGTGTGCGGTGAATGTGGTGGCATCTATGGTCCGAAGGTTTGGCATAGCAACGATCCTTACCGGAAAGTTGTCTGGCACTGCAATCAGAAGTTTAGAAGAAAGCATCCCTGTAAAACCGCGACACTGAGCGAAAAAGATATTAAAGACGCATTTATCGCAGCCTATAACAAATACATGGTTAACGAGTCAAAAACACGCATAGATTTGAAACTAAGTTATGAAACACTATTCACTACATCAGAACTTGATGAGGAAATCGATAAATTGAACTTAAAACTAGAAACGTTATCAAATATGGTGCGAAAGATGATTGACGAAAACTCCTCAATCGAAATCGCTCAAGAGGAGTATCAAAAGAAATATAGAAAGCTTGAGATGGAATTTGAAGAGAAGAAGGAAAGACTGATTGCATTGAAAGCTAAGAAAATCGATCTTGAACTACGAAAAAGTGCGATGCAAGGATTCATTGAAAACTTTGAGAAAGCACCGAGAGTGGTCACAGAGTGGAATGAGACGTTATGGAATGTATTTTTAAGAAGAGCAGTAGTGGATAAAGATGGAGAGATAAGGTTTGAATTTAATAAATAGTCTTTAGATAAAGTTCAGACTATAAAGCGGGTTATGTTCTTCGGAAACAACCTTTTTTTCATGTCTTTAAACGCACTAGAAAATGCATTTTAAGTCTTGATAATAAAGTGGTATAATTTTGATACATACATAAGGTGGAATTAATATGAGATATTCTGAAGCTATTAAAGAGCTTAGAAAGAAGCTTATTTTATCGCAAACCGAGTTCGCAGCATTATTGGGTGTTTCTTTTCAGTCGATAAACCGCTGGGAGAGAGACAAACACGAGCCAACGATAAAAGTTAAGAGGAAACTAATGCCTTTTTTTAAAGAGCATGGAATTGAGATTAAATAAGCTATGGAATTACTAGATAATAAAACAAAGCTTTTAGGCGATGATCTTCGCTCTGAAATGTCTCCGGGAAGTAAGGTAAAGATAGTTGCTTCATTCTTTTCGATATATGCCTTTGAAACACTTAAAAAAGAACTCGAATCGATTGATGAGCTTGAATTTATTTTTCCTGCACCAACTTTTGTGAGTGAAGGGATTAAAGGGGCGGTAAAGAAAGAAGCAAAAGAGTTCTACATTCCCAAGCAGATTCGTGAAAGTTCTTTATATGGCACTGAGTTTGAGATTCGGTTAAGAAACCAATTGACACAACGAGTGATTGCCCGTGAGTGTGCGGAATGGGTGAAAAACAAAGTTAAGTTTAAGTCTAATATCACCGCGCGAGGCTTGCAAAATTTTATCTATGTCGATAATAAGAAAAAGAAGATTGCTTATACCCCGATTCAAGGCTTTACCGCCGTTGATCTTGGCTATGAGCAAAATAATATGTACTACCAAGGAATCATGAAGCAAGATGATGAAAGCTATTCCTCATACTTTTTTAATCAATTCAAAACCATATGGAATGATGACGATAAATTAGAAGATGTCACCGAAGCAGTTATCGACTATATCGCGACAGCCTATAAAGAAAACGCGCCCGAATTTATCTATTTTATTACCCTGTACAACATATTTTCCGAATTTCTCCAGGATTCAATGCTTGATGACACATTTCCTGATGAATTAACCGGTTATCAAAATTCATTAATCTGGAAAAAACTCTATTCTTTTCAAAAAGATGGTGCGATTGGGGTTATTAATAAACTCGAAAAATATAATGGCTGTATCCTAGCTGACTCAGTGGGTTTAGGTAAAACTTTTACAGCGCTGGCTGTAATGAAATATTATTCATCAAGAAATAAGAACATCCTTGTTTTATCCCCTAAAAAACTTGGAGAAAACTGGAATCGTTATAAGACCAATTCAAAGACCAATATCTTCTTTAGTGATCACATTCGATTTGACGTGCTCTATCATACAGATTTAGGTAGAACTAGAGGCTATAGTAACGGTATCAATCTTCAAAATTTTAACTGGGATAACTATGATCTTGTTGTCATCGATGAGTCGCATAACTTTAGAAACAATGCCCCGTTTAGAGAAAAAGAAACAAGGTATTCATTCTTGTTAAATAAAGTGCTTAAGAGCGGTGTGAAGTCGAAAGTATTAATGCTATCCGCAACACCTGTCAACAATCGTTTTACCGATCTAAAAAACCAGATTGCTCTCGCTTATGGTGACGATCAAGATGGTTTTAACGAAAAGTTAGACACCAAGAATACCGTAGCGGAGATATTAAGACAAGCTCAACGAGCATTTAATGACTGGACTAAACTTCCTAAATCAGAACGAAGCGCTAAAGAACTAATGAAGTCATTAGATATTGATTTTTCAATTTTACTTGATAACGTGACGATTGCCCGAAGTCGAAAACACGTCACTAAATATTATGATGTATCAGAAATCGGCGACTTTCCAAAACGCTTGAAACCCAAATCTTTTTACACGGATATCGCCAATAAGGATGATTCAATCGGTTACCGAAACATTTACAATGAGTTGATGAACTTGACGATGGGCGTTTATGCGCCAACAGCCTATATCCAGCCATCAAAATTAAGCAAATATGAAAAAATATATGATATTGATGTTGCCGGCATGCCAACGTTAAAACAATCTAACCGTGAAAAGGCACTCCAACGATTAATGACAATAAATATGCTTAAGCGGTTAGAATCCTGCGTCGATTCATTTAGAATAACTATCCTCAATGTTAAATCAGCATCAGATAAAACAATGGATTTGATTGAAGAGTTTGAACAAAATGGAAGAATCAACTCAATTCATGAATTGGAAAATGTCGAGATCGATAACTTCGAAGATGACGATTTTGATTTGTTTGAAGAGGGTGGCACGATTGGTAAAATCAAAATCGACTTCAAAGATATGGATCTACGAAGATATAAAACCGACTTACAGCACGATATCGATGCGTTGGAAGCCTTATATGACATCATGTCTTATATTACTCCGGAAAAAGATTTAAAACTTCAAAAGCTTATCGAAGAAGTGGCACGGAAAATCGAAAATCCCATTAATGAAGGAAATAAAAAAGTATTAATTTTTTCTGCTTTTGCGGACACAACCAATTACTTGTACGAGCATCTCTCTAAATTTGTAAAAGCCAAATATGGTCTAAACTCTGCAAGAATTCAAGGAAGTTCTAATGGCAACACTTCAACGATTCCAGGAAGCAAAGATACCGACCGTCTATTGACGATGTTTTCTCCTATCTCCAAAGATCGCGATTTGATTTTTCAAAATGAAAAGTATGATATCGATTTACTCATTGCCACCGACTGTGTGTCTGAAGGACAAAACCTTCAAGACTGTGATACGTGTATTAACTATGATATTCATTGGAATCCAGTGCGCATCGTCCAACGATTTGGTCGAATTGACCGGATTGGAAGTAAAAATAAGCAAATCCAGTTAATTAATTTTTGGCCTAACATTTCGCTTGATGAGTACATCAAACTAAATGCAAGAGTTGAAAATCGTATGGTACTCGTTGATGCAACTGCAACCGCGGATGATAACATTCTATCTCAAGAACAAATTGACCTAGATTATCGCGCAGTGCAATTGAAAAAACTTCAAGAAGGGTCTTTACAAGATTTAGAAGATGTCGATGGACAAATCACGATCACGGATTTAGGCCTTAATGAGTTTAAAATGGACATGATTCAATATATCAAGGTCCACGGTGAACCCTCGAATATTCCTAATGGATTATATGCTGTGGTCACGGAGAACTTAGATAAGAATGTTCAAAAAGGAACAATTTTCGTTCTTAGAAATCGCAACGATGGCATCAATATTGAAAAACAAAATCGCCTCCATCCCTATTATTTACTTTATTTAAAGGATAATGGCGAAGTCATCGTTGATCATTCGGACCCAAAACAGATTCTTGATATACTAAGAACATCTTGTAAGCATCAATTAGAACCAATCAAAGAATTGTGCGCACTCATGAACAAAGAAACAAATGATGGTTACAAGATGGACAAATACTCTAAACTACTTAAGGATGCTGTGAAAGCGATTGTCCATGGCGAAGAAAAAACAGATTTAGCTTCTATATTCACGACTGGCAGCACTGCTCTATTTGGAGGGAATATCTCAGGCCTAGATGACTTTGAACTTATTACTTTTGTGGTGGTGAAATAATGTTTAATTTTTCGAGCAAAACCATTGTCAATAAGGAGTATAAACTTTCTGATTTTCTAACACAAATCAAAGCAAGTAAAGAGATTAGAGAGGATGCCAAAAAGATCGACAAAATTATCTTTCAAAATGTCATTAATGCGAATTCGCTAAATTGTATCGAAGAGGATGACTACAAGAATATCTATGTGATTAGAATTCATTTGAAAGAAGTGAATATCCCTCGATTATTTATTGAAGAACTGGATAAAAACATAGCCTTTCACACATACTTCATCTTTGAATATCATAGTGAGATTACTACCATGATGGCCTTCAAAGAAATCGGACAAAAGATAAAAATCAATAGTAGGTACTATATAAGCAATCGTAAGCAAGAAGAGACCATACCTGTCCCGTTGCTTAATAGTGTCAAAGATGCGTACAAATTCATTCTTGCCCATCAAATCGGCATACAGTCTAGAAATAGTGAACTTCCCGATGGCTACATCACAAGAGTTAAGGCAATTAGTAAACTAGAGTTTCAGATTTCAAAAACAGAGAGTGGCATTAAATACGAGACACAGCCAAAGAAGAAGTTTGAATACAATGAACGATTAAGACGATATAAAAATGAACTAGAAGAACTCATAAGAGTGGAGGAATAATTATGGCTGAAAAATTAGAAATGATGAGCAGAGACATTATTAAGGAGAATATTGACTATATCGCGAGTAAATTTCCGAATGCACTAAAGGAAGTAATGGAAAACGGCAAGCTTGTTAAAAGAATTGATTTCGATGTACTTAAACAAGAACTATCAAACGTTGTCATTGATGATAAACAAGAAAGATATCAAATGACGTGGCCCGATAAGAAGAAATCAATACTCTTAGCGAATAGTAGAATTAATGGAACACTAAGACCCGTAAAGGAAAAGTCAGTAGACTTTGACAATACTCAAAACCTTTATATTGAAGGGGATAATCTGGATGTCTTGAAGCTTTTAAGAGAAACCTATCTTGGTAAAGTCAAAATGATTTATATTGATCCACCATATAATACAGGTAATGATTTTGTATATGAAGATGACTTTTCTCAAACTTCAGAAGAATACTTAGAAAATAGTGGTCAATTTGATCAACAAGGTAATAAACTATTTCAAAATACTGATTCTAACGGTAGATTTCATACTGATTGGCTAAATATGATGTATCCAAGACTAAAAATAGCAAAAGATCTTTTAGCTGATGATGGTTTAATATTTATGAGTATCGATGATAATGAATTAAATAATTTATCTAAATTATGTGATGAAATATTTGGTAGAAAACATTTTGTATGTGTTTTTATTTGGGAAAAGACTACAAATCCTAATAGCACATTTAACAATGTAGGAATCACACATGAATATATACTTTGCTATTCGAAATCAATTACTAAGTTGAATTTGCTTGAACTTGATGAATCTGACATTGCAAGTTACACAGGTCATGATGATTATGAAAATGAAAGAGGACCATATAAATTAGTAGGTTTAAATAAGACAGGAACAGTCACAGATTTAAGACCAAATTTAATGTTCGATATTATAGCACCAGATGGAAGTACTATTAAGCCAAAACCTAGATGGCGATGGAGTAAAGAAAAGTTTGAAAAAGGTGTAAAAGAAGATAGAATTGTTTTTAACAAAACTAAGGGTCAGTGGACAGTTTATTATAAACAATACTTGCTTGAAGATACAGAAGGGAATAAAGTAGAACGAGGTCAGTTGATTAAGTCAATTTTCAATGATTGTGGAACTACAACTACAGGGACACTTGAAATTAATTCTTTAATTGGTAGAGGGGAATTTGATTTTCCCAAACCAACCAAACTTATTGCTAAACTTATATCAATTGCAACTTCGAAAAATGATATTATTTTAGATTTCTTTTCCGGTTCTGCAACAACCGCTCAGGCTGTGCTTCAAAAAAATCTTGAAGATTCAGGAGAGAGAAGGTTTATAATGGTACAGTTACCGGAGTATGTTAATAGTACTAATTATGATACTATTTGCGATATTGGTGAGGAAAGAATAAGAAAATCTGGAAATAAAATCAAAGAAGAATCTGGGGTATTAGGTCAAAATCTAGACATTGGGTTTAGAGTTCTTAAACTAGATTCCTCAAATATGAATGATGTTTACTATAATCCTAATAGTATCACACAAGACTTATTAGAAACTACTGTTGATAATATAAAAGTTGATAGAACACCTCTAGATTTGCTGTTTCAAGTGATGCTTGAACTGGGCATTGAATTATCTGCAAAAATTGAAGAAAAAGAACTACTTGGTAAAAAGTATTTTGTTGTAAATGAAAATGATATAGTTGCTTGTTTTGATGATGGAATTAATGATGAACTAGTCAAAGAACTTGCGAAGATTAAATCTATTTATGCTGTCTTTAAAGATTCAGCGTTTACAACTGATTCAGCAAACATCAACTGTGAACAAATCTTTAAATCTATATCACCTTCAACAACCATCAAGGTGATATAATTATGAAATTTAGATTTAAAACACAACAATACCAAGTTGATGCAGTAAATGCAATCGTTGATGTCTTTAAGGGTCAACCACATATAAATTTTGAAGAGTATACAAGAGATTTAGGTATAGTAAATAAGAATAAAGTGCATAAGATATCATTGTTTGATTCTGATGAAAATAACGCCTACATTGAAGATGATAGTGATGATATTGGTTATTCCAATGCATCCATTAAATTAACTAATGAAGGATTATTGAGTAACATTAGAGAAGTTCAATCGAAATCCAATCTTCAAGAATCCAGATCATTAGTAAATTCATTAGGAGCAGTATCCTTAGATGTTGAGATGGAAACAGGTACAGGGAAGACATATGTTTATACACGTACTATTTTTGAGTTGAATAAAAGATATGGATGGAGTAAATTCATCGTTGTTGTACCATCAATTGCTATTAGAGAAGGGGTACATAAATCGTTTGAGCAAACTCAAGATCACTTTATGGATCTTTATGGAAAGAAAATCAGATTCTTTATTTATAATTCTAGTAATCTTGGCCTAATTGATCAGTTCAGTAAAGATAGTTCAATTAATGTCATGATTATTAATATTCAAGCATTCAATACTAGGGCTGCAGACTCGAGAAAAATCTATGAAGCATTGGATGATTTCCAATCACGCAGACCAATCGATGTGATTGCTAAGAATAGACCGATTTTAATACTAGATGAGCCACAAAAAATGGGTGGAGATGCAACTCAAGAATCACTTAAGAACTTTAATCCATTGTTTACTATTAACTATTCTGCAACACATCGTATACAACATAACTTGGTTCATGTTCTTGATGCACTTGACGCATATAATCAAAAGCTTGTTAAGAAAATTGAAGTTA